>SDBV01007126.1_pt1 | contig 15335 bp, 12 predicted proteins | sample 2277081 | NCBI WGS metagenome assembly SDBV01 (sample SAMN10402039, study PRJNA504765) | marine sediment metagenome | isolation source: marine sediment core GS10_PC15, 223 cmbsf | place: Arctic Ocean: Southern Knipovich Ridge | collected 2010
AAGGACAGAGCAACCCTGTATTCACAGCTTCCCAGGTGTAAAGCGCTCCCCAGGAGCGATACATTGTGTCATTTTGATACCAGCAATAACCTGGCCCGCCATTGTAGGTCCAGGCAATGCTATCGGGAAGATGGGGGATTTCACTGGCATCATTGTATATTGTGGCCCTCAGGTTTTCGGCCATCCAAACCTGCTCACCGATCATAATCATTCCATATTCCACGTTATCCCGGGTATCAAAAAAAGTGCTGAATTCAACCTCAGCCAACTCAAAAATCAGCTCTCCGGACCTGGAGCATCTCCCCAGTAAAATCCTGTTTCAGTTACTGTTACTCCGCCGTCGTTACTCACAGATCCACCCACAGCTGCTGAGTTATATGTAATAGAATCAGCAGCGGTTGTGGTCACCTGTGATTGCGCGACACTGATTGTGACTACAACTTCATCGCTGGCTTCCATTCCTTCATTGTCCCAGGCCGTAACTTTTAAGGTATATTGCCCCGGGGTATATTCATCAGTGATTAGATCATAGTTATACGGAAAACTCAATCCGGTTAGTTCCGATCCGTTTACATACAGCCTGACCTCTGCAACTATTCCGTCGGGATCATTTGTGTCAACAGCGATAGGAATTACTTCCCCCCCCCTGCTGAATTCCGATCCATTGTCCGGGCTAAGTATCTGACAGGTAGGTGGCTGATTCTTCTGACATGAAATAAAAAGGCTGATTGCCAGGGATAAAGCAATGGCTTTGTATGTGTTGGGGGTATTCATTTGTTGAGGGTTTGGGGTTCTTATTTTATACGCAAGTCCATATGATTGGTTGCGTTTGGTTTATGGGCCTTATCCATGATCAATAATTTGGCGGGAATTACTATTTCGAATTCCTACCCACATCAAACTTTAGCTTCTATAGCAGTATCGAATGTCGATACCAGGGGGATTGAACTGAGTCCGACCGACATGGGCAATCTCTTAAGACTTCAGCTCGATAAGACAGGTCTGTTCAATATTGTTGACAGGTATGACATGACCGACTTATTGAACATAGCAGAACTGGACATTACAAATTGCTATGGTAAATCATGCTTGGTAAGAATGGGTAAGGCGTTGAATGTGGACAAAATACTTACTGGATCTGTGGAACGAATGGGAGACAAGATTGTGATCACACTCAGATTAATTAATGTGGAAACTGAGACGATAGAGAGAACGGATATAACTGAATATCAGAATATTGTTGACGAATTACACATTATGACTGAGATATCTGTGAACAATATCCTGGGACTTGAAAGTGATCCCCATCATGTTGAATTGCTGGTAAACTTTGAAGAGCCCATCAGCTCCGTATATACAAGTCAACGGTTTGGAGCAGCAGCTTTTTATACCCTCGGTAGTTTTCATGAATGGTTTCAGGTTCGGGAGAGGTAACTGGGAAATTGCTTTTGGTCCATCAGTCAGCCTTCGTAAAGAGGCTGCCGGTTTTTACGATATAGACGGTTTAATGGGTAATGAGGGTGATTGGCATCTGGAACCTGAATGGTATGCACATGACCCTGAGAATATCAATCCGTACCCACTTGTTGAAAGATATGACAGTCGCGGTGAGGTAGGAGTCAACACCGGGTGGATTTGGGCAGTGGGCAGAACCTTTCGCTCTGGATCTCTGAACATTCCATTCAATATTTATTGTTCCCCTCAGAAAACAGGTTGGTACATTGGATGTTCTGTAGGTTTCAATATTAACAGAAAGCGAACCGTAAAGAAATAATGGGTCTTAGAAAACTTTGTGTAAACGCCATTATTTAAGCCATTCATTTACAGATTCAGATACAGAATTATTATCATTCATTATACAGACAGGACTCAAAAAAATCTTATTAATTAATCTATTATATATCTCCTCTTTAAATTACTATAACATATGGAAGGAAACAGTGATCTCAGTTGAGAATACAATATTATAGCGGATCAAATAGGTCAATCTCCAGATCTCTTACCTTAACATATTCAGATCCTCTATACCAAACGTATACACCAAGTTCATCATTTTTTGACCTTATTTCAGGGGTTAAATAATCCATTGTTATGGTATTCCAGGCTTCATATTTTATAGAATCCATGTTGATACCTCGGGTACAGTATTTATACAGCCCTCTCCGATTCTCAAATGATGTGACAAGTAGTGGCAATTCACCCTGGTGATCTCCAGGAATATATATGTGTACTGTGGACCTAATATATGCATGATTATTTTTTGTCAGGTCCTTGTATTTGATCCTGTATGCCTCAGTAAATCTCTTAGTGGTATCTAATTGAAGGTAGTTATCAATTGAGCCTGTTAGCGTGGAAGAGTTACTAAATTGATTGTAATGAATTCTATACTTCGTATACTCGCCCTCATCTGGAACATGCTCAATTGGCCATTCATGTCTTGATACTAACAGCAATTTCTTGTCTGCTTCATAAGCATGTGTCTTTCCAAAAACCCTAAAATAGCACTCTCGTGTCATCCTCGTTCCACTGATTATTCCCCTTGAGTATTGCCATGTTTGAAAGAGGTTTAAACATAACAAAGCAGTCAGAATCAAATAGATTGGCCATTTGTGATACACCTTATAGCTTTTGAGAGAGAGAATAAAATAGCCCAGTGGGATAGCCAATACAGGATAAGAAGGAATTAGCGCCCTTTGACCATAGCATGCTGCATACCACCATGTAGACCAGCAAGAGACCAGATATACATTAAAAATGCAATATATAAGAACAGCATATAATATTGGTTTGTTGACACGGTATAGATCAGCGAATCCAATGAATGCAAATAGGATAACTGGCGTATATATTAACCAACCTTTCCTAAAGCTAAACAGTACTTTGAAAATATGGGGAGTTAGAAAATCCATCCCCTCACCACCACCACCACCATAATTGTAATACAAAATATGTCCACTTGTGACCTTCCAGTATATAAGTTGTGGTAGCCCAACAAGAAAAACCACAAGACCAAATACAATAACTTGCCTGCCCTGAAGCCTTAAAAGTCGCACTTTACTTTTCAGTGACTGTTTATCAGTTATTCCCCATACCAGTGGGATAAATAGACATATAATCTCTGTAGGTCGACTTAGTATTAGGATACCACAAAATAACGAGAGTAGGATGGCATGTTTAATCTTATTAGATCTGTGCCATAGTATTGTAAACCACAAAATGATGGAATACAGGGTAAATCCAAAATTTTGTGGATTGATATTTTGTCCAATATAAGATACATTATAGAGGTAGTTTGTACCCAGTACTATCAGTATAAGTACGACTGTGGTAATAATATCATCAAAAAATTGAACCAATACCTTCCGTAACATAAAGAGCCCGATAGCAGAATAAACCATACCACCAATCCAAATTGAGTACTGATATGGGATAGAGAAGCCATCTGCTGGAAACTCAGTTATCAAAGCAACTAAATGGCCGATGAAGAAGAAAGGAGCAAGCAAAATGGCTAATCCCATACTGTATTTCATAACCTTTCCACCATCTGGCGCAGTTACAATCTGATATAGCGTGCCAGTACTTTCATACTTCTCAACTATTTGATGAATGATATCAATATCCTCAAGAGTGATGTCCTTGTAAATAAAAGTCATCGGAAGGTATAAGTAGTAGCCAAATACGTCCCAGGCTAATATGTTAGGTGAGATGTTATTGAAATTAATGTATACAATAACCATAACAAGAATTAGGGCTACTGCTTTAGATAGGGGATTTTTCAGCATACTTAAAATAATAAATTATAGTTAAAAGTATCAATAAATATAAAACCAAAGTCAGTGACTGAAACGGTATGGGTGGTCATTTTTTCCGGCCGAAGATGGTCAGGTTGGTCGTTTTTTCCGGATCGGTAACATTATGCGAGAATATCAGTGATTGATAAGTAGCTGCGGGATCTGAGACTCATAAAAAATCGTCCCCCAAATAAATAGCCCTTTCTGGCTTAATTATTACTATAGATCAGATTGAAGAATTATATGAATAATAGTTCTCAGGACCTAATATTTTTAATAGAGACAAATGTAGAAGGTCTTCATTGAGTTCACCTTCTGTTGAGAACAGGTGCTGAATGAATGCATTGTTGTTTTTTACGGATTCAAGCATTTTTGTACTGAGTATGGCGCCCATGGAAGATACCATGCAACCTTCGGGAGCCACATTTAACACCAGGTCTGTACCATCATTTAACCGGGATATGGTTTCACCCACATAGGGGACCAGCTCGCCACATGGTTTAAATGTGGGGAGAACCGATTCGGCTTCTGCAATGATCTTCTTCATTTTATGAGGCATTTCCAGTCCGGCAGCATTATATAATGGACCCGCCAGTATATTCCTCAGGTTTTTAATAGTTTTTGTGGCTTCCATCATCGAATCCTTCTTCTCACTGATCAGGTTCAATAAGTCGTTTCTTTCAGATGGCTCATCAGTATGTTTTAATTTATTCTCATACATCTGGATCTCCTTACCGGTAAACTTGATCCTTGATTCCAGCAGATATTCAAAATAACTCCATAAGGGAGTGTATGTAAGGTTAAAAGAATCAAATCCAAGGGTATCTGTAAGGGATTTGAGTATTTCTTCAAGCTGCGTAACCCGTAAATAGACTTCCCCGTCCACATGGATTGATATTTTCCCGTTCGTTAAATCAGGATTACTTACCTGTCGCGTTGCCCATTTGTTTCTAAAATCCTTTAAGACTCTCCTGATCCCGTTATTGTTATACAATCCGTAGCCAAAATATTGGGCAAGCCCTCCAAGCTTTGGAAGGTGCTGTTCAATTCTATCAACAATAAACCTGTTCAGTGTACCTGGTTTTATTTTGTGTTCCAACAGATCGTATATGGCATGCTTTAATTTGCGGTAATCATGATCCAGTCTCTCCAGCTCTTCATGATCCCTGCAGTTTGAATATGCTTTTAAATAAATGGAGTGCAGTACACCCTTTGTGATGATGGCCTGGAAGCTCTGTATAGTGGTCCACTTTTCTATCTCCGAAACATAGTCATCACTGTCGTCCAGTTCAGTAGCGAAATTTACCAGGAACTTTACCGGAAAATCCACATTCCGAAGATCAGAAGACTGATTGATCGAATCATTAAGTATTTTTTGAAGATTGAGCTGGCAGATATTCATGTATTGTCCTTGTCTGCAGGGGCCGTCACCACTGTGAATAAACAGCACGACTCTCTCTTTCCCCTCAACCTGTGGATCATTGATCTCTTTTTTTACCTTAAAATCATTGATTGCACCTACCATATCTGAAAAGACCGCTGCCAGGGGAGCACAAACCGAATCGCCCACATATTTTTTCCCGGTCTTTACTTTCTCTTCCAGATCGTATGAGTCATCATCAAAATTATCTATTACAGTCATGCCTGCAGCTCTGAAAACGGAAACAATGGCCCTGTTATCGTGCATGGTCGGAAAGTATATTGCATCCGTCTCCTTGTTCAACCCGTCCATCTGGAATTTATTTAAAAAATCCGTTGAAGAATCTGCTGCTTTATAAGGATTTAATTCCTGGTACAAGTTTTTATTTAATTGATTCAGATGCGTATTCACGCGATTCTCCAGATGGGCGAGTTCAGCAATAATGGCATCAGATTGAATCAACAGCGTGGGGATATTTTTAGTGATCTCAGCAAGGATGGGCAGAGAGATACTGTCCGGTCCGCACCTGAAAGTTGACACTATAATAACAGACATCAGGATTCCTGCATTACCGGCTTCAATTTCCCGGACCAGCCCTTTAAGCCGGATGTTTTTAATGATCCGGTGAAGTTTTTTCTCAGAGATTGCATTGATTTTGGTTGTCAGGTCATTAGGATTTTTCCAATAGATGAAATCGAATCGTTCGTCCGCGTGGGTATCAAATACCCAGGCAGGAATGGCAACGATTCCTTTATCGTTAAGAAGTTTCCCAATATGGCTGTCATAGATACCCGGGTTAAGGATATATTCCCTGGCACATAAGAGTGATATATTCAGTTTTTTATCGATGGCTTCCTCAATGATATCTGCCGTAAGCTCTGATATCTCTTTGTTTAAATCTTCGTACTCGCCTGTAGCAAAAGTGATTGCATCAATAAACCTTTCTTTTGACACATTCACTTCATAGAATTCGAAGAGATCATGAAATTCATCATACAACTGGTCCGCAATGTGTTGCGGATCGGTTTGGTTAAGGCTGATATCGAACAATTTGAACCTGGCTTCGGGATATTTCGATATGGCAAAATGCCGTGCAATAAATACACCGCCCTGGTTTGTGGTACAGGTTCTGCCCACACTTTCCCCTTCAACAGGCAAAAAGTCAATTTGCGGTACCAGTATCATACCGTGTGGTTCCCTGGCCAGACGCAGGAATTGTCCTGCTGCGCCGATGTTAGGAGCACAGGTATCTATGGAAAACAACGGCTGCCCCTCCAGAATATCTCTTTCCTGAACATTATCAGTATGAACCGGTATCCCCAATTGTTCCAGCATTTTCCCGAAGAAAAAAGCTTTTTCAGAAACAGCAAAGCTTCTTGGAATGACCAGCCTGTTTTTATCAGTGGATTTTGGCAGTTTGCTATCGATGAAATTCCAGATTGCTTCGTATGCATCGGGAACTTCTTTCTTTTTATCCTTCCTGATCCTTGCTTCAAGTTCATTGATTGTTGTACAACCCCCCAGAGTCAGTGCCATTTTACCATGAACACCCTCCGAATAGAGTTTCGTTCTTACACATCGTGCATTTTTATCTCCACACGCCGCACCCCGGCAAACAATGATTTTCTTTATAAATTTGCGTTCAATGAGATCGTCCAGATGGCAGTATTCCTGGATGGCTGGAAGATTGTTGTCTTCCATGCCTCTGACAAGGCCAAAACATGCCCTGTGTCCGGGAAAAGGCGGGACCAGGCAATAGGTATCTGAACTCATATATTCCTGCAGGCGGTGTGTAACTGCCAGTGGCAGAGGATCACTCAGCATGGTCTGTCCATGGAGAAGGACAATGGTATTGCGGGGCAACTCCACCTGGTTCCAGAGAGAGCGTGCCATATTTTCCACTATCGCATAACAGCATGAAGCCAGTATTTCATCCTTGCCATGGCCTTCGGCCTGCATCTTCCTGGCATTTTCCATCAGGAATACTGCACAGGTGGCATTAAATCCATAAGCCTTTCCCGCTTCAAATGCTTTACTGTAGGCATCTGCTATCTCTTCAATATCAAATAAAGTCTTCAGAGTGTCCATCAAACTTCCGGTTCCGGCAGAACACTTGATATTCATAGCATTATCAAACAGTTCCTGCTTTTCCAGCGAAATGACTGAAATCTTGGTATCCTCACCTCCTATATCGATGAGCATGAAAAAGTCTTCATTGACATCATCAATGCCTTTACGTTTTAATTTTTCAATATGATCTTTTGCTAACCGGACGGATCCCCTGGCATGGACATAATTTTCAACCTCAACCGAAATTCTTTCTTTAATATAAGGGTATAGTGACCCCAGGACTTTCCGAACCTGATATCGGCCGCTTCCTGTAATACCGATGTTCTGAATCCTCAGTTTATCAATACCGGCAGATTTTAATTTCCTGAAAATATGTTTTATGGTGTCGATGGTATCCCCTTGATTATCATAGAAATTATGAAACAACAGGTTGCCGTTACGGGCGTTAGTTACCACGATCTTGGCCATGATCGAACCTATATCCAATCCGATATTTACAGGCAGATTCATTAAAATGCCGGGTGGTAACAATTCCATTTCAGGAATGGGGAGCCTTTCATACAGCCCCTGTTCTTCATACTTCTCTTTTAATGATTTAAAAGAAGGGTATTCAAATAATGTATCAGGTTTTCGTAATCGGACCCTGTTTTGTTCCCGAAAATTTTGTTGACCGATACTGTCCACCAGATGCTGCATCCCTGTTAAACTGACTGCCTGCTCCTTATCGTAGAAAACCTCCCTGACTCCGTTGGTTTTCAGAATATCTTCAGCACAATTTCTGGCATACTGCCATCTGAACACACCCCCTGTAAGGTAAACCTTATCGATCCCGGAGGGTATCTTCAGACATGGTTTCATTACTTCAGATTTCAATGTTATGGCCAGCGCATAATCAAGAGGGATCCCCTGGTTTTTGTCGGAAATGGTAGCTGAGGAACTGAAAACACCACACCTGTCGGACCTGACAGGAATCTGATCGCGTTTTACTCTCCCTTTTTCTCCAAGATAGTCATCCAGAAGATGGTCAACATCCTTCCGGCTGATGTTAAGCTTATGAAGGATCCTGCTCATATTAATCCCGGTACCGGCTCCACATCTGGGATTGACTATTAACAGGTCATCTTTTAATTTTTCATTTTTATCAATACTGATAGCCATATAACCGGATGCAGAGAGATCTATAATGCCGACGGTCTCTTTTTCTCTATTTTCAATCTGATGTAAAAACGATTTGGCAGCAGACCAGAGAACTGCCCCGGGCATAATCGATTCACCAACTCCTAATACCTTCTTTGTAATATCTGCGAGCTTGCCTGTGATATATACTGATCCGATGCCATTTTTCAACGGATTTTCTTCATTAATGAACAACTCCATAACACCGGCTTCCCGGTATAACTTCCGAATATCATCGCTATTCGATATTGCGATTGTGTCTGATAGTATTTCAGAATCATTACCGGCAAACCAGTCGTAGATCCATACACGAATATTTTCAATTCCTGCATCAATAAATATTTTACGTTTTGTTGTACTTTCTTTCATGGATCCCATTGTAATGATAAAGAATTATCTTCGTTCAATTCTACACGTGTGCCAAATTTATTGCCTTCTCTGTTCAGAATATTTTTAAGCCATAAAACATCTCTCCTTTTTGCTTTGTTTACTTTAAAATACTTGATCTGTGTTGGTATCATTCTCAAGCCGGCAAGTTTTCCTGTCAATGGTTCAACACTTACAAAATACATCAAAGATAAATCATCTCTGTAATGTTCATATCCACGGATGCCTTCATAGTCATTCAGAAAATCACCACAACCATACATAATAGCTCTGTCCTTATACACCTCTATCCCTTTAACATGGTGAGATGAATGTCCATGAATGATGCTTACACCAGCATCATCAACGAGTTTATGTGCAAATTTGATTTGTTCAGAAGAGATTTTATAACCCCAATTACTTCCCCAATGAATGGAGACAATCACAATATCTCCCTCTCTTTTTACTTCCTGAACTTTTTCTTTAATACGCTGTACGGTTTTGTCAGATAAGTCTTTTAACAAATTCACGCCGGGTTTGTCTTCTGTAGCAGACCAGCTTGGCGGAATTCCACTTGTTGCCATTCCGCAAGAAAAGACAATTACTCTGCATTTATTCTCAATATCGATTATTGCCGGGATTTCTGCCTCTCGGAGACTGATACCTGCACCAGCATGTTTCACATTTACTTTGTTTAATGTTTCCAGAGTCTCCTTGAGTCCCGAATATCCCCAATCAAGGATGTGGTTATTTGCCAGAGAACAGAAATCGATTTTAACTGCTGTCAGACAAGCAATATTATCCGGATGCATCCGGTAATGTATACCCTTATATTTCCAGTAATCGTCACTCTTTGTAATGCTTGTTTCTAAATTAATTATTCTCAGATCCGGTAGTATATGTTCCAGTTCCTCGAGGGCAGCTCCCCAGATGTATGAATAACCGACACCTCTGGGAATCGGGCCATTCATCCTCTCGGCAATTTCTACGTATCCTTTTGCACTTTTCATGTATGATTCATGGATAGTGGGATCACCCGGATGAGGCAATATTTGATTAATGCCCCTTCCCAGCATAACATCACCACACATGAAAATTGTGACTGGAGATATTCCCTGATCACATGTTGTCATTGCGTCTTTGTTAGACATGAATGTAGCTAATGAAGTAATAACGACCAATACGGCAAAACCGCCTAATAGCAATTTCTTATGCATGGATATTTCTACTATTACATGCTTATAACCACCCGTAAAACAAGTTAGTGAATAAATAAGATTTTTGTCATAATTTATACCTCCACTCATATTTTAGTCCTTTCACATCATATAAATACTTTCGCTTTACCATAATGTAAATTTAAGCTTAAAAAGTGCTAACACTTTTGGGGTCAATATAGTTTTCAGTGATTGGCAAGTATGTTTCAGGAGTAGTGAAAAAGCAAGCATAATCTTTTCGTGAATTATCTCGTCGCAAGCAGCAGGGTATCTTAAAGTTTTTCGAATATTAATCGGGATGATTTAAATATGAGCATCTGAAATTATTCCACTAAATTTGGTTTTCATTCAAGGTCCGGCATAATATGAACATTAAAATCCCTACCCCTGCATCTGGTGGTTTATTATTATCCTATAAATGCACTGCTGCATGCCGTCATTGCATGTACGCATGCAGTGCCAAGTGGAAGGCTGACTGGATTTCAGAAGAAGATCTGGAGAAAATACTAAACCAGTTGACAGGAAAAATCCAACCAAGTCCATACGGTCATGAAAATATAGATTTAAGTCATGGATTGCATCTTACCGGAGGCGAACCTTTTCTGAACTTTGATTTATTATGTAAAGCACTTGAAATATCATCCGGTTTTAATATTCCCTCTGTTTTTGTAGAAACCAATTGCTTTTGGTGTACGAACGATGGAACCACAAGAGAGAAATTATCAATATTACGTGAGAAAGGACTAAAGGGAATCATGATTTCAGTGAATCCATTTTATCTGGAATATGTGCCATTCGAAAGAACTGAAAGAGCCATAAGAATCAGTACTGAAATATTCGGATATAATGCGATAGTTTATCAGGTTGAATATTACAGGCGTTTCAAAGCATTAGGCATAATTGACAAAGTCTCATTTAATAAATATCTGCAATTAGAAAACAGGGTAGATTTTGCTAGAAATACTGAGTTCTTTATTATGGGAAGGGCTCCCTATAGCCTGACAAACGAACTCGCTAATTTATATCCAAAGTATCCTGCCAGCAGCCTGGCACACATGCCATGCAGTCCCCCATTCCTGAGGAACTGGCATAATCATTTTGATAATTACGGTAATTTCATACCTGGATTCTGTGGAGGAATAACCCTGGGAGATTGCAGAGAATTGAATGATTTATTGAAAAATGGCATTGACTTGAAAGAATATCCTGTATTAAAGTATTTAATCCATGATGATCTGGAAGGATTACTGCAATTCACTGTTGACCGGGGATATATTGTAAATGAAGATGGTTATTATTCAAAATGCCATTTATGCGTTGATTTAAGGAAATATCTAAATACTAAAGATGGATTTAAGGAATTAAAACCGGATGCGTTTTATTCAAATCTTGCCTGATTATACTGAAGAAAAAAGGTCAATGATAGAAGTGTTTAATTATAAGTTCTATCGGCATAAATACCACTCATCATTCTCAATATCATGTTTTATGATGTACCGTTTGCCACAGGTAGTATCAACCCTAAAATAGTTTGAAACAGGCCATTCAGGATCACGATCTCCCTGGTACCAGCGGTCTATGATCTCCTGTATCTCAAATCTGTCATTATTCCAGTAGAAGCATTTCGGATATTCATCTACTTTGTAACCGGAGTGGCATTCTACTTTGATTGGGATCATTTCTATCCTGCTTGATGCCATAAACAATTATTGTGAGGAATGAACCAGTTCATTTAGTTTCAAAGCATTTTTCACAGCAAAACCATAGAAGTCATTATTGAAAAACACCCATACTTCATGATCTGCCTTGAGCCAATTTATATTTTTTCTGCATACTGATGTAAATCGGATTCATCATAATCTGAAGCATATAACTTTTCAGGTCCATGAAACCGCAGATATACAGAATCTGCTGTGCTTAATATCCGACATAGGTTCAACCTAATGTTTTGTTAAAGTTAGTGCAGCAGATGGAGCTTTTATTCCGGGATAAATATCACAATTAATTGCTATTTTCATTATCGTATTTTAGCTATCGGTAAACTAACGATGTTCTGAACGAAGTTCGAACCTTCTTCGAAGGAGAAGAAGGTAAAAATTCCTGAACTATGGGGGTTCCGCCCGTGTTGGGCGGTCCGGGTTGCGGAGCTGTTCGCTGAATCTTCCATACGATCGGTCTTAACCGGCCGGTTGTCGATCCGGGCAGATCGGTGAAACATCGGGCAACCCGGCATTCCGTATCCGGAAAAATCAAAAAATCCCGATAATTCAGCTTGTTCACAAATCCGGTTGTGCAAAACAGTGAAAAATTGTGAATTTCTGTCCATAATCTATCTTGGTTCTAAGCGAAATCCTGAATAGCACTTCGATCGCTTGTTTTCCTGTGCGCGGGTAAAAGTTTCGAAGGACCGGCATTTGCTCTTTTCAAAAAGCAGAGTGCCCGACAGGGCGTGCTTCTTGAAATGGGCAAATCGATCAGAGAAACTTCTTTTGTAACTTGTAATGCTCACTTATCAACTGTAATGAGAGGGAATTCTAAACTCAAAGCCTTGATTACTTTCAGTGAGCTCGCAAGCTCAGTTCGCTCCGATAAAAAAGAAATAATTTAAATATATGGAGCCTTTAATGCGTTGACTAACATGTTGATATGCTTTTCAATGTCATCAATCTCTTCTTGCAGGAATGCATATCTTCCTTCCACCGCATAATCAGAAAGCTCAATGAGCAATTCAATATCCAATTCCGTTGAGATATGGTTCTCATTCAATAGGTTCGCAAGTTTTTCCAGGTCATGGACTTTAGGATAATCTATCTCATGAAACGCTAATAAAGATTTAATGAATTTCTCAGCACATTGATGTAAATGAAAGAGTACTACTTCATAATCAAGTTCCTCATCACCTCTGCTGATGTCATCATGAAGGTTAAGTGCAGCTTTCAAATCAACTTTCGCCTTATTGAGCAAGACTTTATAATGCTTCATGAATTCGGCCATAGGATCTTGCCCTTTTTATCGATTTCCATATATACAGAACCAGCTTCCTTCCTGTAAAATTCATACTCCTCAACAGTAGGAGTTAGAATATCTTTCGCAATCGTTATACCTTTCAATAAATATCTGATCTGTCTTTTCTTCACTGATTTTGATATCTGAGAATCTGTAATAATACAAATATCCAAATCACTATTTTTATCTGGATTCCCGTAAACATAGCTCCCGAACAGAATAATTCTCTCAGGATTGATTGGCATTAATCTTGATACTATTTCCTTTTCAATTGCAACAGGTCCCATAATACTTCAAAGATATTAAAACTCTGATAATAAAACCGCCTTTACACTCACTGCAAACTTGTGGCTCTGTTCCATTGAGAAATCCATTTTGATATTCAGTCTCCATTCATCCTGCTATTTACAAATTGTCAAGTAGAGAGATAGCGATTGGACAGATTGGGAGAATGTTTTTGAAGGGTAAAATGAAAGGACACCGACCAGCGAGTGGAAGATGTCCTGTTTTGTCGGATGTTTTGAACGAAGTTCGAACCTTCTTCGAAGGAGAAGAAGGTAAAAATTCCTGAACTATGGGGGTTCCGCCCGCCGCGGCGGGCGGTCCGGGTTGTGGAACTGTATGCTGAATTTTCCATACGATCGGATTTGGCCGGCCGATCAGCCTGTCGGCTGATCCGGGCAGATCGATGAAACATCGGGCACTCCAGCAATCCGTAAATGGTATGATAAAAAAATCCCATTAAATCGGTTTCTTCACTAGCCCGGTTGTGCATAACGGTGGAAAATTGTGAATTTCTGTCCGTCACTTATCCATAAACTTAGCGAAATCCCGAGCACCACAGCGATCGCTTGTTTTCCTGTGCGCGGGCAAAAGTTTCGAAGGGCTGGCCTTTGCTCTTTTCAAAAAGTAGAGTGCCCGAAAGGGCGTGCTTTTTGAAATGGGCAAATCGAGCTGAGAAACTTCTTTTCTTCAAATAAAAGGTATTAATCCCAGGGTAGAACCCTGGACCCGAATTTCCGATGCAGACCATCGGGGAACCGAAGTTTACGAGCTCGGAAGCCAATTTAACAATGTAAAGATTAAACTGGGATAACTTTGCAATATCTCCTTTTCTGTCTTCTACCACTGGAAAAACCTGGTACTCAAAAAATGCCATTCCTCTCCCTTTCAGCTTTGCAGAAGGGCGGGGAGTCGGGATTGTCTAGCTATCCTTTGCTTTCCGTATTTTGGAAGGATGCTGGCTGGTATTGAAGATATCGGAGATGATTACGTATTCGTCCGTTACTTCATAAATGATCTTGTAACGCCACTTGGATATTGACCGATAGTTCTCCGGTTCATCGGCCAGGTATTCTTCTTTGGAGTATTTTTCAGGTAAGTGGCCCAGGCTTCCAGCTAACCTCACCAATGTCTTCTTAACGTGCCTGGCAGCACTTACTGAGTCTTCAGCAATAAAATCGTAGATACCATCAAGGCTCTCCTGGGCTTTGTCATCCCAACGTACCGGAAGCTTCTTTTTCATTACCAACTTTCCATCTCCTTTTCCAGGTCCTCCTGGGTGGTGTAATGACCAGCCTTAACCCGTGCAGAAGCAGTTTTGACTCGTTTTTTCAGGTCTTCCTGTGTAATAGGTGTGCCGTCGACTTCATACCCCACAACATCAGGCTCTTCATATTCCTTTCTCATGGCATCAACCATCCTGAGGAACCTTTCGTCCGCCTTATCGATGTAGCTTCGAACCTCTTTTCTTAACTCTACTGTTCCCATAACGCTGTTTTCTACAAATTTAACGATTATTACTCACTAATGGTTCGATTCAGGGGGTGGAACTTCTCCAGGATAATCACGTAGTACCTGATATTTTTTATCAAAAACTTCAAATTTCACCAGTTACATTTTCCATAAACCAGGATATAACAAAAAAAACCAATAGAGATTGAAACAATACAACTCCTATCACACCAGCATCAAACAGCTGGCCAAACGAAACAAACTTCCACATAAGTACATTGCGTGCATTGACAGGTCTACCATCTGGAGGTGGAAGAATGAAAACGAAGATAAATACCTCGGATCTGAACTCTCCGATATCGATCTTCTTGAACAGTTCCTGGAAAGGAGAGAATCGGCAACAGTTATCAGAACTTATTTAAAGTTGGCAACTACTCAATGCCTGAATAAGGTTGACTTAATTAGACATTACTTTTCTTTCTAAATTATCATGATGATGATGATGATGTGCTGTTGGCAACGGGAAATATCTTGAAGAGATATTCTCGTTATCAA
>SDBV01007128.1_pt1 | contig 15333 bp, 19 predicted proteins | sample 2277081 | NCBI WGS metagenome assembly SDBV01 (sample SAMN10402039, study PRJNA504765) | marine sediment metagenome | isolation source: marine sediment core GS10_PC15, 223 cmbsf | place: Arctic Ocean: Southern Knipovich Ridge | collected 2010
GAGGTTTGATGAAGAGCCTGTAGATATATGTCCCAAATGTCAGGGAAAAGCACGCCGTGTCATTCACTCTATTCCTATTATCTTTAAGGGTAGCGGCTTTTATGTTACGGATAATCGCAAGTGTGGTGGGGTTGAGCCCGGGAAGAGTGAAAGGGAGTTGCCGGGCAAGGGTAACCGAAAGGGGAAGTAGTGGATGAAGGCACTCTTACAGCGAGTTACCGGAGCCTCGGTTAGTGTTGCTGGTGAGGTAGTGGGTAGGACAGGTCGAGGGCTGGTGGTTTTGGTAGGGGTAGCCAATGGGGATACTGAGAAAGATACGCAATATTTGGCGCAGAAAACGGTTAATCTGCGCATTTTTTCTGATGAGGCAGGGAAGTTTAACCTTTCGGCACTGGATATTAAAGGTGAGCTATTGGTAGTGAGCCAGTTTACTCTTCTGGCTGATACCAGGAGGGGCCGTCGTCCTAGTTTTATTGAGGCAGCACCACCAGCTCTGGCAGAAAAATTATTTGACCAGTTTGTAGAGAAGGCTCGAGCTACCGGCTTGAAGATAGAAATTGGGCGCTTTCAGCAATATATGCAGGTAGAAATCCATAATGATGGCCCGGTAACAATATTATTGGATAGTAGAGGGGAATTTTAAGAAGAGATTCTATTGAAACCGATTATAACTACATACTGTTGAAACTACATTAAATTGCTTAACTTTAGGGGATATTATGGATAATGATGAAAAAGCGAGACTCAGGACTCTGTTAAACTATTGGATTCACCATAATGAAGAGCACAGTCAAGAGTTTAGAGAATGGGCGAAAAAGGTAAAGGTATCTGGAGAAGCCGAAGCCTCTGAAGAGATAGAGCAAGCAGCTCAAGAGATGGATAAAACAAGTGAATCATTATCTCAAGCCTTGAGGAGATTAGAGGCAAAGGAGCTATGAAATGTGTTTATCTAAAGCATATGTTGAGATAAATGGTAAGAGAGAGCTTCTGATGGAAGAAGTCACCTCACTGGAAATAAAGGATGATAAGCTTCTATTGAAGACACTTTTCGGGGAGCAAAAGGAAGTAGGTGCAGATATTAAGCAGATTGATTTTCTCACTCCCAGCATCATTTTGGAAAATTTAAGAGAGAAGCCAATATAACTACGGTAGCGGCTACTTGTGTGGTGTCAGCGAGTAGTGTAAGCTACGCGCTAAAAGAGTACACAAGAAGCTGGGGGAAGTATAGATGATAAATATTGGCATAGACCCGATTCTGTTTACCTTGGGCCCTTTTTCTTTATCCTGGCACGGTCTGTTTATGGCAATAGCCATAGCGGTAGGGGTGTGGCTTCCCGCCCGTCTTGCAGTCAAAGCAGGACTTTCCAGAGATGTACTATTGTCCCTGGCTTTCTGGGCTGTTCCCGGGGGTATCATTGGCGCCCGCCTGGTGCACGTAATTGACTACTGGAGCCGCTATATGGCCAACCCTGGGGACATCCTCGCCTTCTGGAGGGGTGGACTGGCTATCTGGGGAGGTATCCTGGGGGGAACGCTTACCGCAATAGTATTCACCAAAATTAAAAAACTTCCTCTCGGTCGCTATTTTGACGTGGCTGCCCTGGGGCTTATCCTGGCCCAGGCAATAGGGCGCATCGGGGATATTATTAATGGGGAGCATTTTAGCACTATCACCGGACTGCCGTGGGGGGTAGTCTATACCCATCCCAATAGCCCCAGCTACGGCCGCACACCTCAACACCCGGCGGTGGCCTACGAGTTGCTGATGGACCTTTTGATCTTTGGCATACTCTGGAAACTGCGGGGGCGCATTCGACCTGATGGCTCGCTCTTCCTGCTTTACCTTACCTTTTATTCCTTTGGTCGCTTCTTTCTTTCTTTCCTGCGGCTGGATAGCGCCACTGTCTTCCTGTCTTTAAGTCAACCCCAGTGGATTTCTTTGCTGGTTCTGGTGATTGCTATCCCCATAATGATCTTCCGAAAGGTATCTCGTAAAGACCAGACAAAGTTTACAGAAGTTTGAGGGTCTGTGGCTCAAGATCAAGGCTAATATCCAGGGCTTTGGAGGAGTGGGTGAGGGCACCAATGGAGATGACATCGACTCCGGTCATAGCTGCAGCACGAACATTAGCCAGTGTAATACCCCCCGAGGCTTCAGTCTTAACCTGGCTTGGGAGCAAGCTCAAAACCTGGCGCATTTCAGCGGGGCTCATATTATCCAGCATGATGATATCTGCTCCAGCGTCAGCTGCATCCAGGGCTTCTTGAACATTCTTGACTTCTACTTCAACAGTTGACCCTTGGGGAGCGTTCTGCTTTGCCTTAGCTACAATATCTTTTAAACTCATGCCGAGGGCATGGAGTGCCGCCAGATGGTTATCCTTAATCAGGATGCCATCGCTGAGGTGAAAGCGGTGGCTTTTTCCACCACCCAGACGCACGGCATACTTTTCCAGTAACCTTAGTCCGGGGGTGGTTTTGCGAGTATCGGAAATATTAACTGTAAAACCATGAGTTTTGGCTATATATTTGGCTGTTTGTGAAGCAATGCCACTGAGCCTCTGTAAAAAATTGAGAGCGGTTCGTTCTGCTTTAAGGATGCTAAGTAATCTTCCGGAAATGGTGGCAGCTATGTCGCCGGCTTTTACCTTAGTCCCATCATTAATAAGCATTTGAACTTCAAGTGATGGGTCGACCCTGATGAATACCCTTTTGGCTATCTCGCCACCAGCCAGAATTCCCTTTGCCTTAACCAGAATGGATGCCTTTCCCTGGAGTTCAGGTGGTATTAGCACCTCGCTGGTAACATCACCGTGGCTTATATCCTCAGCCAGGGCAAGTTCTATAATATTATCAACCTGTTCTTCAGTTAGTTGCATACCTTACCTTTATCATTTTGGGGTGAATACGATATGGCGTTGCCACTGAGATGAACTCTGGGGGAAATCAGAGCGGAAATGAGCCCCACGGCTCTCTTCTCTGAGCAGGGCTGCCTCGGTTACTAATCGACCGGTCAATACCAGGTTGTTTAGCTCGTAGGAAGGGCGGTCGGTAGGCTGGGGTAATAAGTCTTGCCAGGCAGCGAGGGAATCGGCGGCTTCGGTCAGGCTTTCCTTGTTACGAATAATACCTACTTTATCCCAATGGAGTTGTTGCAGAGCAGAAAGGTTAGGTGCCAAGACCGCATTAGGAACCTGTCTCTGACCCAATGAGCGGTGAATATCCGTCTCTTCACTAATAGTAGATGCCCTCGCCTTAGCCTTTTTTCTGGTTTTTTCCATAATCCTTTTACTAAACACGAGCACTTCAAGCATTGAGTTTGAGGCTAGGCGGTTTGCTCCGTGGACTCCAGTACAGGCGGTCTCGCCGGTAGCGAATAACCCAGCTATATTTGTTTCCCCCCAGCTATTGGTCTTGATGCCACCCATCATATAGTGAGCCGCCGGTGCCACCGGGACCAGCCCTTTGATAATATCCAGGCCATGGTTCAGGCAGAACTGGTATATATGGGGGAATCGGGTGGTAGTAACACGGGGTGGCAGGTGAGTAACATCAATGAAAACCCTGTCTGAGCCCGTTTTCTTCATCTCGTATAGTATGCTACGAGCTACTACATCTCGTGGTGCCAGCTCACCCTCCGGGGTATAGTCGGGCATGAAACGATAGCCTTCTACATTACGTAATATCCCCCCTTCACCTCTGACCGCTTCAGATATAAGAAATGGGGTTACCCCGGGCAGGCGTAAAGCAGTAGGGTGGAATTGGAAGAACTCCATATCACTAATCTCAGCCCCAGCGTTAAAGGCTAGAGCTATGCCATCACCGGTGGCTACATCAGAGTTAGTATTGAACTTGTATAACTGCCCGGCGCCGCCAGTAGCTAGAATCAGGAAGCGACAGCCAAATTCTTCAATAGAGCCGGTGCGGCAATCAAGAGCCTTTACTCCTTTAACCGTTCCCTTTTCTATCAGAATATCAATAGCCAGACAATCTTCAAGCACCTGGATTTTAGATGAACGAACCTGGTTACTGAGGGTAACTTCAATATGTTCGCCAGTGGCGTCACCCCCAGCATGTAGTATACGGGGCATACTATGAGCTGCCTCCCTGGCGAGGGCAATCTCTCCGTCAATAGTATCAAAGGGGACGCCAAGATTAACCAGGTCGGTGATGCGGTCAGGGGCTTCGTTAACCAATATCCGTACTGCCTCTTCATCGCATAAACCGTCTCCGGCGGCTATGGTATCTCGGAAGTGAAGCTCAGGAGAGTCGTTCTTGTCGATAGCGGCAGCAATACCTCCCTGAGCATATTTGGTATTACAGTCATCAATGCTGCCCTTGGTGATAATGAGCACACTCCCTTGCTCTTTGGCTAGCAAGGCGGTATACAGTCCGGCGATACCACTGCCCACTATGATATAGTCATATTGGTTCACTGCGTTACCCTTTAGGCTAACTAAGATTTCTTAACCATGTAGTCAATTCCGAGACGGAATTATCAAAGTTATATCTTTTCTTTGAGCTCTCTAATGTTGCTCATCTGTTTCAGGCGACTATGTTATTTGACTATCTCTCTTGTTTGAGGGCAACGCTACTTCTAGCCACCCTCATTGTCGTCCCTGATTCTACTTTCATGACTATACTATCTTCGCTGAGGCTTTCAACCACGCCGTAGATGCCACCGGCCGTAACTACCCTGTCTCCTCTTTTTAGTTCCTCCATCAGTTGCTGGTGTTGCTTCTGCCTCTTGCGTTGTGGTCTAATCATGAGAAAGTAGAAAATGGCAAAAATAGCTACCAGAAAAAGAATTATCGTCCAGTCGAATCCTCCCCCTTCCTCCGCTGGAATACAGCCACCTATAAATGCTACACTGATAAGCAACCCCACTACTGCTCCCAAAATTAATATTTTATTCTTTTTCACTTTCCCCCCTTTTTTAGTCGGCATTATTAGATTCAACCCTACCCTGGAGTGACCAGGGAGTTGTGCGCTCAATCCTGACGGGCATCAATTGCCCCAGACAATCATTATCATTACTGAAGAATACTAGTTTACCACTTCGGGTTCGACCTTGCCACTTACCTTTCTTCTTATCTTCTACCAGGACTTCAACCGTCTTACCTAACAGCAGAGTATTAATTTCAGCGGCGATGTTCTCTTGCATTTGCTCAATCTTACAAAATCGCTCCTTTTTCTCATCAGGTGAGATATTATCCTCAAATTTTCCAGACGCGATAGTCCCGGGTCTTGGTGAATAGGCGGCTACATGAACGGTATCAAACCTTAATTCAGAGAGTAAGTTGACTGTTTGCTGGAACTGCTGTTCAGTTTCTGATGGAAAGCCGATAATAATGTCAGTACTTAGGGCTACCTCAGGTATTTTACTTCTTATTTCAGTGATAAGCTGGCGATAATATTCTACAGTATAGCCCCGCCCCATTGCTTTTAGAATATCATTATTGCCTGACTGGACAGGGATGTTTATCTGTTCGCAGACTTTGTCCAGGCAGGCTATTGCTTCAATTAATCTGGGGCTCATGTCTTTGGGGTGATTAGTCAGGAAGCGTATCCGTGCCAGCCCATCTATAGCATTTAACTCCTTGAGCAAGTCAGCCAGGTCTGGTTTGTCAAGCAGGTCATGCCCATATGAATCTACATTTTGTCCCAGCAGGGTAACCTCCTTTGCGCCACGAGACACCAGTTCCTTAACCTCACTGACTATTTCGTCAACCGGGCGACTCTTTTCCCGACCACGGCGGTAGGAGACAATACAGTAGGAGCAGAATTTATTACAGCCCTGAATAATAGGAACAAAGGTACTGGGTGAGGGGCGCTGCGGTAGAATGGCGCACCATTTGTTTTGTTTATCCAGCCACCAGGGGTATTCTCCGGGTTTTAAAAAGTAATCGACATGGGGGAAGCTCTTTTTAAGTTGGTCAATTTCAGGGTTTACCAGGCAACCGGTAACAGCTAGCGTTATACCAGGGTTTGCTCTTTTTAGTGGTTTAAGGGCGCTTAGTTTGTTAAGGACACGGTTCTCAGCGCTCTGGCGTACTACACAGCTGTTAAGCAAGATAAAATCAGCATCCTCGGCGGTAGCTGCTGCCTGATACCCCAGTTGCTCCAGGTAGCTACCGAGTCGCTCCGATTCAGCCTTATTCATTTGACAACCTATGGTCCAGATATAATATTGAGGCATAATCTCCTGCCTTAATAAGATGGTGTTGAAAAATACTCCTTAATAAAGGGTATCTTATTTCAGTGGCGGAGGGGGAGGGATTCGAACCCTCGACCCCGGTTACCCAGGGTAAGCGCTTAGCAGGCGCCCGCACTAGGCCACTATGCGACCCCTCCCAAGTTCTATGAAGCTATAAAATTTATTTTGTGTATTTTTACTATATCACACCCCTTCATTTTGCTCAATCTAGTTTGGAGTTCGTTAGTTACAGTACCACCTTCATCCTTTCCATAACATCCAGCTTATTGAGAGCATCGTTAGGCTGTGTTATGATTAACTTTAAAGCTGATATGGAGATTAATGTTCTACTTGATAAAGACCTTAAAGGCTGTCTTAAGGTGGGCTGGCTAAGGGGTGTAGCTAAGCAAATCCTTGTTGCCCAAGGAGTTAGCACTGATATGGAGCTTGGTCTGGTTATTGCCACTCAGGAGAGGGTGCAGCAGCTAAATCGAAGCTACATGGGGAAGGACGAGCCTACTGATGTGTTTGCCTTCTCTATGCTGCCTACTGAAAAGGCTGTAGCAGACTTTCCTCATTTTGTGGCACCTCCTGATGGAGTGGCACATTTTGGTGAAATAATTATTTCTTATCCCCAGGCAGTTATACAGGCTGAGGAGCATCAGCACTCAATAAAAAGGGAGATAGCCATTCTTATCATTCACGGTGTGCTTCATCTCCTGGGATACGAGCATGATAAGCCGGGATTGAAGCGCCGAATGACAGCCAGGGAGAAGAAAATCTTAAGCTCTATTGAAGGGGAACTAAGTTGAAAGTTCTGGGAATTGCTGGTAGCCCTCGGCGTGGTGGCAACACCGACCAATTACTGGGTGAGGTTATGAGAGGCGCTGCCAGCAGGGGAGCCGAGGCCAAAACTATTGTTCTTAGCGACCTGACTATTGCTCCCTGTGAGCACTGTGACTTCTGTCTGGCGAAGGGTAATTGCAAGATACAGGATGATATGCAGATGGTGTATCGGGAGCTGGAGCAGGCCGACCGAATAGTCCTGGCTTCTCCTATCCATTTTATGGGAGTAACGGCTCAAACTAAGGCAATGATTGACCGCTGCCAGGCACTGTGGGCGCGAAAATATGTACTAAAAATACCACCACTAGGCAACAAGCGAGAGAGAAAGGGGCTATTTATCTCTGTCGGCGGTCGGGAGGTATCTAATCTGTTTGAGCCGACACTGGTTATGGTAAAGACCCTCTTTAGAATCCTTGATATTATCTATGCTGGAGAGTTATTATTCCCCGGAGTGGATGAGAAAGGGGCTATAACTAAACATCCTGACGCTTTACGTCAGGCTTTCCTTGCCGGGCAAAAGCTGGTGGAAGAGTCTTCGGCTGGATAATCAGCGCAGCACAGTCTCAAATACAGATTGCACATTTTAAGGAGAGCCAATCAGCCCCCTTGCTAAATCGCCCTAACTTATGCTTATTAAACTAAGGTATTTGTTTTTCAGGGCGATGGTTGATAAAATTAGTATAAAAGTAGCCGGCCCTGTTTTTAGACTCGTGGAAGGGCAAATTTTGGTGAAAATAGCGGTTTAACCATGGTTACTAAACAGGAGGTGACAAATGAAAAGGAAAGCTATCGTGGCGATGGTGGTATTGTTGGCTTCGTCTTTGGTACTTAGTGGCTGCGCTGCCAGGGTGTCTCAGGAAGAGTATGATTCAGTACTAGCTGAGCGGGATTCGGCTCAAGCTGAGGTAGCAGGGTTGGTAGCGGAACGGAATGCGGCTCAGACTAGGATAGCAGAGTTGGTGGTTGAGCGGGATGCGGCTCAAGCTGAAGTAGCAAGCTTAATAGCGGAACGGAATGCAGCTCAGCCTGAGGTAGCAAGCTTGGTAGCTGAAATCACAAACTTAGAAGCCGAGGTTGAGAACCTTCAAAGCCGAATTGACACCCTGAGTACTACCATATTGGTTAAGGAGGCTTGGGACAGGACTCAACAACGCTACGCAATGCTGAGGGAGAACATCGGTTTTGACATAGAGGAGCTAGCACCTTGGCTTGAGTTACCCGCTAAGCCTACCTGGATTGATTCCGCTCGTCTGTCTTCCATATTATTGGTTGATGAACCATTTGTCTATGAGGCAGTTACTCTTATTACACTAACTAACCAACAAATGGTTGCCAACCTTTCTGTATCGTACGACGTGACATCAATGGAATGGAAAGGTGGCAATCGCGATTACGAGATGACACTCACTAAGCGTGAGAATGGTGACATCCATAGAGTAACAATGAAGGCTGGCGATTCACAGTATAACCTTACCTGGACAGCGGAAGATGGTGGAGTCTCTGTCTTTGTCGAGGTAAACGAGAGTTGGAGAGTGTTTAGCTGGTCCAATGACCCCGATGAGCTTATGGATATTTACTCAGATATGATAAATTGGCTTGAGGAAATCGATGAGACCGGTGGTTTAATAACACCGTCAGACCAGCCTCTGGCATTTCTTGCGCTGGGCGAGCTGAGCAAACCACCCTATGCGGAGTTTGTGGTCGACCGGGCAGGTGCGGCACGCCGTATTGCCATTGATATTTTCCTTGGAATACCGGCAGGCTCTATATCCTGAGTACTAAATGGGCATCTCCAGTAACATTGGCACCGCGATGCGGATATAAACGAGCAACTTAGGCTCACTCTTGAGGATAATCTGGTTTACTGTTAGGTCAATCCAAACAATAAGCCAGATTGAGTAAGCCACGCTTTATATGAGTGCTAACCTCATCTTTTAATTAGCGCCGTGCTACGCCAATAAGTTCGGTTAGGTTATCTACTCCCTCTTTGTCCATGAATTGCTCTATTCCCTCCAAAACGTCAAACGGAGCCCGGGGGTTGGTAAAGCTGGCACTGCCCACCTGGACAGCACTGGCTCCAGCCATAATAAACTCTATAGCATCGCTGGCAGTAGTAATGCCACCGCAGCCAATAACGGGCAATTCAACAGCACCGGCTACCTCATATACCATATGTAATGCCACCGGCTTTATCGCTGGTCCAGATAGACCTCCAGTTATATTGCCTAACAGGGGCTTGCGCTGGTCAATATCGATAACCATGCCCTTGAGAGTGTTGATTAAGGATATGGCATCAGCTCCAGCTTCAGCCACTGCTGTTGCTATCTTAACTATGTTAGTGGTGTTGGGAGTTAACTTGACCAATATCGGCAGAGAAGTGGCTGCTTTGACGGCGGCGGTTACCTCGGCGGCTGAGCGGGGGTCTACACCAAACTCATCCCCACCAGCCTTAACATTGGGGCAACTAATGTTTACCTCAATAGCACTGATTCCAGCTACTCCATCCAACTCACCAGCTAGTTGAACGTAATCGTTAATAGTTTTCCCGGCAATATTAACAATAACGGGCACACGCCAGTTTGCCCAAAGCGATGCCTTTTCATTAATTAAAGCTTTAACGCCAATATTTTGTAATCCAACTGCATTGAGTAAACCACAAGCTGTCTCGGCTAGCCGCGGCTGAGGATTTCCGTCTCTAGGTTCAAGAGTGGTTCCTTTGCATATAATAGCTCCTAACTTTTGAATATCAAACATATGGCTATGCTCTGTTCCATAGCCAAAGGTGCCAGATGCAGTCATCACCGGGTTAGTTAGCCGCAAGCCCTGCTGATGTTTGGAGGCTAATTGAACTGATAAGTTCATATACCAGATTATATGTTATAGGCCGCGGGGTGGCAACCTTTTTCTGGTGAATAGGAGAGGAGCACTACCTCGTTGTTAAAAGCTTCTTGACTTGAAATATTGACCAAACAAAATAAATAGACTACACTTAAAATATGATATACTTTGGCGCTTCAGGGTTCAGCTATAGTGATTGGGTGGGGAACTTCGCCCCGACAGGTATGCCCAATCGGGGATGGCTTCCCTGTTATTCTCGTGAATATAATACCTGTGAACAGGCTCATGAGAGGTATGATTATAGCTATATCCCCTCGGAGCTAAGAGAGGGGTTGCTTAAAATTCAAAAGCTTGGTACTATAGCTGAAAAACCCTTTATCTTTACTGACAATCACTGGCGGAGGCAAGCAGTCAGCACTATTCGCCAGCTACAGATGATGCTGGATTAACTTATCCTGCTTACCATTGTTCTCTCAATTAACACTAAATATAAAAGCTTATTTATTAGCACCTAAATGGAAAATTATAAAAGCCTATCTCAGACTTGATAGGTGGGCGGAAGGAAGAAGAAATGACTACTGGTTTTAACCTACTTCGCTCTCGCTTGGAGAGTGAGCGAAAGCGCCTAACTGAGGAATCGAAGCAATTAGAAGCTAGCGCCCATCCTGCTGAGGAGAGGCGAGAAGGTAGCCCTTTTGGCAAAAGGGAGGAAGAGGCTACAGAGACCCTTGAATTAGAGAAACGGCTCGCCTTAGAAAAGAGTATTAAAAACCAATTAGCTGAGGTGGAGCATGCTCTACACAAGTTTGAAGAAGGAACCTATGGCTTGTGTGATAGTTGCGGGCAACCAATAGAGCCAGCTCGATTAGAAGCTCTTCCCCGAGCAAACCTGTGTTTGAAGTGTAAGGCGCAGCAATCAAAGAATGCAAAAGGCAAATTATCTCCCAGGTAAACGGCGGAATACAATCTTTTTCCTTACCGCGCTATTAGTGGTGACTGTCGACCAGCTTAGCAAGATTTGGATAAGGACTAATCTGGATGTGGGGGAACCGCTATTTGAGCTAGGGTTCTTTCGGATAATCCGTGTTCACCCTAATACTGGAGCCGCCTTCGGTCTGTTTCAAGGGCAGTCACTCGCCCTGACTATAGTCGGTATAGTCGGTGTTACTGTTCTCCTGGCCTATGTCCTCTTCTTTTATCGTCAATTTCCCCTTTTAGCTAATAAGCTATGCATCTCAGCTCTTGGCCTGATTTTTGGTGGCACGATGGGCAACCTGATTGACCGGCTAAACCCTAACCTTGGCGGTGTTACTGATTTTATTAGTATCAGCATCTGGCCAATATTCAACTTTGCTGATTCGGCTATAGTCGTTGGCGCTATCATATTTGCTTACACTCTCCTACCATTAGCCCGATCCAGGAAGCATTAGGGTGGACAAAGTATATAATTTTGTGGTTGATAAGCCGGGGGCTCGGCTTGATAAGTATGTTAGTGATAAATGCCCGGAACTTTCCCGAACATATACTCAAAGGCTTATTGGTAATGGCTATATTATAGTTAATGACCATGTGGCTAAGGCAAGCCTAAAACTTAATATCGATGATAAGGTAAATATCACTATCCCTGCTCCAATCAACCTTCTGGCGCCTGAGGCTATTCCATTAAATATCATTTATGAGGATGATGACCTTTTGGTCATAGACAAACCAGCTGGACTAACCGTCCATCCAGCACCGGGACACTCAAGCCATACCCTGGTTAATGCTATTTTATCCCGCTTGCCTGACTTACCTGATACTGGTGACTCACTACGGCCGGGAATTGTGCATCGATTGGACAAAGATACCTCAGGGCTAATGGTAGTGGCTAAGAACAGCGAAGCTCAGGCTGACCTGATAAACCAGTTTAAGGCTCATTCAGTAGTAAAAGCCTATCAGGTGTTGGTTAAAGGACACCTCACGCCGGAGGATGGTGTTATTGAGGCGGATATCGGGCGTGACCCCCGTAACCGAAAGCGTATGGCAGTAGTGACTGAGGGCAAGGAGTCACGCACTGGATATCATGTAGTTAAGTATCTGGGCAACAACTATACCTTGCTTGAAGTCAGACCTGAGACCGGTCGCACCCACCAGATACGGGTTCACCTTTCGGCTATTAACTACCCGGTGGTGGGAGACACATTGTATGGGGTGAAATCAGCCTATATATCAAGACAATTTATCCATGCCTCTAACCTGGGCTTCAAGCTACCATCCACTGGGCAATATGTAGAGTTCACTTCAGAACTCCCCACAGATTTAGAACAGGCACTAAAAAACATTACCTAGAATCCTAAAAGGTTAGGTGGTAGAATGGGGGGGCAGGGGTTAAGGTAACACTTTCGTCTAATCAACCGTTACGCACACCATACGCAGTCAAGGATAAAGAGAGCCGAAAATGAAAATGACAAGAATAGAGAAGTTTTTCATCCGGAGTGCTCTCAGGGTCTATTTTCAAAGGAGGTTTGAAGCTCCGCGAATTCTTTCAAACTTGAATGTTGGTGAAGAAAGCGTATGCCTGGAGATTGGATGTGGACATGGAGCCGGGGCTCTCCTAATCAACCAGTATATCGATTGTAAACACATAGTCTGCGTGGACATTGACCCTGATATGATAAAAGCAGCCAAAAGATATATTTCTCGTCCACCAAGATGGGCTAAAAAAGTAAGAACCGATAACATTGAGTTTATTTGCCAAAACGCGACTAAACTATCTTTTCCAGATGGTTATTTTGATGCTGTCTTCCTGTTTGCCGTTCTTGACCATATAACGGAATGGCGAAAAGTAATCTCAGAAGTTTTTCGAGTACTAAAGACAGGGGGGATATTCTCTTTTGAAGACTTCTTGCTGGGCAAGTCCTCAGGCAGCCGTTATGGGCACGTATCCATTGGTGAGGAAGAGCTGAAAGGTGCTTTGGAAAGCTCGGGGTTTACGATTCAGAGTTTTAACATGATGAAGTACTTACCTCGGTGTTTCGTAAGAGCAGAAAAAGCAGTTGCTGGCCCGGGGGAGGGGAGTCAAAAGGGATAAAAAATATGACGAAAGGTTTTAGAATGAGTAAACAAGTCAGGGTACGTTTTGCGCCCAGTCCTACCGGTTATCCCCATGTGGGGAATATCAGGACGGCGTTGTTTAACTGGCTCTTCGCCCGACACTACGGTGGCAGCTTTATTATTCGCATCGAGGATACCGATGTTGCCCGCAAGGTTGAGGGCACGGTGGAGGTTATTCTTAACAGTCTCAAGTGGCTGGGGCTTGATTGGGATGAGGGGCCTGATGTTGGTGGTAAATACGCACCATATATTCAGTCCCAGCGTCTGGAGATATACAGTGAGCTGGCTCAGCGCCTTATTTCGCAAGGGGATGCTTATAATTGCTACTGCTCTCCTCAGCGACTGGAGGAGATGCGGGCAGAGCAGGTCAGTCACAAGCAGCCCCCGGGTTATGACCGACACTGCCGTAATTTAAGCCCGGAGGAGCGGTCTCAAAAAGAAGCCGAGGGTATAACAGCGGTAGTTCGTTTCAAGACCCCACCCAACGGACAGACCAGATTTAATGATTTAATTCGGGGTGAGGTGGTATTTGAAAATAGTACCATTAATGATTATGTATTGCTGAAGTCGGATGGCTACCCCACATATCATCTCGCTAACGTCATTGATGACCACCTGATGGAGATAAGCCATGTCCTCAGGGCTGAGGAGTGGCTATCCAGCACCCCCCGACACCTGCTTCTATATCAGGCTCTGGGCTTTGAGCCGCCACAGTTTGCTCACCTGCCGATGATACTGGGAGCTGACCGCAGTAAATTGAGCAAGCGGCACGGAGCGGTGTCTATAATCGAATATTATAAGCAAGGCTATCTGCCTGAGGCTATGTTAAACTTTCTTAGCTTGCTCGGTTGGTCTCTGGATGATAAAACCGAGATTTTATCCCGGCAGGAGCTTATAGAAAACTTTTCTCTGGAACGAGTTAGTCGGACGGCTGCCATCTTTGATAACGATAAGCTTAATTGGATGAACGGGGTTTATATCCGCAGCTTAACTGCTGAGGAGTTTTTTGAGGCTGTGGAACCCTACCTGATGACGGACCAAGCCGCTGGTGGGGCAGTAATCTCAAGTGAAGAATACGTGAGGAATATTTTACCTCTTGTCCAGGAGCGAGCCCGAACACTGACTGAGGTAGCTGAGCTGACTCAATTTTTCTTTGTTGATGAACTTGACTATGCTCCTAGCCTGCTGATAGGTAAGAAAATGAATCAGGAATCAACCACTCAGGCGTTAGAGGCAGCAAAACAAAGGCTGGGGCAATTAAGGTTATTTGATACTGAATCACTGGAGGCTATGCTCAGACCTCTGGCTGTGGAGTTAGAGCTGAAAACCAGCCAGCTCTTTGGCATGCTGAGGGTAACAGTTACCGGACGGACGGTAGCGCCACCATTATTTCAAACTATGGCGGTATTGGGTAAGGAGCGATGCTTTAGGCGGATTGAAGCTGGCTTAGAGAAATTGCATAAACTATCTCCTTAATTCCCACATGGAGCCTACTGTGAACAAGATGCTTACTATTAGACCCGTTAAATTAGATGACCTTGATGCCATTACCGACATCTACAATGAAGCTATCCTAACGACAGATGCCACGTTCGATACTGAACCAAAGACCAACACTGAACAAAGGGTTTGGGTTGCCAACCATGGGCCTAAGAATCCCATTCTAGTTGCCGAATTAGATGGTGACGTTGTCGGCTGGGCGTCCCTTAGTCAATGGTCGGACCGTTGTGCCTATTCTGACACGGCTGAGATTTCTCTATACGTGAAAGAAGAGTTTCGGAGCCAAGGTATTGGGAAAAGGCTTTTGGAAGAGATAATTCAGGAAGGTGAGAAGGTTGGTCTTCATACAGTAATCGCCAGGGTAGCTGAAGGCAATACGCAAAGTGTCCATCTTCACGAAGGCGTAGGATTCGAGCATATTGGCCTGATGAGGGAAGTTGGTCGAAAGTTTGGTAAGCTCTTAAACGTACATCTCATGCAGAAAATCTATCACTCTAAGGGGACAGCGTCTTCAGGGAATAGTCCCTAACCTCTCTAACTGAAGATCAAGTGATTTGCTAAGATAAGGACAACAATATTCACCGAAGGAGGTTAAGATGCCTGTAGCCAATATCAATAGAGTGAACCTAAATTACAAGGTTGCCGGTCAAGGGGAAGCGGTAGTCTTTGTCCACGGCTATACCGGCAGCAGCCAGGACTGGATAAACTTAGATTGTCCCCAGATACTTCCCCCAAATAATGGAATTTGCCGTGAACAGGGAAGGCATTATTTAGGCTTATGAAAAGCACTATCAAAGATTGGCCCAAGATTGGTATATTACAATTAGGCACATCAGCCGAGGTAGGATTGGTTTGATTAG
>SDBV01007129.1_pt1 | contig 15333 bp, 20 predicted proteins | sample 2277081 | NCBI WGS metagenome assembly SDBV01 (sample SAMN10402039, study PRJNA504765) | marine sediment metagenome | isolation source: marine sediment core GS10_PC15, 223 cmbsf | place: Arctic Ocean: Southern Knipovich Ridge | collected 2010
ATTCTTCCAAACTAAATCATCATTACCTGAAGAAGAATTACCAAAAAATCCAGCCCTTCCACCGCCTGAATCTCTCCACTCAATAAAACCAACTGAAGCAGCCCCTAAACTATTGCTATCTTTGAAAACAAGAATAGGCGTAGCATCAAAAATTGTTATGTCGCCTGAAGTGATTGTACCTGTGGTGGTGAAGTTATTACTGCCTATATCTATATTTCCGGTAATCCCCGTCCAATCTACTGCACCTGTAAGCACTGCTCCGACAATCTTTTCGCTGTCTCCAACATGCAGGATTCCAAGAGTATCGTTCCAACCCGGTTCCCCCGCATAAAGGGTAGTCGCCGCAACAGTGCCCCTATAGAATTGTAAGATGGCAGTCCGGGAACCAAAAGCCCCCGCGTTAAGATCAGCAGGACAGTCAACAGGAGTATCGGTAGTGTACTCGGTATCGGCGGATATTTGGGATATGGACCCAAGCCAGTCAACCGTTACGGTCCGATAAAAACCATGCACGACCTCGTCACCGGGAGACTCGGCATATCCTGTCCGGTGAACTGTGAATTGAAATCCATCATAAGTCAGCGGACTATCCCGATCCCACGAATCTGTACTTACTTCATCTACGTCAATTCCCGAAGCAACCCCGTCGTCTAAAACAAGTGGTGTTTCGGGCGTGCCTACATCAGGAAGAAACTCCCCATCCGAGGGCCTTTGCAAGTCCTCAATATCCTGGCGATGGATAGCGGAATCATCTTCAATGGCACTTACTTTGTCCTGAAGCTCTTCGATATCTCCCGTAGGGATTTCGGGGATTTCTACATCATCTTCCTCTTCAATCTCCCCTGCGGGAATACCCACATTGTCGGGAATCCGGGCCTGCGCTAAGGCCTCAAGGAATTTCCAAACAGCGTCATTCGGCATCGCCCAACTCCTCTATAGCCTTGCGAAGCTCCTCTTCATCGTCGGGGAGAAGAAAAATTTCTTCTGTTTCCTCTATCGGGAGTTCCTCTATCGGGAGTTCCTCTATCGGGAGTTCCTCCATCTTGGGAAGCTCGGTTCTTTCCAATACTTCCGCTTCCGGCAACTCTCCCGACTCAAGAACATCGCGCGCGACCAACGTGTTCTGCGCAGCTTTTTTCCAACTCCTGAGAATTGTAAGGACTTCGTTTATCGTATCTTCTATAGCCATTAGGGGACATCTATAATTGAAAACTGGGCTGGTAGGTAAACTTCCCTGGGAACAGCGTCGTCGGAAGGTATAAACACTCTCTGGCGACTAAACTGGCCCGTAGCCACATTGTTATCTCCGATAACTTCAATCCGCTTAACCTTCCACTCTCCCTTGGTTGTTTCGAGTTCGTCATTCCACTTTATCGGACTGTAAATGTATAAATGCTTTGTCGTCACAAAAGTCTGGCTTCGACGCTGAACCATGTCGGGGCCAAGGTATAACATCTTCCCTGCACCAGCCCTTAACAGATTCATTTTTGACTTATTTACATTGCCGATCAGCTTCAAATATCTGTCTACTCTTACGAATTTGGCAGGCAGTCGTATCTTCATAACCACTAAAAGTTTCGGCGAGTTCTTTATCGTGGTTCCTTTGGTAAGTTTCCAATACGTCGTTCCGTCAGCAGCAAATCCTTCGGTGATATTGCCTTTAAGGTCTTTAAAATTGAAACTCTGGCCGCGCAGAATACGAGTGGTGATTACAGGATCGAAAGGCTTGGGGTCTTCATCCCCGCCGAGCGTGCTTATGGTCTTATAAAAGAGTGTAATTACCGCCCTACCGGGCAATTTCCTGTTGTAGCGGATTATATAAGACAGGCATCTCGGCGCATACACCCCCGACGTTCCGGGGAACTCGGTATCGTAAAAAGCATCCGCCGCAACTACGGCCTCCGCGTTCGGCCCATCAAAATAGCGCCTGCCGGTGTACCACTCCCCGCCCTGGGTAACTATGTGGCGCTTAAATTCTCGCCTTTCGTATAGCTCCGTGAACGCCATATCTTAGGCCCACTTGCGCGCAGCTTCGTAAGTAACTACGTAAAGAGTCCTGCCGGGAAGAGCATCGGGTCGCGGGTCTACTGACACGTTCGTACAAACCGGATTACTCGTCCACTTGGACGTGTTCACGCGAGAATAGGTCGAGGTAATCGCAGGCAGCCCCGAAGTGAACCAGCCCCCATCCCCCGTTGCGGAACTTTCAGCCAAATCCGCCGTTAGCGTAGTGTACCAAACCCTGAACCTTATTTGTCCTATCCCGACTTCTTGTGTTCGGCTTCTGTATAATTCTGTTGCCCCTGCCATTGTTATCCCCCATCACTCCAAGCCCTTACGACCTGAGCGGTAACTTCAATTCCTGCGGCCCTGCCGTTATTGTCTATCCAGTCCTTTACATTGGTAATCTCGCTATTGGAAACATCTATCATCGCCTGGCCACGAAGTTGATTAGAACTTGCGTGCGTCATGGCCGCTGGTACTTGGTAGACCCTTATATATTTTGTGGCGAACGGAACCTCTTGAGTCTGGCGATGCAACTTCCCGTCAATCTCGTTCATTACAATACTAATAGCCATTATACGTCATCCAAAAGAATGCGGCAGTCATCAAGTACCCGGAACATATTCGGCCACTTCCGAGCATAAAACTCATGCAGATTTACGTTATTGGTCGGGTCTTGCTCATCAGGCGCGTTCGAGGCCATCTCTTCAAGTGCTTGAACAAACGAAGGAGATTGATACAAGGCCATCGGGTCTACCGTATCGTGTCTTAAAAGCCAACACGCCCCGTCTACGTAGAGCGAGAAGTGGTATTCTCCGGGTATAATAAAATCCGCCTGCACCGAACTGGCGTTTATCAGGCCGTGCTTACGGATATAGTAAACCGAAATAGTCTTAACTGCGTTGGGCTTCGGATGAAAATACATCTTCCCGCCGTAAATGCAATAACTTGTGGATACGGCGGAGGTAGTTTGGGTTTCTGCTAACTCTGTGTATTGATCGAAAGTAATCTGGTCTAATCTTGACCTCGATGTAGTTGAATAGTTCCACCAGACGGACGTAACATAATCCATGTCCGCCATAGCGTTTGAATTAACCGTTGTCAGTATGTAACTGGCCGTCCCATCTACTGTGGGGAAGGTGCTGTCTTTTCTCAGGAACTCCCATCTTCGATTATTCCACTTACACGCAGCCACAGCAGAAGCGGAGAGGGCCTCGTAAACCCTGTCCTTCAAATCCGAGTCCGTGTTGTCCCAGCTAAGGAGTGTAAACGGGCGCAAACGGATATTCGTCGATGTCATTTGTGGCGCTTGGAATGCCATTATTCCCCCTTATTAGCGGGGCAACGGGCTGGCGTTAGGAGACACCAGGCCCGCGCCCCAAATACCACGCCCCTAGAGGCGCACCCTCCTACGTAAACTCCTCCACACAACTATACAGAAAAGACCGCCTAAAACTAATATAAAAGCAGAATTCATAAATATTTATCCCCCGCTTCTCTCCCCCGCTGTTCTCGCGCTGGGGTTCCGTAAGCCACTACATAAGAATCAATATCCCTTAGAACAGTAGACCCGGCACCAATAATTGTTTCCATTCCTATTTTTATGCCGTGGGCAACACTAGCACCAATGCAAATGGCGGAACTTTCTCCGATGCTTACGTTACCCCCGATAGTTGCCCCCGGTGCGAGACTTGAAAAGTCCCCCATTTCAGAATCATGGTCAAGAGAAGAGCGGGTGTTAAGGATACAATGCTCTCCAATTACGCAACCTGGCCCGATCACCACCCCCGCCATGATTACCGTCCCTTGCCCGATTTCCGCGCTTGACGCGATGGTTGCCCTGGGGTGTACGGCTGGCATGAATCCGAATCCGGGATACTTTCTCCGTATTGCATCGACAACCATCTCTCGGACATCATTATCCCCTATGCCCACAACCCCGCGCTCGCAGTCCCGGAAAATGCAGGGCCAGTCCCTACAAATATACAAGAAACCATCGCTCGCGATAATATCGGCGACGACCTTGGCGTGCCCCCCGGAACCTATGATGATAATATCTATCTTCACAGGCAGTCTCCTATCGCCTTAGCGTATAATTTGTGTCCTTCTTTGTTCAGATGAACGCCGTCGGGGTCAAGAAATTCCAAACCGGGCTTTGCAAGAAAACAGTTTCGCGTATCACAAAAACACACCGCCATTTCCTGTGCTACACTCTCAATGATCCGGCTGTATCTTGCATTGGCCTCTTCGTAATCTTCCAAAAGATCGTCCAAAAGAGTAACATGATTGTTCGTTAGGATAATTTTCTGCACGTCAAAACATCGCGCGCGAACAATCATTTCCTTGAGATTGGCGCGAAAGGATTCCTCGGAAACTCTCGGAAGTCCCCAGTCGGTTTCCCAACAAGTACAATCATTCAGCCCAAACTGGATTATTAGAACTTCCGGCCTTACGTCTTGCACGTCTCTTGGGAACCTTACTAAAGCAGTGCGTGTTGTGTCTCCGTTTATCCCCGCGTCGAACCCACCAATTAAAGAAACCCAACAATCCTCTTTTGGCACGTACCGGCCGTGTGTAATAGAGTCTCCTAAGCAAAGAATCATTGGTCGTGAAACTCCTGTTGCCAAATCTCCAGACAAAGCAAGCTCCATATCTTACGACCGAACTTAGGTTCCTTTTCCAATCCGTCCAACACCGCCCGATTGTCCACGAAGTCTCTACTCTGTGCCTTCTTTGAAGAAAAAGTGTCGTAGATAAAATCTCTCGCTTTGCCCTTCGTCCATTCCGCAAAAGGAGTGGGGAAACCCATCTTGTCCTTCCTTTCGATAATCTCTCTCGGAAGATACTTAGCGACGGCCTCGCGGAATATATGCTTTAGGTTCCCGTTCTTGAATTTGATATTCGCTGGTATAGTCGCTGCCAATTCGACTATCGGATGGTCCAGCAAAGGAACGCGAGCCTCCAGGCCATGCGCCATACTTGTCCTATCTTCAACTTGAAGCAAGGCAGGAAGAAGGGTCTTGAAATCGAAGTGCGTCATCAAGTCAAAGTAGGAGTCTTTCCGCACGTTGTCGCTACTAAAGATGCTCTTAAAGGTATCGAACGGCTGGTACTCGCCCAACAATTCCCATCGGACCTCAGATAAGCCTTCTGCTCGGTTGACCAGCCGAAAGTATCTTTCCGGCATCGGCTCGAACATGCCCTCCGCCCAGAAGGATTGCATGAGCGGTTTGTAGTTTTTTAAGGCGACAAGATTGGGAATTATAGACTCGTAGGTTACGACAAAATTTCCATGGTGTGAAGTTCCCGAAATGGCCCCTCGGAGACATTGCTCAAAATAGGCGATGAGGTAACGAACATAACCCCCGAATATCTCGTCCCCCCCAAGTCCGCCCAAGACGACCTTTCGATGCTGGGCCGCCAATTTGGCTACCATGTACTGAGAGAAGGCCCCTGGCCCGGCCACAGGATAGTCCAATTGGTAAATGACTTTCCGTATATTCTCGATAAAGTCGGAAGCAGTGATAAAAACTCCACGCAACGTAAGGTCAAGCGATTTGGCCAAACAGCGAGCATAATAGCTCTCATCATAATCAGGGCCAGAGAATCGCCCCGTGAACCCCATCAGGTCACCCCCAGCCATCGACGCTACAGCGCTTGAGTCCAATCCCCCACTAATATAAGCCCCCACAGGAACATCGCTCCGCATGTGTAGCTTAGCGGAATCTATCAGGAGTTCTTCGAGCTTGTCCTTAAAATAAGTCTCGGTGTGAGAGAAGTCAGGGTTGTAATATACTTCCCAATACTTCTGAGTACGAAGAACTCCATTCTTTATTGAAAGCCAGTACCCCGGTGGGAGTTCTCGGATATTCTTGAAAAGCGTCTTTCCCCCAAGGCAGAACTGGAAGGTCAAATAATCCTTCAAACCCTCTACATCAATTTCGACATGCTCAAGGAAAGGCAGAAGGGCCTTGGGTTCGGACGCAAAGTAAAAATCATCCCCAATTATCGTGTAGTAAAAGGGCTTTATCCCGAATCTATCGCGCGCGCAAAAGAGCGTTTGTCCCTTTTCGCACCAAACCGCAAAGGCAAACATGCCCCTGAGTTGATTTACACAATCCGAACCCCACTCTAGGCAGGACTTTAGAATTACTTCGGTATCGGAGCGGGTCTTGAATTTGCTGCGCCCCAGCCCATCCCGCAACTCAAGGTAATTATAAATCTCCCCATTGAAGGTTATCCAATTATCCCCGTCCTGCATCGGCTGAGAACCGTTCTCCAAATCAATGATACTTAACCTTCGGTGCCCAAACCCGACATGTCCGTTCTGCCAAACCCCCTCGCCGTCAGGCCCTCGATGCTTCTGGAGATCGTTCATTACTCCTAGTTTGCGGGTCAGTTCAGGAATGGGCTGGTGAACTAAAGATAATATGCCTGCAATTCCACACATAACTAGCGCTTCCTAAAAACAAAACCACGAAGGCGGGAGAATTTCTTAAATTCGCCTGGGTTTAACTGGCGGGCCAACTGTAAGCACTTCTCGCTGAACTCGGTGTTGTGCTTTACCTCGGTGCTAACTAAAGGATACACAACGCGCGTTAGGTAATCATATACCCCGAGATGGAACTCGTCTTCTAAAACGAAGATGGCCCCCAGTATTGGCATCAGGTCTTTTACGGAAGAATAAAAGTTTATCTCAGCAGGGCGCAACAGCGAAAGCCCAACACCCAAACGCAATTTATTTAAGGTAGCAAACCCGTCCAGGAACCCCTCGGCGAGAACAAATCGCCCGCCAGGCTTCAATAGGTGGGAGACATTCCGTATCGCCTGCTTCTGTTCTTGAAGGTTTGCCAGATTTATCAGCACCCGCACGCAAATAACCGCGTCGTAGGGACCAAGCAGGTGTTCGGGTTCTAGTATGTTATCAACAAAGAAACAAACCCGTGCCATGTTTATACACCGAAGCCCTGCCGTCCTGATCATTTCTTCGCTACGGTCAAAAGCGTCGATATGCTTTACGTATCGCGAGAACCGCTCTGTAGAAAAACCATTCCCGCAACCTACTTCAAGGACACGCATATCGGGAGTCAAGTGTTTACAAATATAGTCGTACTCAAGTTCGCGCTGGTATATGTCCCCGATATTAACGTCGGCGTCCTTGGGGGTATTCGTCGCGCGGGTATCCCAATGTATGTCTGTTTTACTTGGGTTCACCCAGCGCCTCCTTTAGATTCTCGTCGAACTCCTCAATAAACTTGCGGTAGCTATACTTCCCCGATTCAACCAAGTCTCGATAAGCGTTGTCGGTGATTTCTTTACGAACTGCCGGGTCTTTGAACAAACGGATTACTTCATCGAAATTGGAGAAGTCTTTCTTCAGGGGGATATAGTGTGTTCGGGGTTTTAGAATACCAGAATAGTTCCCCTCGAATAATATCGGGCACACCCGGAATACCGCCCCCTCAAAAGTCCGAGGCGTAACCAGGCGGTAGTAAATATTCCCCTCCATTGCATCCAAAAGGTTCTGAAGGTCTTCGGGGAACTCGGCGAGTTCTACCTCATTGCGAGTCACCTTTTCCCATTGTTCGCGGATTTGATCTTGAATATCGAAGACGGAAACTCCACCCTCTACCCCCAAAGTCCCTTTGCAATCGGCGAGAAACTCATACCAAGCGGGTCCGTAAATCCTGTCCTTTTCTTTTGCGGCAATATCTAAATTAAAGCCAAGTCCTACGGCGCGTCTTAGAAACTCGGCCGCGATCCAGGATTTCTCCCTCGCCTCCCTGCCCATGAACCTATTAAGTGTTCTGCCCCGGTAGCCAATATCAATAGTCCGGTCTTCGTCTTTTTTCCCTATTCTCTTGGCCCGCTCGATCAGATCGTCTTCTACATAACCAGGGAGAGTGTTATAAATATGGCGGGCAGTGGTGTACTTTCCATAAACCTGCGGGAAGAACCGCTCCTCCAAAAGCGTGTAGATACAATCAAACTCGTACTCATTGATGAACCAAAACCTACGCTTGCAGAAACGATAGTCGTCTTGATAGAATGCCACCTTATAGCTGTTTTTGTGCCGACGTAGACACTCTTGAACATCTAAGGCAAAATTATATCTCGGTCCGCCAAGAATAGTCCAGTGCATTACAAGAATAGGGAAAGTCTTATCAGGGACTTGCAGCGGCCCTTTGACTACATTGACGGGGTAGACCTTGTGTTTCGAGTATTTCTTAAAAGAGTTCACATGCTCCATCATCATAGGAGCATTGTTAAGGTGTTCGTGGTAAAGAAGTAGAATATCACACATTACACAACTCCCGCATGATCTTCTTGTTGTTTCCCTTGAAGTGGATGAAGTAATTCTTCGGGTCTTTTAATCCCTTCTCGAATTCGGCTTGTGTTTCCAGGCTTCCTTCTAAGAACGCTTCGCCGGGGAACCAGTTAAACTCACTCGGTAGAACAGCGATATCAATATTAGTAAAAGCGGCCATTGCCAGAAGGCAACAAATATAATCCTGCCCCCTGCATTCGTGTATACCTTCTCTTTCTACCATATCGAGAAGTTCTTTGTAGGATTCCGCGGTCGGGTTCTCTATCTCCCGGTTCCAAAGTTCGACAAACTTCCTGGTCCTGTCGCTCCATCGCATCGCCACGAAGCCCGTGTTGATGGGGAACAGGCTATTCCACGGCCTGCGCTGAGTAAAAGCTAAGTCGAAATTGTACCGAAAGGCATCGAACACATCCCCTGTTACAATTCCATCCAAATCGAGCATTATTATTTCATCGCCGTCTTGAAACTCGGACTGCAAAAGATATTTGTACTTCCATACATCAAAGGGAAGCTCTAGGTCGCGTAAGGGAATCACGCCAAAATGTACCGGCGCAGCATGACTATACCTAATTGTGTTCTTGGTTTCCTCGTCCAAGTCTTCCCAAAAGCATTTCAAGGCCACGCCAGGGTAATGTTCGTCTAGTGACTTCAGCATCACCTTTGCCATGTCAAGACAAGACAGTCCGCTTCTGTGGGAATTAGTACCTACTATGTAAACATATCTCATCGTGTCTCCTGATTGCCTCTTGGTAACTGGGGGAAATATCTCTTACCGGGGGATGAGAGAAGATTCCATAATTCACACCCGTATACCAGAACTTACCCTTAGCGGAAGCCTGACACAATTCACACAAAGGTTCCAAGTTGCCGAAGTCTTCTACGCTGTCTGGCAATTCTGTTTTCCCGAATCCTTCTATTCCGAAGAGCCTTGCTATTGCGCCTCCGGGACCGCACGGCCAATATCCGTAAGCGTTCAAGGCGAAACCGCAACTGTGGATTAGCTTGCATGGCTCCCTCTGCTGACCCGTATCTTTAGGAGCCATGAAGGTCTGGTAGTGTAGTTTTCTGTGCGCGTTGTCCGAGATGATAATGTCTATCTTTTCATCATCTACAGAAGGCTGGTCGAAGGCTAGGTATCGGACGGGAACTTGGTTGTATTCGCAAACTTCTTTCCCGTTCGTCCAGATTTGCAGTTTCTTGACAAGGCCCGGGAGTACTAGTGCGTCATACAAGTGGCAGATTGTTCCTTCAAAAAGAGGATGAAGGAGTGGCTCCCCGCCCATAATTGCCAGCGTGTCCCAGATTTTCTTTTTTGCAAATACTTGGCAACAAAACTTGATAATCTGCTCCCGTGTCATATCCGAATCTTTGAAGCCATCGTACACATTACAATGCCTCGCGCAGCACGGGCAGGACTGGTTACATCGGAGAGTTAGTTCAAGTTCTATCCTTTTCGGATTCATGCTTTTCCGCCATCATGCGACCTATCTTGGCATCAATTACTACTTCATCTGCAATATGACCCGCTATACATCCGGTGTAAAGATAAATAGGTATTCCCGCTTCGTGCATCCTTTGAGATAAAGACAGGCAGGGTATCATCCCTGTTGTCCCCGGCTCAAACGGCTGCATTCTGAACCACGGCCTCTTCATCTTCTCGAAAACGGATGTGTGAATTAAGGATATGCACGTGCCCGAATGTTCTACTTTATACAAAGCGTCCGGTCGCCAGTGCCACAGCCAATCTTGCTCTCCCGCGTCGTCTTTGATAACAGCAGACGGGGAGTGGGGCGGTTTCCTGTCGAAACTCAAGCCGTGCATTACCGGCCTCTCGATAGGATCGGCCCATTTTCTGAGAATCTCGTAAGCATTTGCTGGAGGTACACTATCGTCTTCAACCCATAAAACCCAATCCGCCCTTCCCGAACGAACGGGAAAGCCCTCGGCGTATTCGTGTACTTTGTTATCCAATACGGAATTAAAAAGATAGTTCTGCGCATGGGGCTGGGGAAGTTTCCGAACATAGAAGATTCCGAAGTTCTCCGGCTTTAATATCTTCCCGAAATTGAAGGCAATCATCATGTCCGCAAGCCATGCTTTAGGATAGACCTTATCATACACCGGCATACACAGAGCTACGGATTCGTTAGACTTGTCCACGCTGCTGCCTTTCTGCCTTATTCCTATTTCCAAACATCTCAAGGCCCCTCAAGATGGGGGCCGTGTATCTGTTAATCGGTATGGCTTGGCCAAAGTGGGTTGTAGTAATAGAACACTCTACAAAGACCGGGATACCCGCATCGGAAAGAACATGCGTCAGCCAGGAGTCAGGTTTAATGCCTCTTTTAACGTCTCTGTTCCCTTGGGGGTCGGTTAAAACGGCGGGGCTTATCGCAAACCACGGCTGGGGTATTCTATCAAATAAAGACCTGTGCATCAAGGCACAGACCAATCCAGTTCCCCTTACCTGGTAAACTCCCTTGTCCGGGGGAAACTCCCAACGGACCAACTTATTATTTATAGTCTCCCAGACGGCGGGCCAGAATGGATGGAGCCTGTCAAAGCCTACCGTAGCTACAAAGGGTCGGTCCTTCGGGTCAGCAGCTTGCCTCAATCTAAAGAACACATCCGGCGGAACGGAAACATCATCGTCCAACCACAGTATCCAATCCGCCTTTCGGCCGGTTTCCCTTTCGGTGTGGAAAATAGAGGCCAAGGCATAAAGAGGGGCGTCAGGATAAGTCATTCTCTCTTGGGTGTAAGTTATCCAAAGATTATCTTTTAACTTATTGCCCAAGTGCGCGAGCATGATATTCACGGAGTCCGAAGGTCTGTTCTTAACGCTATCAAACACAGCCCTTGCGATAGCAAGAATCTCCCCTTCCTGCGGCTTTTCCTGGGCCAAGGAAGGTAAATCAAATCTCTTTTGAATCTCCGCTATGGTCGGTGCGTAACATTGGTCTTCTTTCCTTGGTTCTTGTCCGAATCTACTGTCCGTCATGGTGTCTCCTTGCGGCAATAATAACATTTCATAATCCAGCGGCCGTCATTAACGTCGCGGACGCAATCTACGTGGTGGCAAACTATATCCGGCCTTCTGGGATAAGTTTCCCCTTCCCCGTCCCGTATAATCGACTTCGGGGCGTAAGGCAGCCAATCCGTACCCCTACTGACAAAGAAAACGCGGACAAGAAATTCACCTTCCGTGTATCGAGTGTTTTGTGCTTCACAACAAGCCATTAGTGTCTCCTTTTTAATAATACCTGTAGGGGGATTTCTCCCCCCACAGATAGTTCTCTCCCCCAAGAACGTTTACCAGAGAATGATGTCAGACATGAAAGACCCACCAGATGCTTCGCCCGCGATTGTGGCCACTGCGACCACGCGGTACATATCTTCCGAAGTCGAATCGTAGTTGTCGTCAACCGCATCAAGAATCTGCGCGTCGTTCATATACAGAATGTCATTCACGGCAACGCCCGTGGCGACCATAACGCCTTGGGCGTAACCCTTGGTCTGTATCCACTCGTAGATGGCGTCGCTCGAAACCTCGGTGTGCGTGGCAATTCCGGCGAAACCTTCGCCAAGAGTGCCGCCGTCCGAAGTATCGGAAGTAACAACCATCCACGCAGTGGTAGACCCGTCTACCCAAGACAAGGGCTGCCCTGTTGACTGGCGAACGCCCGATGATTGGTAATGAACCAACTGAAATTCTCTGCCATCGTTCGACCGAACCGTGTAACCCATATACGGATGGGCCAGGTACGAAGAACTTTGGTCCAACCCGAACAGAATCGGATCGTCCATTTGGTGAGTACCCGGTACTGAATAAGCTGTACTCATAATATCCCCCTTTTAATCATTGTTGGCGGGAATGTTATAGAACACGATGTGAGGTCGCATCGCCGGAACGACGAATGTGTATCGTGTCTGTAACAAGGCCACCATTGTTTTGTACTGATCGTGCGCACGCGGCATCTCCCAGCCAGTGAATCTGAAATTCTCTTCCTTTCGCAAGGAAAGCTGGAAGTGGTCCTTTTGAATGCCGTAAATAGCCTCTGTTGACGCCGTGGCCCCCGTAGGAACGGAAACTGCGGAATCATAAATCATCGGCTGTTTCATAAAGGCATAGTGAAGTATGCCCGCCGCATCGTACTTCTGGTTTACCGGGAACGCCCCGGATTGAATCAGGTCGGCGTACATTAACCGACCGTAATATAACCATGCTCCCTGAGTTGCAACTAATAGATAGTTCAAACTCGTCTCTGCATACTGGGCGCGTTCTACAAGACCTACCTCCAACTTTCTCCGAAGAGTTAGCGGACGGTCCATTTCCCCGCCACCGCCGATGGATGTAATAGCCTTAATCCCGTTCTTCCAGTAAGCATTGGCCTTGCTGATTCCACCGGGAGTAAGAGCGCTAGACAGTGTTACCGAAATCAAGTCCGGTAAATCAGTCTGCACAGCAGCCGGGCCAAGAGTAGAAGTATCCGCCGGGGCACTTGAGTTTCCGAGCAATACGTAATTCAAGTCCTGTACGTACTGCTGTTTCATCTCGCTCTCACGCAACATCTTAATGTCGATGAGCCCCTGGCTGTTATCGTCTACATCGTTCACAGGAATCTGTCGGTTGGCGTTCAGTTCGTGCCAGGAATAGGACCACTCATCCCCACCTTCGACGATTTCGCCTTGGTGAGAACCGAGTCTTCCGGTGTGGTACGAACTACCCGTCGTGGCGTTTACCATCCCGCTTATTGCGTATCTTCCACTGTCATGCCGAATCATCCCCTGCGACTTGACAGAAGCAGGAATGAACTTCGAGAATGAAGTCATCGCCTCAACGCCGAAAGATTCGACGCCAAGAGCTTTTAAGAACGTGATGTTATTAAACGCCGCCCAACGAACCCTGTTTTCAAACAGGTCTTGACTTGTAAGTCTTTGGAAATCGGACCGATACCTACTTGAAGAAGTATCACCGATTTGAGTTTCATAAGCCATAATTTCCCCCTTTTAGAATCCTCCGTGATTATTTTTTGTTTTCCTCAGCTTCTTCCTTTTCGCGCAGCGTTCGCATAAATTCGTCGGAGTCTTCCGGCTCTTCCACCGGAGCACCCCCGCGAGGGCCACTACCCGTAAGCTGCGCCGCCTGCATGGCGGCGACTAATTTGCGGATTTTTTCAGACGTAGCAGGCGCACCCTGTTCCGTCTTGGCCTTGCTCGCTCTTCGCGCGACTGCAAGCTCAAGGGCTAAATTCAAGTCCGTGGTCGGCGAGGTTTTTACGATTTCCTTCGCCGCCTTCAAATCGGACTCCGTTGCTTCTGGATTCGTTCGCATGGCAGTAAGCCACCGAACCGGGACTATTGCCTCGGTCTCGAACTCCTCCAGCGTCTTTACAACCAAGTCGCCAAGGTGTGCGTCTCGCTTCATCCTATCGCCAACAATCTTAGCTCGTCTTTGGGCGGCTGGTTCATCAAGTCCCTGCTCGATCCAAAATGCGAGTTCTTCCTGTTCGGCCTGGGTAGCGTCGGCGGAGGGCATGTTCGTATCTTGCGACGGCTGTGGGCTGGGAGTTCCCGGCGGACTTTTTGCGGCCCCTGGGGCCTTTGTCCTTGTACCTTCGGGTTCCGTTACCACGCTGCTTTTCGCAAGATGTGCGACTAACATGCCCGCCCTGGCGTCTGGGCTGAGATCGTCATAAAGACCGGCATAATCAGGAAGGGCTTCAGCGAAAGCACTTTTCGCAACTTCTTCCTTTGTAGGTTCCGGTTCTTTAATCTCTTCGTTAACGACTTCTTCTTTAACTTCGGGTTTTGTGTCTCCTTCTTCCATTTTACCTTCCTTCTCTTTCTCGAATATCTTTAGGTGTTCCGTGTTTTGTCTGACCTTCGTAACTGTATATTGTGGTGCTGTGCTTTATTCTTTCTCGCTCTTCGGAAGGCATGTCCCTGAAACTCTTTTGCCTCAAGCCCTCTTCTTTATACCTTCTGTTTCTTACACTTCGAGAACTTATATCCTCCCCCAAAGCCCAATCGTGATACTTCGGGAGTTTGTCGGGGACAACATTAGGCGCGCCTTTTTTTAGTAACGGGAGTCCGGCTTCGTAAGGAATCAAAGGGACGCCACAACAGGGAACTTTATCAAAGTGAACCAACCCACAGCCAGAACATTTATAGGCAGTAAAACTCATTATCCCGTCACTGGAATACTTGTCTCTTCTTTAAGCAGGCGCTCTTTGATTCTTTCTGTTGCGCCTTCGCCGTGAATGTCGGAAATATCCACGTTTCTTTTACCGGCGATGGACCTGAGTTTAAGAAAATTACCGCGCCCCTTCGGGTCGATATCTTCCAGTTGTTCTTCTTCCGGCTCTTCCGGTTCCAGGGTCTCGAACCAACTATCTGGGGCGTCTATCTTAATAGCACACACGCTTCTATTAAGAAACCCTGAACATCCGACTGTCTTATCTGGAAGCCCCGTAACTTCGCTTACATAAACTTCCCGTATCGGCCTTCGCGGGTCGCGCTCCATATAGCCCTTATTGCCCTTTTTAAGCTCATAGGCTTCGCGTTCAGCCCAGATTTCGTGCCAACGCGCGCCGCCGATATACTTATTACCCGTCTCGGCCTCTTCGAGTTCCAGGACTTTAGCTAAGGCGCTGGCGACAACTCGGTTCATCTTTGCCTGAAGATCGTTGATTAAATCCGGTATCGGATGAATCGGAATGATAGTAAGGATTTTACAGGCAGGCTGCGCCTCTCGCTGTTTGGTTAGGCTGTTATAGACATATATTTTATTCCCTACCTCTTCGACCCGGCACAACCGGACCTTCTGGGTCATAAAGTATACGTCCCCTACTTTTAAGTCATCGAGATGATTGATTAAATTAGCTTCCATTTGTGTCTCCTATGTTCCCTTTATATTTTGAAACGGTAGTATTCTTCCCTGTCCGCCCGATTCCATCTTTGGTACTCCGGGAGTACCGGAGATGGGCTGAATGTTCTGA
>SDBV01007130.1_pt1 | contig 15332 bp, 19 predicted proteins | sample 2277081 | NCBI WGS metagenome assembly SDBV01 (sample SAMN10402039, study PRJNA504765) | marine sediment metagenome | isolation source: marine sediment core GS10_PC15, 223 cmbsf | place: Arctic Ocean: Southern Knipovich Ridge | collected 2010
ATTAGTAATTAGTAATTTGTAATTAGTAATTGCCTTATCTGTCGCATTCTCCCAAAACTATATCTATACTCCCGATGTTGGCGATTAAATCCGCAACGAGTTCACCCTCGGTCATCCTGGGTAAAGCCGATACATGTACAAAGGACGGAGACCTCACTCTCATCCTGTAAGGCTTTCCGGTCCCGTCGCTCACAAAGAAAAAGCCCATTTCACCCTTGGGGGTCTCAGTTGCCATATACAGTTCACCTTCGGGAGCGGTCTGCGGCCCTTTTGTGATCAACACAAAATGATGTATCAGGTGCTCCATATCAGTGAGCACTTTGTCTTTGGCAGGCAGGATAAACTTCGGCGCATCAGCCATTATGGGGCCTTCAGGTATTTTTTCAATGCACTGTCTGACAATAGAATTGGACTGGAGGAACTCATCCATCCTTACCCGGTAACGGTCATATATATCACCGTTTTTGCCTGTACAGACTTCCCATTTAACCTTGTCGTAAACTCCATATGATGAGATCTTTCTTATATCATAGGGAACGCCGGAACCTCTTAAGACAGGCCCGCTCAACCCCCAGTTAATGGCTTCCTCCGCTGAGATGACACCTATACCTTTTGTCCTTTTCAGCCAAATGCGGTTTTTGTTTATCAGGGTTTCATACTGCTGTACCCTCATCGGGAATTCTTCCGTAAACGCGTACACATCATCCAGCCATTTTTTATCAACGTCATTTTTCAGACCGCCGATTCTGGGATAGGTGACCGTCAGCCGTGCTCCGCTGATTCTCTCAAAGAAATCCAGGACTTTTTCACGCTCTCTGAAGCAATATAGAAATACCGTCATCGCACCTATATCAAGCGCATGGGTGGCAAGCCACAGGAGGTGATTACCGATACGGGCCATCTCCCCTACAATAGTCCTTATATATTCCGTTCTTTCCGGAAGCTCAATATCAAAAAGCTTTTCGACCGCATAGCAGTAACCGAGGTTGTTTGACATTGAGGAAATATAGTCCAGCCGGTCGGTAAGCGGTAATATCTGCATATAGTTTCTATGCTCTGCAAGCTTTTCAACTCCCCTGTGCAGATAACCGACATATGGTGTGCACTTTGCAATATTTTCTCCGTCAAGGTCGAGCACCAGTCTCAGGACACCATGCGTAGCAGGGTGCTGAGGCCCCATATTGAGAGTCAGTTCCCTGGAAGATATGCGGGCACCGTTCTCTAACTCAGTATTTGCTTTGTCTTCAATGTTTTCCATAATAAACAGAAAGCAATGTTTAAAAAAACGTTCAAGCGTTCAAACGTTTGAACGTTAAAGATCAGTTAAAGATTATTAAGATTGAATATTCCACTCTTTATCATGAGAGTGGAGCTCTTTAAGCTCTTCCAAACTTTTGTATTCTTCTCCCTCAGGCCCTTTCAGAGGATAGTCTTTCCTCAGCGGATACCCTTCCCAGTCTTCGGGCATGAGAATACGTCTTAAATCAGGATGATCGTTAAACAAAATACCGTACATGTCACACGCTTCCCTTTCATGCCAGTTTGCACCATTCCATATATCTACAACACTGTCAATGTACGGATCATCTTCAGTCAGCTGGGCCTTGAGCATGAGACGATGATTGTATTTTAAGGAATAAAGGTTATATACAACTTCAAAGCGATGTCTTTTTTCAGGGTAATCAACCCCGCAAAGATCTGCGAGAAAGTCCATATGGATCTCGGGGTCATCATGGAGGTACCGGCAAATCCCGGCAATCTTTTCTTTTTTTAGGCTGACAAAAACCTGGTCCCTGAATTGCGTTACATCAACAATTTCGTTCAGGAATTTCTCTTTAAGCCTGTCGACTATCTCCAGGGGCTCCATCTGAAATGCTCCTTCTGTATTTTTCCCTGAAGTTTGATTACTCCATGCATCAACGCTTCGGGCCTCGGGGGACAGCCGGGAATATAAACATCTACCGGCAAAAAAACATCACACCCCTGAACAACTGCATATGTATTATATATATTTCCAGAGCATGCACAGCTCCCCATCGCAATAACATATCTCGGCTCCGCCATCTGATCATAGACCCTCCTGACAACAGGGGCCATTTTCTTCGTAACAGTACCCGCGATAATAATCACATCCGCCTGTCTCGGCGATGCGCGGAAAACAACTCCAAATCTGTCAAAGTCATAGTGGCTCGCACCTGCGGCCATCATCTCGATAGCGCATCAGGCAAGGCCGAAAGTCATCGGCCAGAGAGAACCCTGCCTGCCCCAGTTGACCAGCTTGTCCAGGGTAGTAATGATCATATTCGTGCCGGGCACTACTTTCGACCCGTCTTCAACTTCTACCAATGTCGGATTGTCCGTATCCATATTTTTATGTCACTGTTCCCAGTTAAACGCCCCTTTCTTCCAGACGTATATATAACCTACCAGAAGGATAAAAATAAACAGCATCATTTCTACAAAACCGAATATGCCCAGTTTGTCATAAGCAACCGCCCACGGATAAAGAAAAACAGCCTCAACATCAAAAACAACAAAGAGCATGGCGATAATATAGAATTTAACGGGGAATTTATATCTCGGTTCACCGACCGGGGGATTGCCGGATTCATAAGGGTAAAGCTTTTGTTTATAAGGCCTTCTCGGCCTGAGGAGCAGTCCGACTACCAGGGCACCAAGGCCTATCGATAAGGCAATAACAAAAATTACAGCAACCGGGAAATAGTCTGATGGGATAAAAGTACCTGGCATAACCTATAGTTTATACACAAAAACATCTGTCTCTGTCAATGAATATTAGTCTTGCTTATCTATAGTTTTAACTTATTTATCGTAAAAAACCCTTATTATGACGGGAACTTGTATAACCGTATATTAAAAGTTGAAATTACCGTATTTTCTTCTTTAAAAAATAGTGGCCGGCAATTATAATACCCCGATATGAAAAGCATCTTCAGTAATCCTGAAAAGTCCATCGCGGCAAAGCTCATAATCGCCACGGGCCTGCTTATAGTCATTCTGAGTTTTATCTTCTGGTACGCTGTTTCGCAAAAACAGAAAAAAGATGTTATGTCAATTGCCGTGAAGTACGGCAACTCATTCATTGATTTTTCAAAGGGCAGTACACATAAGAGCCTTCTCACCGCTGACCGTGAAGAAACACAGGAAAATATAGAAAACCTGAGCGCACCGGAAGGCGTGCAGAGCGTAATAATATTTAGTCATGACGGGAAGGTCTCTTTTGCTTCAAATACCGACCGCATCGGGACATCTGTTGATAAAGCTTCCATTTCATGCAGAGCATGCCATATGGAGCCTGAAAAATCCGGGGAATTACTGGAATCACCCCGGAAATGGTCTGTTTATAAAGATGAAAAAAACCACACAGCACTTAAGATTTTAAGTCCTATATTAAACGAGACCTCCTGCTATACCGCAAGTTGTCATGCCCATCCGGAAACAGAGGAAGTCCTCGGTATAGTTGAAGCTGAACTTTCCCTTGCAATTCTTGATGAGGCATTATTAAAGCAGGGACTTGCCCTGACAGCCTATGTAATTGTGTTTGTAATTGCAGTATCAATATTTCTCGGAATAATCAACTATAAAATAGTTACCAAGCCCGTCAACAAACTCGCCAAAGGCATGGACCGTGTTGCAGGGGGCGACCTGGATCATTCCGTCCATATTAAATCGATTGATGAAATAGGGGTGCTCGCAAATACATTTAATTCCATGATTAAAGATTTGAAGGCCGCAAGGGAACAGAGGGAGCTCTGGACACATACACTTGAAGAAGAAGTCGCAAAAAAGACCGAGGAGATCAAGAGAACTCAGGCCGGCCTTATACAGACAGAAAAGCTCGCATCACTCGGAAGGATGGCCGCGGGCGTTGCACATGAGATCAATAATCCGCTGACCGGTGTTGTAACATTTGCGCACCTGATGAAAAAACGTTTCCCTCCTGACACTATCGACTCGGAAGACCTGGACGTTATTATTGAGCAGGCAGAGAGATGCGCAAAGATAATAAAAAACCTCCTGACATTTGCACGCGCAACACCCTCAGAGAGAGGGCATATAAATATCAACAACATAATAACCCGGACTATGCAGCTGGTAAAGAACCAGGAGAAATTTCACAACGTTAAATTCACCCTCGATCTGGCTGACACCCCGTTTATTGCAAACGGTGACGGGACCCAGTTTCAGCAGATATGCCTGAATATGTTTTTAAACGCCACCGATGCCATGAATCTCCGGGGTGACATAACCGTTAAATCACACCAGGTTGAAGAGGACGGCAAACCGTTTGTTGAAGTCATATTCACGGACACAGGCAGCGGAATAAAAGAAGAGAACCTGTCGAAACTCTTTGAACCGTTTTTCACGACAAAGCCGGTAGATAAAGGCACGGGCCTGGGGCTCTCTGTCAGCCACGGTATTGTCAAACACCTGGGCGGCAGCATCAAGGTGAAAAGTACACTCGGTAAAGGGACAAGCTTTCTTGTTAGACTACCGCTCATGGAGCAGAATATATGAAAAAGATACTGATAATAGATGATGAAGCCATTATAAGGATCAGCAGTAAAAGGGCCCTTGAGCCTGAGGGCTATGAAGTAGAGCTGGCGGACAGCGGCAGGGCCGGCATAGAATTCCTTGAAAAAGGGCAGTTTGACGTTATTCTTCTTGATCTTAAAATGCCTGACATGGGCGGCATAGAAGTGCTGAAAATAATTGTGGAGAGATGGCCCGAAACAAAGGTCATTATAGTGACCGGATACAGTACTGTTGAAACCGCGGTAGAGGCGCTCAGACTCGGTGCATTCAACCATATTGAAAAACCTTTTACCCCCGACTCGTTACTTGCTGCCGTTAAAGAGGCTTTTGAAAAAAAGGACTGAATATCGACAATAGAATCACTTTATGTCTAACTGACAGGTATTTCATAACACGAACAAGACCTGGAGCATGAGGCAAAATGATCTTAAGCGAAATAATAAAAACCCTTAAAGCAACCATTATAACGGATTCCGTCGATACGGATATGAACATCCAGAGCGCCTGCAGCGCTGATCTGATGAGTGCTGTACTCTTTTACCACACCCCTGACTCCCTGCTTATTACAGGACTGGTCCAGCCCCAGGTAATCAGGACAGCAGAGATTGCCGGGATAAAAGCTATCGTATTTGTTCTGGGCAAAAAACCTGATAATAATCTCATTGAACTCGCAAAAAAGAACAAAATACCCCTGATCAGTACGCCTATGTGCATGTATACCGCTTCCGGGAAACTGTTTCAGAAAGGACTGAAGAGCTGTTCAGGTTAATAATAATGGCCTTGGATATAGACAACACAATAGAGAAGAATTTCCAGTTGATCGGGGGGAGTTTTGACAATGCCGGAGAGGCATCCAGTCAATTAAAACTTAAACTCCTTGAACTCGGTGCTGACGAAGGCATTATCAGGCGCGCTGCAATAGTCACATTTGAAGCAGAGATGAATGTAATAATTTACGCGGCTGCGGGCCGGTTAAATTATTTAATAACATCTTCATATATCGAAATAAAAATAGAAGATATGGGCCCCGGCATCGAAGATATTGATCAGGCTATGCAGGAGGGTTATTCTACTGCACCGGACTGGGTAAGGGAAATGGGCTGGGGAGCAGGCATGGGCCTGCCGAATATGAAGAAAAACTCGGACAAGTTTAAAATAGACTCGGTTGTCGGCGAAGGAACGACCGTAGAGATGATTATAAACTTTCCATAAATGAGGAACTCCATGAAATTAAATGACCTGGTTGATGAATTATCTCTGGAAGTAAAAACCTGTAAAGACGGCCTTTCGAATGAGGCCCTTGGGGCCTACGTAAGCGACCTTCTTTCAGACGTTATGGGAAACAGCAAAAAAGGAGATGTATGGATAACGCTCCAGACCCACCTTAATATTGTGGCTGTGGCCGGTCATGCCGGGTTGGCCGGAATTATAATTGTAGGGGGCAGACAGCTCCAGGAAGCAGTTCTTCAAAAAGCCGAATCCGAAAAAATCACGATCATGTCAACTCCGCTTTCTGCCTTTGAGGCAGCAGGCAGGTTATATCAACTCTTTAAATAGAATTCAATTTTTACTAATATATTCAATATTTCTGATATAATAATAAAAGCGCTGTATTCTATTATATTAAGCACTTAAAACACATCTGAGGCTATATGAAAAGCAACGAGATAAGACAGCTATTCCTGGATTTTTTCAGGAAAAAGGACCATGAGATCCTTCCAAGCTCCAACCTGCTCCCGCAGGATGACTCGACACTTCTTTTTACGAACGCGGGCATGGTCCAGTTCAAATCCGTTTTTCTTGGAAATGAAAAAAGACCTTCCGCGCGGGCGGCTACCTCCCAGAAATGCCTCAGGGCAGGCGGGAAACATAATGACCTTGAGAATGTGGGAAGGACAGCGAGGCATCATACTTTTTTTGAGATGCTCGGTAATTTTTCATTCGGTGACTATTTCAAGGAAGAGGCAACACAATGGGCATGGGAGTTTTTGACTGAACAGCTCAAACTGCCTGCTGATAAGCTGCAGATCACGGTATTTGAGAAAGATGATGAGGCCGCTGAAATCTGGGAAAAGAATGTGGGGGTATCGCCGGAAAGGATTTTCCGGCTCGGGGAAGAAGACAATTTCTGGCAGATGGGTGATACAGGCCCGTGCGGGCCGTGCTCGGAAATACTGATCGACCAGGGCCCTGAGCTGGGCTGCAACAGGCCGGACTGCCGGGTCGGCTGCGACTGTGACAGGTATCTCGAGATATGGAACCTTGTGTTCATGCAGTATAACAGGGACCTCTCCGGCAAGTTAAACCCGCTGCCGAAACCGAGTATAGATACCGGTATGGGCCTGGAAAGGCTCGCCGCAGTGCTCCAGGGAAAAGTGAATAATTTTGATACTGACCTCTTTCTGCCGATCATCCGGCATGTAGAAAACATCTCAGGCAAAAAGTACGGTAAAGACCCGTCTGTTGCTGTATCAATGCGGGTGATCGCAGACCATATAAGGACAGCGGCTTTCGTTCTCTCAGAAGGCCTGACCCCGTCAAATGAAGGCAGGGGATATGTACTCAGGCGGATTATCAGAAGGGCCGCCAGGCACGGGTTTATACTCGGGATTAAAGAGCCCTTCTTATATAATGCTCTGGATTCAGTTTATGAACTGATGTCCGGTCATTATCCTGAAATACTCGAGAACTCACACATGAGTAAAAAGCTCCTCAGGTCTGAAGAAGAGAGATTCGCGCATACTCTTTCTTCAGGAATGGATATCCTGGACAAAGTAATGGATGGAGTTAAATCATCGGGAAAAGATACTATCCCCGGGCCTGAACTTTTTAAATTATATGACACATTCGGGTTCCCTCTTGACCTTGCCCAGGACATTGCTGAAGACAACAAACTAAAAATAGACCATCAGGGTTTTAATAAAGAAATGGAGCGGCAGAAAAAACGTGCAAGGGCTTCATGGGTCGGGGCGGAAGATGAAGTTGCTGAAGTATACAGGGAAATCAGGAACAGGCTCCGGCCCACAGTGTTTCTTGGTTATGAAACGCTGAAATCAGACAGTATAATTAATGCGTTAATAAAAGACGGTGAATTTATTGAAGAGGCAAAGGAAGGTGAAGAAGTAGAAATAGTCCTGGACAGAACCCCGTTTTACGGTGAGTCCGGGGGCCAGGTCGGCGATGCAGGGACCATAAAGTCGGACAACCTGAAAATTGAAATAATAAATTCAAAGAAGATAAGCAACACCCCGATGCATATTGGAATAATAAAAAAAGGACTGGTCAGGAGAGGGATGGCAGTCCATACATCAGTAGAAGCAGACCGGAGAAAATCAATTGTACGAAACCATACGGCCACACACCTGCTCCATGCCGCATTAAGGGCTGTCCTGGGAGACCACGTGAAACAGTCCGGCTCTCTTGTCGCAGAGGAAAGATTGAGGTTTGATTTCACCCATTTCTTTGCAATGGACAGCAGGGAAATAAAAGAGGTTGAGAGCATTGTCAATGAGAAAATAATCGAAAACTTGCCTGTTGATACTGCGGAGACATCACTTGACGATGCAATCTCCAGGGGAGTAACAGCTCTCTTTGGAGAAAAATATGGAGATCATGTAAGGGTTGTTAAGGCAGGAGACTTTTCCGCTGAACTATGCGGGGGGACTCATTGTCATGCAACCGGTGAAATAGGCCCGTTCAAAATTGTTTCAGAAGGCAGTGTCGCCGCGGGCATCAGAAGAATTGAGGCCATTACAGGTTTTCCGGTATTTGAGTTCATTAATGAAAGGGAAAAAGAGTTAAAAGATACAGCTGACCTGCTCAGAGTCAGTGAACTGAAAGTTGCGGAAAAAGTGGAAAAGATTATTAACGAGCTGAAACAGCAGGAAAGGGCGCTTGATAAAATCAGGCAAAAAGAGGTGACCGGCAGCGTAGACTCAATCATCAAAAAAGTGGAAGAGATCGGCAATGTCAAAGTGCTGGCATACAAAGCTGACGGACTGGACATGAAGTCCCTGAGAGGCCTTGCAGACACGCTTAAAAATAAACTCGGCTCCGGGATAATAGTGCTCGGGTCCTCATCAAACTCACAGGCATTTTATGTTTCGGCAGTAACAAAAGACCTTGTCCCAAAGTTCAATGCCGGAGACATCCTCAAAGCAGTGACAGGCGGGAAAGGCGGAGGCCGGCCCGACATGGCACAGGGAGGAACAAAGGACACATCCGGCATAGATCAGGCTATCAAATCTGTTAATAATATAGTTAAAAGAATGTTGGACACTAAAAAAATGAAATCACCAATTTCGCATGAGACTCGTAATTCGTAATTGAAAATTCGTAATTGAAGATTGATTTAAGGGGGTTATTACCATGACTGTAAATGATATATTACACAAAATATTAATGGCCGGACTGGGGGTGCCTGAGAAGATGAAGGACCTTGTTGAGGATCTGGTCAAAAAAGGCGAATTAAGCGAATCTGAAGGGGCCCGGCTTGTGAGGGAATGTACGGAAAAAGTCACAAAATCAGGAGAAGATGTAAGTAAAATCATTTCTGAGCTCATAGGCAAAACCCTGGAAAAGATGAATATACCTGCACGAAATGAAGTTGAAGAACTTAAGAAAAAGCTGAAAACACTTTCTTCAAAGGTCAAAAAACTTGAAGAAACGTCAAAGACTGACGCTTAACAGTTTAAAAATATTAATGTCTTAATAGCTTTACAAATAAATACAGAATGGCTATTACACGTTTCTTAAAATACTGGCATACATATCGAAATATCAACCGCATAAGACAGATCGTCAATATTTTCCTTAAACACGGCTTCGGACAGTTTATTGACCGGCTGAACCTTCACCGGTTTATCCCGCTGAGAAAGAGACTGAAGTTTTTTTCCCGCTGGCAGGAACCGGAAAAGTATACAATTGCCGAACGATTAAGGATGGCATTCAGCGAACTGGGCCCGACGTTTATTAAACTCGCCCAGATGCTTTCATCAAGGCCCGACCTCATAACCGCTGAATATGCAGATGAATTCAAAAAACTTCAGGACAAAGTCCCGCCCTTTTCCCCGGAAAAAGCCAGACAGATAATTGAATCTGAATTCAATGCGACATTAAGCAGTATTTTTTCCGAATTCCAGAATAATCCTGTGGCGGCGGCCTCCATTGCGCAGGTACACAACGCGACGCTTAAGTCCGGCGAGAAAGTAATCGTAAAGGTTCAGAGGCCGGATATTCGCGTAGTTATTGAAACCGATATATCTATCCTGGGAACAGTTGCCCGTCTCATGCTGAAATATATTCCCGAGAGCAAGCTTTTTGATCCAGAAGGTATAGTAAATGAATTCTCCCGCATAATTAAAAAAGAACTGGATTTCATTGCCGAAGCCAAAAACGCCCAGCGGTTTAAGAGAAATTTTACGGACAACGAATACATTCATATCCCTGCTGTTTTTACAGACTACCTGTCATCAAAAGTCATTGTCATGGAAAAAATTGAAGGTGTGCGGATCGATGACATAGAGGGAATCGAATCCATGGGAGTAGACAGGCGTGAGCTCGCTATGAGGGGGGTGGACGCCTATTTTAAAATGATTTTCGAAGACGGTTTTTTTCACGCGGACCCTCACCCCGGGAATATCTTTGTTATGTCTGACGGCGTAATAGGCCTTATGGATTTCGGGATAGTCGGATGGCTGACTTCCGAATTAATAGATAACCTTGCAAGGGCTTTCCTGGCACTGCTTAACAGAAATTTTGACCAGCTTATTGAACTTTATGTAGACCTCGGACTTATATCAGACAGTGTAGATATTGAAACATTCAAAAGAGAGTTCAGGACCGACCTTGTATATCTTCTGGAGCCGCTGTATGACCTTAATATATCTGAAGTGAATTTTTCTGAATACCTTGAGACGATCACACTTCTTGTCGTAAAACACGGGATCAAGGTGCCTTCGGACCTCCTGCTGGTGAACAGGACCATACTTATAGTTGATAACATCGGCAGACAGCTTGACCCTGAATTTAATCTTATAACCGCTGCAGAGCCTTACGCCGCCCAGCTGGTGAAAAATCGAATGAGTCCTCAGAGGATTTTTGACAAGACAAAGGAAAACCTGCTGGATATCAGTGACCTCCTGATCGATACACCCAAACAGATAAACAGGCTGTTGAGAAAAACCCTGAGAGATGAAATAAGTTTTAAGATGGACCCCATCGGCATGGACAGATTAATAACCGATATTGACCGCTCAAGCAACCGTCTTGCATTCAGTATAGTTGTTGCAGCCACCATAGTAGGATCATCAATGCTGGTCCAGTCCGATATCGGCGGAAAGATCTTCGGGCTGTCAACTGTCGGGGTAGTAGGCTTTGTGGTCGCCTTTTTCCTGGGGCTGAGGCTTCTTATATCTATTATAAAATCAGGACGGCTTTAAATGGTAAAATTATAACTGGAGGTACTAATGACTATTGATGAACTAAAACAATTCTGCGGCTCGGAATTTGACAACATAGATAAAGTTGCAAATGAATTATTTTCCGTATACAAACCTGACAAATCAGATTACACGATGGCAGAGCAGGCGGCAATGGCCGCCCTTGTTATGAATGTCTACAGCGGGATTGAAAATATATTAAAACAGATGCTCCTGTTCGATAAGCTTGATGTCCGGGATTCTCCTGAATGGCATGAGAAAGTGCTCAGAAAGTCCGGGGAGATCGGCATACTTCCCCCCGAACTCTTTCAGATACTCTCCAGGTATCTTTCCTTCCGCAACTTTTTTATATACTCATATATTTTCAATATTAACTGGGAAGACCTGAAGGCCCTTGTAGATGCGGTCAGGGATCTGGTTATAAAACTGAAATCGGAAATTAATGAGTACCTGCTGACAATATAATTTCAGGCATCACCTACGGGCTTAGACCTCCATTAGAAAACAATATTCATATTTCCTTCATATAAAATCAGTATCTTCAAAACAGGAGGAAGGAGTACACATTATGAAAAAACGACTGCTTTCACGGAGTTACAATAAATATAAGGACGGACAGATTAAACTGGCATCAACTGAAGACAGCATACTGATCCTGGCAAAAAAACTGGTGCGGGCAAAAGACAAAAAGGGAATTGACCTTTTCTGGAATGAGCAGGAAGAGAAGTTCATGCGTGAATATATAGAAAGCTCGAACGAGCTTTGCCGGTGTTGAATAGCACGGTTTAATCAAGTTTCAGTCTTTTCCAGATTTCCCGTACCGGTTCCACCTTGTTTAATGCAAAAAAATGGAGCCCCGGCGCTCCGCGGTCAAGCAGGTCATTGCACTGTCTGACCGCAAATTCGATCCCGGCCTTTATGGTTGCATCTTCATCACCGCTGAGCGGTTTAAATATATCATGGATTTCATCCGTAACAGCAGTCCCGCAGATATCGCAGAATTTCAGCAGTCCTTCGTAACTTGTGACTGGGAGTATACCGGGAAGAACACGGACATTTACTCCTGCCCCTCCCAGTCTTTCGAGGTATTCGGAATAGATCGCGTTATCAAAAAAGAGCTGTGAAACCACGAATTCTCCGCCATGTTCTATCTTTATCTTGAGATACCCTGTATCTGTTTCTTTGTCCGGACAGTTAACATGACCCTCTGGAAACCCGGCAACCCCGATACTGAAAAAATCCCCGTATGTATCCCGGACAAGATCATTCAGCTGATAGCAGAATTCCAGGCCGTCAGGTGCAGGTTCCCATTCTTCAACCCCTTTCGGAGGGTCGCCGCGGAGCGCAAGGATGTTCCTGATGCCATTGTCCTTCATCCTGGCAAGGACCTCCAGCAGTTCCTCCTGACTGTGCCCGACGCATGTAAAATGATGCATGGTTGTAAGATCGAATCTTTTCTGTATCTCTGCACAGATATCCATTGTCGTTCCCCTGCTTGAACCGCCTGCCCCGTATGTCACAGAAACAAAATCAGGTCCGAGTTTATTCAGTTCTTCAATGTTCTTATAAAGGTTCTCAATCCCCCGGGGTGTTTTAGGAGGGAAAAACTCAAACGAAAAGGTCTTCTCCTTTTCCGAAAAAATATCAGTGATCTTTTTAACCATACTAACCTCCTAATAATGTTCCAACCGCTTGAATCGCTTGAACCGCTTGAACCGCTTGAACGGTTGAAACGGCTCAAGCGGCTGGAACTTTTATTCTTTAATCCTGTCCGACAGCCTGCATACTGCCAAAGAATATAAATGGGAACGGTTCCATCGATAAATCGCCCGGTAGTTCTGGTAAACCAGAAAGGCCGGGCCGCTGCTGCCGGATGGCAAAATGAGTGAAGCATTGATATCAGCTTCAGGCAGATTATCACCATTTGTCCGCCGTATTCCCAGGACCTGCCACTCAGAAAGAGATTTCTTTACGTTCAAACCTTTCAGTTCCGGATCAAAATCCGGTGGCAGCAATACCTCCCTGCCCCATGTCCAGTTGCCGTCCCAGTTATACTTTGAGAGATAATTGGCAGCTGAGGCAAAAACATCAGGAAGGCTGTGCCAAATATCCTTGCGTCCGTCATTATCAGCATCAACGGCAAAACCTGTAAAAGTTGAAGGCATAAACTGGACCTGTCCCATTGCCCCGGCCCATGAGCCCTGCATGTCAGCAACATCAATATGCCCTTCATCAAGGATTTTCAGCGCGTGCAGAAGTTCAGCACGAAAGAACCTGCTCCTTCTTGTATCATGTGCAAGTGTTACCAGTGACCCGATAACTGAAAAGTTGCCCAGATATTTTCCAAAATTGGATTCCATACCCCATATTGCAACCAGGAAACGCGGCTGTACTCCAAAGCGGTCCTTAATATCTTCCATCAGCGTCCTGTGCCTGGCAAGCATCAAGCGCCCATTTTTTATCCGTGATGCGGAAACCGTCATTTTAAGATAACTCCAATAGTCCTTTTTAAATTCAGGCTGGTTGCGGTCAAGTTCTATTACACGTTTGATCGGCTGTACACCTGCAAACGCTTTATCAAGTGTCGCCTCTGATATCCCTTTTGATATTGCCTCATCCCGCATCAGCGCCATCCATTCGGTGAAATCATCAGCTGTAGCATATGAAAACAGCAAAAATACCAGAGTAAGAAAACCGGCAAACATTACGATATATTTATAAAGCTGAATTTTCAACATGACATATCATAACATAGTGCGAAAACGGGAAAGCAGGAAAGTTCAAAAGTTAAGGGAACAAAAAAAAGAGAAGTTTATACTTCTTTTCTTTTTATTTTTTTCACTTACCCACTTTCCCGCTTACCCGCTTTTTTGTTAAACTTGTAATGTGAAAACTACGATCGTATGCGGTGTGCTCGGAGCCGGGAAAACCACCTTCCTCAAAAATATTCTTAAGCTCAGTGATGAAAAAACTGTCGTACTGGTAAATGACTTCGGCAGTGCCGGGATTGACGGCGAGGTTCTCTCTGCGGACGGCATTGAAACAATTGAGCTTAAGAGCGGATGCGTCTGCTGCTCACTCCGTTTCGACCTTATAGCAACTATAGAGAAAGTCATGGAGCAGTTCCATCCGGACCGTCTGTTTATCGAACCAAGCGGGGTAGCTTCTCCCGGCGGCATACTTGAAGTACTTGATACATTAAAAATCCAACCTGTCACGGTGGTTGGGATTGTGGATGCAACTGAGTTTATTGACGCTTACGAAGCGGAAATGTACGGCTGGTTTTTCAAGAGCCAGGTAACATGGTCAGACATTATTCTGGTAAACAAGACAGATCTCGCGGATGAAGAAAAAATAGAGAAGACCATTCATCTAATTGAATCATTAAATCAAAACGCCGTAATAGTTCCAACAGTAAACGCCGTGCTTAACGAGAAGCTTCTACAATTTAAAACAAAACTCCGGCAGGATATAAGTGACCATGGACATGTTCTCCAGTTCGAAACCGTCACGGTAAAACTTGATAAACAGCCCGGGATTGAACATCTGAAAGAAGTTTTTGAGAAACTTACAGGCAGGGAATATGGAAATGTAGTTAGGGCCAAAGCACTCGTACAGACCGATCAGGGGCCGTATCGTTTTGACCTGGCATCAAAACAGGTGAATATCAGCCTGTTTGACAGGAAAGTCAATAATTCCCGCCTTGTGATAATCGGCACCGGCCTTGAGGAAAACAAAATCAAAGAGCTGATTGGTTAGCCGCCAGGAAGTGCTCAAGAAATTCAGTAATCTTTAATTCTGAATCCCAGGCGCTCAATGCTCTCTTTGACGATCTGTTTGAATTTTTCTTCATCAACATCCAGATCTGAAGGGTCATATTCAATGACCGCACTGCTGTTGTTCTCTACGGTGACTGACTGGACGCCCTTCATCTTACCTACAAATCTTCCCACTGCCTTCACACAGTCATAACAGTACACATGCCCGATATTAAAAGATAAGATTGCCATCATAACTCCTTTCAAAAACAGCAGCACAGCACAGATACACAAACTACGATATATATTAATGTGTAGGGGCAGGTCTTGTGCCTGCCCTGTCGTTGGGTCTTGTGCCTGCCCTCATACTAAAAAATACAAAAGCGCAAAAAAAAATCCCTCTGCAGAGCAGAGGGATTTTTGATTATGATTACGTTTTAACTACGTTTATTGCCTTGGGACCTTTTCCGCCGTCTTCAATTTCGAAGCTCACAGCATCACCCTCTAACAAGGTTTTGAACCCTCCTCCGTCTATGGAAGAGTAATGAACAAAAACATCAGTTCCATCTTCCCTTGA
>SDBV01007131.1_pt1 | contig 15331 bp, 31 predicted proteins | sample 2277081 | NCBI WGS metagenome assembly SDBV01 (sample SAMN10402039, study PRJNA504765) | marine sediment metagenome | isolation source: marine sediment core GS10_PC15, 223 cmbsf | place: Arctic Ocean: Southern Knipovich Ridge | collected 2010
TTTCACATGCGGCGGGGTGTGTGGTTCGTCTGTTGCGCGACGCCATCGCCAAGGCAAGGAGAGGGTGACATGAATCACACGAAAGAACCGTGGGAATACCTGGAGCCTGAAAACTGGTGCGGGCTGGCGGGCTTGATCCGAAGTGTAGGCGGTGGCGATCAAATTGCAAAGGTAGAAATCGCCGGTTGGAGGCCAAAGTCCATAGGCAGGGTGAATGGCCAACGCATCGTCACTTGTGTCAACGCCCTTGCTGGCATCAACCCCGAGGCCGTGGGGGATCTGCTGGAGGCGTGCAAGTACGGACTGGGCAACCTTGAAACCGTAATAGCCCTGCTGGACCGTATTCAAGAAAGCGACAATGGCTACTTTGGGCTTGATTGGCGACGGGGCTACGAGTTCGAGGCGACGCGCGACAGGCTCAAGGCCGCCATCGCCAAGGCAAAGGAGCCATCATGATCCGTTTTCTACTCGTCTGCCTCGTGCTGGCTGTCGTCAGTCCGATCATGTTCTGGCTGTGGCTGGGCTATGGGGCGCTGTGGGTGGCGTATGACTATGAGGAGGGCCAACTAGATGAATCGTAAAGAGTGGCTTGCTGAACGTCGCAAGGGGATCGGCGGGTCGGATGCACCTGTTGTGCTAGGCGTGAGTCCGTTCAAGACGCGTCAGGAGTTGTGGGCGGAAAAGCGGGGCTTGATCGCTGACACAGAGCCGACGACCGCGATGAAACGTGGGACTTATCTTGAGCCGATTGTCGGCGAAATGTACGTTGAAGCAACGGGCAGGACGCGTCTCATCCCCCGCAAAATGGAGCGGCACGAAACCATACCTTTCCTGACTGCCAATGTTGACGCATTTCTATCCAAGAAGAAGCATGCGACCGACACGTTTGATGGCGTTCTCGAAATCAAGTGTCCCGGATTGTCTGTGTTCGGAAAATGTCAGCGGGAAGGCTTGCCGGATTACTACCATATCCAGGGCCAGCACTATCTTGCTGTGACCAGGCTTGAATGGGGCAGCTTCGCCGTCTTCTCTGCTGAACGGTGGCGGCTTGAGGTCATCGACTTTGAGCGAGACGAAAACCTGATCGCTATGATCATCGAAGAGTGTGGCAAGTTTTGGGAGCATGTCCAGAACGGCACGGTCCCCGACGAAGAGCCGACCGTTGACTTGAAGCTGCCGGACGTGGGCGATCAACAGGTCATGAAGCTGACGGACGCTCCCGAGCTTATGGCCGTGCGAGCCTACGAAGACGCCAAGGCTATCGAGATCGAAGCTAAGGCTCTCACGGACGACGCCAAGCAGCGGCTTCGATCCATCATGGGGCCTTTCGCGGTGTCCGAGGGAGGCGGCTGGCGTTTTTACAATCGACAGAAACCGGGACGGAAGACGGTTGATCACGAACGCTTGTTTGTGGACTATCCCGATATCGATCGAAAGAAGTACGAGAAGCAGGGCAAAGCGTTTGACGAATTCAGGGCCTACAGCTTGAGGGGAGATGGCGAATGAACAATCTACCGGCCGTCAACGCATTCGACAAGGTCCGAGGCCTGCTCGACAGGATGAAGCCTGAGCTTCTGAAGGCGTTGCCGCGTCACGTCACGCCGGACCGTATGGTTCGGGTGGCACTCACATCGTTTCGAAAAAGTCCGGCACTTCTCAACTGCAATCCACAGAGCCTTGCCGCTGCTGTGATGGAGTGTGCTCAGCTAGGTCTTGTCCCTGATGGCATCTTGGGACACGCACACCTGATCCCGTTCAAGGATGAGGCAACAGTCGTCATCGGCTATAAGGGTTACATTCATCTTGCGATGAACACGGGCCGCGTAACAGCCGTCTGCCCGAACGTGATTCGTGAGGGAGATGTTTGGGAGTACAAGGAAGGCGTTGACCGCCACTTGAGCCACAAGCCTAAGCCGGAAAACGACGGCGAGATCATCGCGTTTTATTCCGTTGTGCTGTTCAGCAATGATCAGCGAGATTTTCGGCTGATGTGGAAAGGGCAAGTGGACGCGATCAAGAAGCGTGCCCCCGGAAGCAAAAGCAAAGGCGGTCCGTGGGAAACGGATTACGTGCCGATGGGCATGAAAACAGCCATCCGCCAACACATGAAATACCTGAGCCTGTCGCCCGAGGCCGACCGGGCGACGTCGCTTGACGAAATGTATGACGCGGGGATCAGTCAGGGGCTGTCTCTTGTCGACGACACGATTGACGTCACGCCAGAAGACGAGAACCAAGGCAAGATTGAAGACCTGACGGAACGCTTGACCACGGCCAAGAATCTAAAGAAGGAGCACGACGACAACCAGCCAGCACCCGAACCGGAGGAAACGCCAGCCGACAAACTGAACCGCGTAACTTGGGGTATATTTGCTGACGCATGGCTTGATGCTACAGACAAGGTTGAATCCGAAGAAACGCTGGTGCCTTGCGAGCTTGCGTTTCAGCTTGCGAAAGAATGTGTGGCCGAGGATATCAGCAGCACGCCGGACACGCAAAAGACACTCAAAGCCCTTGCCGAGCGGATCGTCAGTGGGACGATAGACGTGGTGCAGGGCACAATCGCACTATGAGGGGTAGGCCGTGGATGCAACACCGCCGACATTACGAGATATGCTGTTTGAATTCAAGCGCCTGACACTTCGGGAAAGCGACGTGATGCGTGCGAGATTTGGGCTTGGAACACACGCATCAACTTATGCTGAGATCGCAAAGAAGATGGGCATCACACGTGAACATGCAAGACAAATAGAGGCAAAGGCACTCCGTATTATGGAGCAAGCCGCAACACGCGATAGATAAAAACGAGGGCTACAAAATGAGCAAGACAGACCGGACCGCGTACTATGAAGCGTTGGCGACGGCGAGCAAGTTGAGGGACAAGGCGATCAAGGCAGCCGATAAGGTTGCAAGCCAAATCCTCAAGCACGCAAGGTCACGCCTCAGGGCCACCCGCGACAATGCCAAGGCAGACATTCAGTCGGCAAACGAGGAGGTCAACATCGCGCGAAACGATTCGCAAAAGTCTTTTGGCGTAGCCAAGACCAAAGCCGACGACGCTTTTGCCAAGCGGCTCGAAGAGATCGGAACGGAGTTCGGGGAATGAAGATCATGCTGAATCCGAATTCAACGACCGACTACGATCTCTTCCTGAAGATCAAACGCTTGCCTCAATATCGGATCACAGGCCGAGAGGCAGACTTCCCTGATGAATACGCGGATCGACTTGGTGTCGATGCTGGACATCAAACAGCAGACAAGCCATACGCTCCGTCAGGGATGCTATGGGACTACCAGCGAGCCATTACAGACATCGCGATACAGAGGCGACGTTACGCCCTCTTCGCTGACTGTGGGCTCGGCAAGACGCTCATGTTTCTTGAGTTTGCACGCCATGCTCTTGACGTCATGGCGCAAGACAAGGCCGTTCTGATTATCAGCCCACTCATGGTCGTTGATCAGACCATAGGTGAGGCTGAACGATTCTACGGGAGCAAGCTACAAGTCGAACGTATCAAGTCCAGCGATCTCGGCGAATGGCTCAAGAGTGGCGATAGCCGATTGGGCATCACGAACTATGAGGCGTTCCGAAACGAAGACTTACAGGCGGGACGGCTGGGGGCGTGCATCCTTGACGAATCGAGTATCCTGAAATCTCACTACGGAAAGACGGCGAATCGAATCATCGCGTTGTGTCGGGGGCTTGATTGGAAGCTATGCAGCACAGGCACGCCTGCGCCAAACGACCGGCAGGAATACGCAAACCACGCACTCTTTCTTGAAGCGGTTCGCAGCGTCAATGAGTTTCTGGCACGCTACTTCGTCAACCGTGGTGAGACGGGCAACCGATGGGAGATCAAGCCGCATGGCATGCGGGCGTTCTATCGGCACCTGTCGCACTTCAGTATGTTTCTGGTCAACCCGGCAACCTATGGCTGGAAGGACAACGCGGACAGTCTGCCGCCGATCCACGTCCACATTGACGATGTGCCGATGACGCAAGAGCAGGCGGACTTGTGTTACGTCGCCGAAGGCAAGCTGTTCGCCACCGACATTGGAGGGATCACGAACCGAACGCGGCTTTCCGGGATCGGCAAAGGCTACTACAAGGGCAAGCGGGTTGCCACAAACAAGCCGCGATTCATTCAGGATGTACTATCAGCCAACCCCGAAGACAGTACCATCATATGGTGCCTCTACAATGCCGAGCAACGGATCATTGAGGAAGCTGTCCCGGACGCGGCAAGCATCGACGGGCAGACGCCTATCGAGCGGCGAATGGAGATCATCGACGACTTCAAGGCCGGTCGTGTCAAGACGTTGATCTCCAAGCCAAAGATACTTGGCTTCGGGTTGAACCTGCAAATCTGCACGCGGATGATCTTCTCGGGGTTGCAGGATTCTTACGAGAGCTTCTATCAGGCGACGAAGCGATGCAACCGCTACGGCTCAACGAAGCCGCTGCACGTTCACATTCCGGTTACAGATGTAGAGTTCCCTATGGTCGAAACCGTCCTAGTCAAAGCGAAACGAGTCCAACAGGACGCCGAAGAGCAGGAAAGGATTTTTGCTGATGAGTATATTAGATGATCAGCTTGCGTGGGAGTTGCGAGAGGGTGACTGTATTAAGCTCATGGCCGAGTGTCCGGACGGCAGTTTTGACATGGCGGTTTTCTCGCCGCCGTTCGCTTCGCTGTTCGCGTACACGGACAAGCTCGCCGACATTGGCAACAGCCATTATGACGACGGTGAGTTCAAGCTGCATATGATGTATTTTTGGAAGCAGCTTGAACGCGTGATGAAACAAGGCCGGATGGTCTGTTGCCATATCGCACAAGTGGTCTGGACGAAGCGAACATTCAATCGCGAAGGGCTCAAGGATTTGCGGGGCTTGATGATCCGGCTTGCCGAGCGTGTTGGGCTCTGGTATCACGGCGAGGCTGGCATCCACAAGAATCCTCAGAGCCAAGCGATTCGGACTAAGAGCAAGGGTCTGCTGTTCGCTCGGTTGGAAGACGATCACCTAAACAGCCGACCGGCTTTGGCCGATTACGTGCTCTTTTTCAAGAAGCCGGGCGACGTGGCTGTGCCGGTGCAAAGCAACCTAAGCGACACGGGCAAACGGCAGGACGAACGGAATATGTGGATCAAGTGGGCCAAACCGTTCTGGGATGACATTCGCGAAACCGACACACTCAACGTCCGAGGTACGAAAGGGGCGGACGACACAAAGCATATCTGCCCGTTGCAGTTGGAAGTCATCCAGCGGTGTGTGCGGCTCTACAGCAATCCAGGCGAGATCGTGCTCAGTCCGTTCGCTGGGATCGGCTCGGAAGGTTACGTATCGCTTTTGGAGCAGCGACGTTTTTTAGGTATGGAACTCAAGCCGGAGTATGCTGAAGCGGCCAGAAAGAATCTCGCTAGTGCCGAGCGGCAGAGCAAGCAAGACAAGATGCCACTCTTGGCGCAGTTGGACTTATGAAAGTAGTGACAATGCGACAAGCCACGCCCATTCTATTCAAGCCGGTAGACAGACCGAGCCGGGCCAGTTCTGGCCAGAAGACAGACCTTGCCAGTTTATGTCAGGCCAGTCGACAAGCCCTCCCACTTCATGCCCAACCAAAGGACATGCCAGGCCAGGCCGTATCGCTCCTGTCCCAAAGACTGACCGGGCCGCTTCCTGCCGCTCCTCGCCACTCGACAGGCCAGACCCTTCTATCCCGATTCGCTCCTGTCCACGAGACAGGTCAGGTCGCGCCAAGTCCTATTCAAACGACAAGCCAAATCTGTCTTGTCCTCACCGCTCCTTGCCGAACGACGTGCCGATTTTATCTCTGTCACTTCGGTCCAAACGACAAGCCTCACCGAACCCTTTCCGGCCGCAAGACGTACCGCGCCTTTCCTCGCCTCACTTTACCAAACGACAGATCCCACCATCCGCTGTCAGACCCGTTCAGCCCAAGAGACTATCCGAGTTGCTCCGCGCACGGCCGTACCCTGCCAACCATTTCGCAACCTTTACTGAGGGGAAACCAGAATGACCAGCGTCCTAGACAATGACCTGTTCCAGAGTGTTGACGTGCGGATTCGATTCCGCGACAAAATCCTTGGCGGAATCCCGAAGCAGGGATCGCCGTTGGACTACTACATCACGCAATCGCAAATGTCGGATGCCGATGCTGCAGACTTCCGTGCCCGAATCAAAGCCGGTGAGTTGACCGATGAAGAAAAGGACGCGATCAAGGAAACGAACTGGTGCTGCTTTGAATCCGACAGCGCCGGCCACCTGTGCATCTGGCACGGTAACATCAAGAGCATGCTCAAAGAGGCGTTTGTAGCCTTGAACCTGACCAAGAAGCTGACCAAGAAAGGGAACCTCTGGAAAGACAGTGTGAAGACTCACGGCTTGCAAGTTGGCGTCCACGTTGAGCCATTGCGTCCGCTCTTCGTCAATGTTGACGGTAAGAATCGCTGCGACCCCGATGGTGCAATGGACAAAGTGAAACACGTCGACGGCAAGTTCGGTGAGAAAGTCTCGGCTCTTGGTCGTCATGATTACTTCGAGTGTGCCGATCTGGCCTTCTCTCTTCGCTGGCTGGATGATGGCCCCTTCGACATTGACGATATCACAAAGGCGATGACGCTCTGTCAAGATATCGGCCTTGGCGCAAGTCGGAGTCAAGGGCATGGCAAGTTTGACGTGGTCGCGTTTGACGTGGTAGATCGCAAACGTAAGGTCATCGTCGAGGAATAACGATGCACACCATCACGCACCGTACCTGGAAGTTTCTTCTGGCGAATTGTCTGGGTCGCGGCTCTGCCAAGACCAAGGCTTGCATCGCTCCGTGCGTCGGTGTGTCCGCGCGTGACTTCGAGTCCACCGTGCATGATCTGATAACCTTGCATCTGAAGCCCGTCTGTGCCGCCTGTCAGCCGCCTTACGGCTACTACGTCCCACAGGCCCAGGAAGAGCTTGCGGACGCTGTGGGACGGCTCAGGCACAGGGCAGGGGAGATTCAGCAGCGGGCTCGGCGGCTGGAACAGTGCGAGATTCCGAAGCCGGTTGGGCTGGTGCAGGAAAGGCTATTCGTTTGAAAGGAACCGACGATGATTGACGCGATCCCGACGTGGCTTTGGAGCGATGAAGATGCCGCTTGGGCAAGACCCGAAGGCTACGGCCTTGAAGACGGCGAAATCATGTGGACAGACGGACGTATGATGTTGAAGCTACAGAAGCCGGGCTGGTTGCCGGTGGACACGTTCTACAATTCTTTTCGTGCAGAGAAGTGGTTTACATCGTCGCTGGACTCTGGCGTTTGGCCGCCATCCAAAGGCCGCGAGATGAGGCCACACCATATCTTGATCGGTGTAAGGGGTCCAAACCTCGTCTTTTGCCAGAGCGAGAATTCACACAAGATTGGCCCCGAAGTCCAGATGTTTTATCTGCAAGCTCTTACGTCTTTCCATGGAAGCCAAGTGCAATGGCTCGGGAACGGCCCCGCGGACGCTCTGTCGGCATGGTACGACGGACTCCCCTTGGCTGTCATTATGCCTTTGAACGCATCGGCCGAAAGCCAACCGCCAAGCCTTGAAGGCTTGCAAGCGTGGCGACGCTGGGTGAATGATTCTGACGACGACACTTGACTGAACGGTGGGGAGTGGTAGAATGAGGACAGCACAGGATGAACCCTCATGACATATCGAAACGAACGCAACATATCCAACGGCCGGGCGGCAGCTTCGATCCTGTGCTCCGACTCCGCCCGTGCCGTTGGGTCTTTAAGCTGAGGGGCTTGGAGCACAGATCCATGTCCGACCACCTGCCCTGGATTCGCTACTATGGTGGCGACGCCCACCGTGACAAGACCAGCCGAATCCACCAATTGACAAAAGCTGAACGATGGGACTGGTGGGTGCTCACCTACGAGCTTGCTCAGTGCCGTAACGCCGTTACGGGTGAACGTGGACACGGTTACGATGGGGCCGGAAATGTCATCCTTGACGACAAGTGGCGGACAGTTTGCGGACAACGTGCAGACAGATGGCGGACACTTGTCGTCAAGTTGACGGACAAGTTGCGCCTACTTTACAGGGATGGCAACGGAGCGTTGTGTCTTGGCGATCCGTCCAAAGTGGTTCCACCAGAAGACGTTACGAATGCAGAAAGGCAGTCAAACTGGCGGCAACGACGCAAGAATAACGCCGTTAGTAACGGCACCGTAACGCCTATAGACTCAGACCCAGACTCAGACTCAGAAACAGACAAGGGAGAGGGAGTCTCTTCAACTGGTGGAAAAGAGGTTGGTCGTGCTGCAAACTTGCAGGCAAAGCAACTCGCGGATATGTTCATTCAGAGACAGAAACCACGGACAGAGAATAGAGACAAAGTCGCTGAACGATTTGAGTCTGTGCTTGAAGCAGGTGCGTTGACTGTGTCGGAATTGAATTCGGCCATCATTGAGAAGCGGCGCAAAGACGAACCAAGCTGGGACATGATCAAACGAATCGCCCCAATCGACACAAACAACGGCAAGACCAGAACCCAACAGATGATCGAACGCTACCGGAAGAAGAAGGAGGCTGACCAGCATGGCGACGATTGACCAATTTACAGCCGAATACGAAGCGAAGCTAGGATCGTTTCCTGGCGACGACACGACCATGCACCTCTGGGAATCGTTCGCAAGCAGGATTCCCCCGGACATGATTTCTACGCTGATGGACGCCGTCACTGAATCCCACTCCGCAACGCGAATGGTTCGCCTGCCGAGGCTCGGACAGTTCTACGCCACCTGGAAACGAATCAGGCCGACAAGACGCAACGACAGGCAATGGGAACCCTGTGGACTCTGCGGGGGATCAGGATGGATAGAGTATCTGTCAAGCCGCTACGTGGACGACGACGAACGGAATCGCATCGCTCTCGCTGACGCAAGCAAGGGCCCTCTGCATTTCCGCTGCACGCAATGCGTCTGCTCACAGGGCGAAAAGATGGCGATGGCAACGAAGGATTCCTGGCCGCTGGAAGACCGGAAACGAGTAGCAGAATGGATGGGTGTGCAAGCCACAGAGGCAGCGGGTAACGGATTCGCGAGTGCGTTCCAGTATCACAAGCACCTAATCTCACAGTCACGGGAGGCATGGGAGCATGGCGAGCATCAGACTGTCGGGCACGAAGATAATCAAGGGGACGCTATCTATCCGGAAAGGGTTTGACAAAAGGAAGTGGGGGAAAAACGGCACGTGTTACGCGATGTACGTTGACCCAACGATCCGCATTGATGCTATCGGTGACATGTCGCGCGAAGACAGGATCAAGGTGTACACGAAGATCATTGCTGCTGGGCTTCCAATAAACGAAGCGAACGCCAAGCGGCTGGGAGTGGGCTGATGCCTGACGTGAAGATCGACGGCGAGTGGCTGGAAGCTCAAGTACTTGCTCAGGAGGCGAAAATGAAGTTGGCTGCCTGTAATTACGTTCCTGAGTTTCGGTTTTGCGAGGGAGGGCGTGTGGCATATTGCAACGTCCTTGCAAAGGCCACCCCCTGCATCGACATCGAGGTGGTGGTGCAGGGGGTGCGGGCGAAGGTCAGGGACGAAGGTGGCATCGCGGCAGGCATTGCGCGGCGTCATGGAGCAGAAGACGTTGTGGTTATTGCCACAATCGAAAAAAATGCCAAATACCAAACACTCAAGGCCGTGCTCGAAGAAGCCCGCGCGATGGCATCAGGAGGCACGACAGATGATTGACTTGAAGGCGATACTGGCAAAGGCAAAGGCCGCCCTTGAGTTACAGTATTATCCAACACCCAGCGCGGCTATAGATGGGCTGGTGGCAACTATTGCCGACGTCGAGCCCCTTTGCCGCGAGGTGGAGCGGTTGCAAAGCCGGGTAAAAGAACTAGCGAGGGGCTGGCTCCACAGAAACATGCTTGGCATGCATGAAACAAGGGGGCTGAACCTGTGTCCATTTAGAGCATGGAGGGACGCGCCTGACAATGCCAGAGCAGTCGCAAGAGACGCGGACGAATGGTTTGTGATCGGCCAAGATAAGTGGCTTGAGTTCATCCCCCTCGCCGAATGGCTGATCAAATACGCCGCATGGGAAGCGCAACAGGAGGTAAGCGACGATGGCTGAGCAGCCGATCCTTTTCAAAGCCGACATGGTGGTTGCGATCCTTGACGGCCGGAAGACTCAGACGCGGCGCGTGGTGACGCCACATACCAGCGTGACGGTTCCTCACGTACCGCGTAAGCGTTGGAACGAGTTGGACTTTGCCGCTGCCGTAGTGGACGAAGGCCCGAGCCCTGCAGGCAACCCTGGCCCGTACCTCAAAGTGCCGTGGCGTGGTGAAAGGGTTACCGTCCGCGTCTACCCACGAGTGCAGCCGGGCGACACGCTGTGGGTGAGAGAGACGCTTCATGAAGAAATCACCACGGCAGACACCGACACACCTAACGGACGTCTTGCCGTTTACAGTGCCGACGGACAGGTGGTGCAACGGGATGGCCGGCCAGCAATGTATGACTGGGAACGTGAAACACTTCCCTCCATACACATGCCCCGCTGGGCCGCGCGTATCACGCTTCCGGTGACGGACGTGCGTGCGGAGCGGGTGCAGGACATCTTTGAGGCCGATGCAATGGCGGAAGGCATCAGACGACAACACGTCGACGACTTGGGGCAAACGTGGCATACACACCGTCGTGGTTTTCAAACTATCTGGGACACCATCAACGCCCCTCGCGGCTACGGCTGGGACACGAACCCGTGGGTGTGGCCGATCACATTTGAAAGGGCAGACAATGTCTGATCCGCGAACCCAGTGCCGCGAGTTCTTCGCGAGTAGGGGCATAGTGCCGCACCAGATAAGCCGCGATACGTTTAATGCGGTATTCGACAGCGTTGGATTTCGCGCGGGCCCGTTTCGCGAGTCGTTTGGTGACGGCCGATACGAGCCATACAATCCGCGACGGCAAGCGTTCGGTATCCGAAACGATGGCGTCGGCGTGTATTGCGAACTGAATGATGAAAGGAAAGATGATGACTGACATGACGCCCGAGCGAGCGAAGCGGCTTCGGGGGGAGATGCCAGACACGAAGGCTTTCGGAGAAACTCTATTCATGCAGGGGGGTTTCGAAGTTCCCCCCACCCACCGAGACGCACTCTTTGAAGCCCCCGCCGTCATCGACTTCTGGCGTGCGCGGTGCGAGACGGCAGAGAGAGCCTTGACAAAAGCGACCGATGTAAAGCCGTGGATATGCGTGGTGTGCTGGAGGATGTCCGCGACGCATGCCGCGCAAACCACCTGCACGAAACCGCCAAGGATATCGACGCGACGCTCGCCGCCAAGGCCCGCATATTCTCGCCCATCAGGCCCTGCCACAACTGCAGCGGCACAGGCAAGAAAGGGGGGATTGAGTGATGGGTAAAACGAATGATGCTGTTTGTTTTGACTGTTCCCGCCGCGAGGGCGAGGTCCCATTTGGATTCTCACCATTCGTCGATGGGTGGGTCAGGCGGTGCTGGGAATGTGAATGGCAACGGGAAACGGACGGCAATCGTTGTCCCCATTGCAAGGGCACAGTCAAAAAAGGGGTGATGTGATGGGATGGATGATAGTACAGCAGCCAACGGGCCAGTTTGCACGATTCAGCGATATCGTTGACAATTTCACGGCCTACGACATGACGGCAGGCCAGGCCGTTGACGAATGTCAGTTGAATAGTATCGGCGTTGATGAGGCGTTGAGCGCTGTCGTAAATGCAAGGCGGCACAAAAATGGAAAGCGATTCGAAGACGCAATTGAAACCATTCGCCTGATTCACGGAAAGGAACAGGCCGACAAGAGGAAGGCAGAGTTGGGTTATGTGGATGAAGACGATCCCTGCCCCCACTGCAGCGGCACAGGCAAGAAAGGGGGGAGGCATGAGTTATCGACGACCTGAGCTGCTGGGGTGTCCGTTCTGCGGGAAGAAGGCAATGCGGACTGTTTGGAAAATCGACACTGGATGGTGGGCAAAGGCCGGGTGTGCAGGGACCTGCTGCGGCATACGCCCAACTGTCTATAGACTAGAGCCCACAAAGAGAAAAGCCCTTGACACCGCCTCCGCTGCCTGGAACACCCGCAACGGAAAGGAGCAGACGCCATGAGCGGCCACCAACCCGGCCCCGAGACATTCAAGGTGTTCAACGTCACTCCCGGCAAGGGCCTTAACCCGGTCTGCGAGAGAGACCCGCAGAACGCCCTTGCATGGTTTGAAGAGGCTGAGCCCGGCAGTGTTATCACAATCGAAGTGCTCGAAATGACGGAGAAGGAATATGGCGACCTCACGGAATACGAAGGCCCCTAGCCAACCCGGCCCCGCGCTTGACGCTGCAGTGGCGAGGGCGATAGGGTGGCACCATGTTGAACCGGGGCGATACATCCCATACGGCAACTGGGCTGACGCCGAAGACCGAGGCATGTACGCACCGGACGTGTGGAACCCTTCCGAAGAAATCGAATACGCCATACGTGCGGCGGTGGAGATGAACAGGTGCGGCTGGCATGTAATGACCGGGCTTTTAGAGCAAGTGGCCATGGCTGAAGCTACTCGCGACTTCGGCAAACAGGTCGAAGTAATTAAGGTGCCTTACACCGAAACTGGCGGCGACGAAGAAAGAGCAATCGCGCTGGCCATCAGCCGGGCGATAGAGGCGACGCAGGGGGAGAGCAAATGAAGAAGTTCTCGGCATTCGAAGTAAAGGCTGCCCTGGACCATGCGGATGGCGGTGGGGTTGCCCTGCACGTCTGGTCCCCACGGCAGCCGACAGAAGGGATACCGTCCTGCTTCGCACATGCGGCCCTGCTCGGGAACGATTGGGGCCACCTGATAGATCGAGATCACGAACGGCTTCGCAACACGGCACGTCAATGTGGCGTGAAGCGGATCGTCGTCAAACGCAAGGGCCAGCGAGGCCAACACGTTGACCTGTGCGGCAAGCCCCTGGCGAGGGCGATAGCGAAGGCGGGGGAGGAAAGCGATGCCGTGTGAACCCTTTCTCATAGGCGACATGCCAGGGATCATCTGCTATTCCCCCTGGTATCGGTTTGAACACGAAGGCAAGACGTATTACTTCGAGTGGCATAGAGTCTTCGGCCCGTCTGCGATCAGTAAGCGAACGGGCGACATCTTGGTTCGCACTCCAAGCGGATTCTATGAGGCGGCTTCTGCGTGGCGTGCCCTTCCTGAGGAAGAGCGCGAGGCGTGTGCGTGGTCACCGTGGGGGGAAACGGCATAGAGAAAGACCCGGCCGGAACGATTTCAAAGAACACTGGTACTCGAAAGGAATTCCACATGGCTACAGACAACGAATCGAAAAAGACGGCGGAACAGGACCTTGCGCAGTTTTGCAGAGACTACAACGTGGACCCAGCCAATGTGGTCAGTGTCAAGCAGATGCTGCAGGATGGCGTGTCTGCGGCGCTTATCAGCCGCCTGCTTGCGATGGAGGCAAGGGTGAACAGACTGGAAAGGCGTGCTGTTGCGCATGACAAAGAGCACTGGCCGAGCGATGAAAGAAAGTAGGGAAACGCCATGAGCGTAGAGCCGATCAGCGACGAAAGGCTAGCGGCACTGAACCGCCTATATGATCTTTGGGTGAAGGCAACTTGCGCCAACGACAAGGAATGGAAGTTGTTCGCAGGCCAGGAGTACAAAACGCTGCTTGGCAACGAAGGCTCTGCCATCCTTGCCCGCATCTGCCAGCAAGACGAGCGGAACGCGGAGTTGGTGAAGCAGCTCGAAGAGGCTGACGACCAAGCAGATATTGTCTTATAGGAGCAAGTCCAATGGCTGACGACAAGGCGCTGGTGGCGATGGCGAAAGTGTTCGATTCGTACAGATGGCTTGCAGACCTAGCCCCAACAGACAGCGGACTCTTGGATGAACTGCGAACGGCGCTCGGTTTCGTCAAGGACATCGGAATTGGGAAAGCCGTTTCCGAGTTGGCGACTGGCCTGGAATCGCTTGACTGGTGCGTGGCAGGTCCGAGCAGCCAAGACGTGATATGCGAGCACTGCGGGGGGATAGTTCGTCACGATTCAGGTGTCATCCGGAAGGCGCTTGCGGCCTTCCGCGACGCTGGCGGCAAGCTGGAGGATGTGTAGATAGACTGATGTGTTCTGTTTTTCGGGTCAATAGCCTTTGTGGAGGTGATGCCTATGGCGGGATGGCGACGCAGAATATAGATCGATGTGAATGCCCTGACCGGTGGTACGGCATCGGTCAGGGTTATTTTTCAGGAGGACATGGTTGTCAGAACGTAAAAACGCCACGACAAGCCGAGAGAGAAAAGCCTGTCGTGGGGCAAGGTGAGAAGAGACACCCGCATCAAAAGGTCAAGCCAGGGCTGCCACAAGTAACATGGTCGTGATCAGTTGCATCTCAGTCCTGATGTCGCCATTGGCTTTGGCCAAGCCTACAGAGATAGCAGCCATCGTCGTATCGGTCAGGATCGGCTGTGCGACTTCTGGCGTAATGTCTGAGATTTCAACCGAATCGATACCGGCCGCGAAGATCGCTTCTACGTCCGCAGTGGGCGGATTGGCCCGCAATTCGGCTGCGATCTCGGGGTTCGCAGCTTCCAGTGTCGCTAGACGGGCCCTGAGCACCGCCACAGCACCGTTGAGATCGTTAGGCATATCATCCACCCCCTGAGCTACTGGGTTGCGTTGTGGGCACGACAGGCAGGCCCAGGAGCAACGATGCTACCGGAACCCTCGACGGAAAGAGTTCGTTGACAAGACCCAGAATCGGCAACCGGTGGTCGGTAATGATGTTGTTTCGCTCTGCATGCCATGCGGCCAAGCGATCGATCAGCGTTTTGGCCGCGTCGGCCTTGGCGTGCATCTGGCCGATTGCCGTCCAGAATCGAGCCTTGACGGCAGCCAGTTCAGACAGTTTTTCGTCTCTTGCTCTGGCCACCCGCACCGCGTTCGCCGGCGTAAGCTGCCCAACCTTTGCAAGCTCGGCATAAGTCCATTCCGTCTTGCGTTCGATTTCTGCCCGCCTCTCGGCTTCGTATCCGTCCCAGCGGTCAGCCGCAAGCGTCTGTGTGTCGGCCTTGATCGCGTCCATCTGGGCAGACAGCCGGTCATACGCAACGTACAACTCCGGGGGAGCGATGCAGCCCGAGAAACAAACCATCAGGGCAATCCAGGGCAAGCGTTTCATTGCTTGGACTCCAATTTGGCGATAGCCGCCCGAAGCTCAGCGATTTCTTTCCAAGCCTCGCTGTCTGGTTCTGATTTGAAGATAACTACTGGCGTCATGTTGGCAGCCGCC
>SDBV01007132.1_pt1 | contig 15331 bp, 11 predicted proteins | sample 2277081 | NCBI WGS metagenome assembly SDBV01 (sample SAMN10402039, study PRJNA504765) | marine sediment metagenome | isolation source: marine sediment core GS10_PC15, 223 cmbsf | place: Arctic Ocean: Southern Knipovich Ridge | collected 2010
AAATCGTCAAGGTATCCTATAATCACGGGTTTTACGGGCTGGTAAAACGATTCAGAATTAAAATCGCCTACAACACCAATAATTGTAACCCTCTGTTCATCATTTTCTCCCTTGTTAATAATCAATTTCATGCCAATCGGATTTACAATTCCAAAGGCCTCCACAGCAGATTCATTCACCAGCACCGATGCAGTATCCGATTTGAGATCCCTATTGAACCAATTCCCTTCAACAAGTTGCATTCCCAGGGCCAGTGGAAATGAATCATCGGTTTGATACCAACGCATTCCATCACTGAATTCTTCGGTTTCAATGGCAATATCCCTTACTTTGAAATCCAACAGCGCCGGAATAGCTGTAGAAAATCCGGCTTCTTCGACTATTGGCAGCGCTTTTAAAGCGTCCGAGAACTCATATCTCCGCTCATCGATTTCCCTGTCATTCGGGATTATAATTACATTTTCCTTTTCAAATCCGAGGCTTTTATTATGAATATACTTGATTTGTTTATTTACGACCCCGGTTGCAATGATCAGACCTCCCGAGATAAAAAATTGAAAGATAATTAAGGCGCTACGAAATTTTATGGAGTTCGACCCTTCTGCATTTTTTCCTTTCAGTCCTTTTGATGTCGAAACTGATGTAAGGTGTAATGCCGGATAAGCTCCTGAAAGTAACCCGATTACAATACCCGCAAATCCCGCTACCAGGGTTTCCTGCCAATCCTGAAATACCCGGTATTCAAACTTAAATCCAAGATCGGCTGCGTAGTACATCATGAACAGTTCCACCAACCCCAGGGCAATGATCACGGCTATCCCTGATAATAAAACCGATTCAGCAAGAAACTGTACAATCAGAATAAATTTTCCTGACCCCAAAACTTTGCGCATGCTAATCTCCCGGGTTCGTCTCAGCGACTGCGCCGTTGCAAGATTGATATAGTTGGCACCACCAATAAGCAATAGTAATATCCCGGTCACTATAAATATCCTGACATTGGTAATACTTCCATTATTTTTTATTTCCCTGAGATACGAAGAATGAAGATGAATGGAATGGAGCGGCTGAAGTTTAAATTCAAAGGTTGAGCCAGAGTTTGTGTATTCCTCTGAAGTATATCCCATAAAAGGTAATACATGGAGGTTAACCACTTCCGCTAACTTTGACTCCAGCGTTTTCATTTTAGAGTCATCAACGAGCCTCAGGTAGGTATACATAATATTCCATGTCCAGCCTTTATTCCTGTGCATAAACCTGTTTGTAATCGACGAAACAAGGCCGTCAAAATCCTGGTGACTGTTTTGAGGGACATCTTTCATTATACCGGTTATCATCCAGTGGGTTCCCCCGTCTTTACCTCCAAGTAATGCAACTTCAATCAGATCTGAATAGTCAACCTCATTCCCGAAATATTTCCTGGCCATGGATTCTGTGAGGATAATGGACTCCGGATTGGAAAGAGCTGTTTTGGGATCTCCCGCAAGCAATTGGTCACGGAATACTACGAAATAGTCCTGGTCCGCGCGATAGATATTAGTCTCCCTGAATACCATTGAAGTATTTTCCGAGGTACGCAATGTGAAATCACCCCGGCGATAAAGCCGGGTAACAGCTATCACCTCAGGTATTTCATTCCGGATAACATCAGCCAATGGAGGTGGGGAGGCAGCTAATATCCTGGAGCCATCCCAAACTGTATTTATCCTGTAAATATTTTCCCCATCCTGAATGTGCTTGTCATAGCTAAACTCATACCGGATAAATAACGCGATCACAATTACACAGGCAAAACTAACGGAAAGCCCTGCTATGTTTACAAGTGAATAAAGACGGCTTCTTCTTAAAGTTCTGAAAGTAGTATTGATAAGATTTTTAAACATTTCAGTGGGTTATTCCTCTTTTAATGATACAATCGGATTACGTCGTGATAGACTAATAGCGTAATAAATTACTGTGAGCATTGACAAAAGAGTGATGACTAAAAAAGCTATAGCAAACACATACCAGGATAGTGAGACCTGGTAAGCAAAATTTTGCAACCACCACTTTACAATCAAATATGCTGCCGGACCGGCTACAATAAATGAAAACAATACAGGTTTTACAAAACCACTAAGAAGTATATAATTGATATTGCCAAGAGAGGCGCCAAGCACTTTTCTGATTCCAATTTCCTTGCTGCGTTTTTCAGAAGTATATGCAGCCAGGCCGAATAATCCTAAACAAGATATAAATATGGCGAGTCCTGTAAAAAGGGCAATTGCCCTTGCGGTCATCTCATCATTTTCCAGCATTTCAATAAAATTAGATTCCAGGAAATAATAATCCAGGGGCTCCTCAGGCTGGTATTTCAACCATTCCTTGTTCAGGTCATCTACGAGCTGTTTTTCATATCCCGGCGAAACCTTTATTGCCATCCTGTATCCATCATCTGCAAGACGAATTACCGCAGGTTCAATATTTCTTTCGAGCGATTCAAAATTAAAATCTTTAATGACACCCACAATTGTGAGGTTCCCATTCAATACTTCTCCTACGGGATCCATGGGAAGTAGTAATTCACTTGTTGCCGATTCATTTATCAAAACAGTATTGCTATCTGAAGCAATCTCTTTAGAAAATTCACGTCCATAAACCAGGTCAATTCCCAACGTCGAGATCATATCGTGGTCTCCCGAGAATACATTCAGATTTTTCGATTCATTCATGTATTCCGATTTGTAAGCAGTCACCATCATGGTATTTCCAGCAGGTAAACGTTCCATCAATGAAGAGTTTTCGACATACGACTTATTCTCAAACGTATTTTTAAATGCATCCTGGTTTTGGTCCAATTCGTAAACATTGTTAACAACAACGACACGATCGTCATTGAAACCTAAATCCTTATTTTTCAGAAAATCCAACTGGTAGTAAATAAAAAGTGAGCTGATGATTAAAACTATAGAAATGGTGAACTGAAAAGCAACAAGTATATTTCTCCCCAGGGTTGACCCTCCCGGAGTAACAGATGTTTTTAATACATCAACCGGTTTAAATGAAGTAAGATAGAATGACGGGTAGATCCCGGCCAAAAATCCTACAAGTATGGAAATACCTATGGTCATATATATAAGAGATACTCTCGATTCCAACGTTCCAACCAATGCATACCCTGTTACCTCTTCAAAAGCCAATAAAAAGAATTCAACAAGGCCAAATGAGAAGACCATTGCAATCAGGCTTAACGAAATGGATTCTAACAAAAATTGCTGAATAAGCATGCTGCGCGAGGTTCCAAATGTTTTCCTGATCCCAACTTCCCTTGCTCTTCGCGCTGACCGGGCGGTTGTTAGATTGATGAAATTGATTGCCGCTGTTGCTAATATCAGGATTGCCACGAGCGAAAAGACATATATGATGTTAATATTGCCACCTGCAGCAAGCTCAAAACTCAAATCGGAATTAAAGTGAATATCTGTTAACGGAGTAATATTAAAATGGAAGGCATTCTCTCCGGTTTTCCATTCGTCAAATTCCTGGTTTGTGTTTACCGTGGGGAAAACCTCATTTTTCCTTAATTGCTCAAATAAATTGTCAATGCCTTCCCTTGACTGATCTTCGTGAGCCTTAAAATAGGTATAAAATGCTGCAGAGGTCCAGTTGGTACTGCCCGTCAACAAAGGATAAATAGGTAGCCAGACATCCGATTTTAATTGGGTTTTGTCCAGGGATTGATCAATCACACCTGTTACAACCACCTGTTGCCGCTCCTTTCCTATTGTCAGGTACTTACCTATTGCGGGGTTTTCACCAAAAATGGTTTGAGCTGTTTCCAATGATAGTACAATGGAGTTAGGATTAGATAGCACAGTGGCTTGGTCACCTTCTACAAACTTGTGCGAAAACAAATCGAAATAATTTGAATCAACATTAAATACAGTAGTACCAATAAATTGCTCGGAATCATTATTTATTTTAATATTCGACGACCTTCTTATTCGGGTGCTTAGTTCTATACCCGTACCCGTCTCATCCAATACATCTTTGAGATGTTCCGGGGCATTTGCAAAAGTACCCAGGTTCATAAAACCTACACCAACCCTGTAAATCCTGTCTGCATCCTTAAAATGCTTTTCATAACCGGTTTCACTCCGTATATGCATGAGGATCACAATACTGGCTGCAATACCAATGGCCAACCCCATTACATTAATAGTGGTATAAATCTTTTCACGTAAAATATTCCTGAAAGCAATTTTTATGTAGTTAATCAGCATAATTCTATTCCTCTTTTAGTGCATCAACAGGATTAATTAAAGCAGCAGAATAGGATTTATATCCAACTGTAAACCCTGCCACAAGTATAGAGCCCAGGTATCCGTATAGAAAAACCATGGGTGTAATTTCAATATGATAAGCAAATGATCTTGAAGTACTGTTTTTTTTCATTTATCTCAATAATCCGGTTATCATCCTGGTGTATTTCTGTAAACAGCTCCACACTTTTAATACTTTCATTTAAATCATACCCCGCAGGATAAGGAATGTTGGCACTGTATGCTAATCCTGAAGCACTTTCGGTTGTATGAACCACCCGGTATATGCGATCTTTATTTTGGTGAAACTTGTCATAACTCAGCTCATGGGACACCAAGAGAAAAATTAAGATGGCCAGTGTGGTTCCTACTGTTAAGCCAAGGATGTTGATCAGCGTGTAAATCTTGTTTCTTAAAAGGTTACGGAAAGTTATTGCCAGGTATCTTTTCATTTAATCTGTATTTGCCAAACTGAATAACCCAATTGCATGCCGATATTCTAAGCTACTAATTATCAACGCCTTACAAAATTAATGCAAAAATAGTGTATCATTTTCGATACATTTGATTGTAATGAAACCACTACAGTTCTTAAATTTCCTGCCTGAAACCTATCGTCAAAACGAAATTTATGGCTATTTCAAAAGGTAATATACTCATAATTGATGATGACATCGATGTGCTGGAAACAGCGCGAATGTTCTTAAAGCAGTATTTTACTAAGACAGAGATATGCTCGGATCCTTCCGATCTCATGTCCAGGGTTTCAAAAATTCCATACGATGTCATTGTCCTTGATATGAATTTCAGGAAAGGGCGAAATGACGGAGAAGAAGGTTTCTACTGGTTGCAAAGGATCCTGGAGTACGACCCAGATGCTGTTGTTATTTTTATCACTGCATATGGAGAAATTGATCTTGCTGTAAAGGCCATTAAACTGGGGGCAACCGATTTTATACTTAAACCATGGAAAAATCAGAAATTGCTTGGTACGATCATGGCCGGCTGGAAACTGAGGAAGTCAAAGAAAGAGGTGCAAAAGCTTCAGGAGGCAACCATGCATATACAGGAAAGTATCCGGAATGAATTTTCCGGTATGGTGGGTACTTCCCCGGCAATGACCCGTGTTTTTGATTTAATTTCCAAAGTATCCGATACGGATGCCAACATCATTATCCATGGTGAAAATGGTACAGGGAAAGAATTGGTTGCCCGTGCCCTGCATACAAATTCCAGCCGGAGGAAACTGCCCTTTATTACAGTTGATTTAGGTGCTGTAACAGAAACTTTATTTGAATCAGAATTATTCGGCCATGTAAAAGGGGCTTTTACTGATGCCCGGAATGATCGTATTGGAAGTTTCGAAATGGCGTCCGGAGGCACGTTATTTCTGGATGAAATCGGAAATATTTCTCTAAAAGCACAGGCAAAACTGCTTACGGTACTTGAAAACAGGACCGTCCGTAAAGTAGGGTCGGGTACAGATATCGATATCGATATTCGTGTAGTTTCAGCCACCAATCGAAACCTGGCAGAAATGGTACAAGAAGGCAGTTTCAGGCAGGATTTGTTGTACCGCCTCAATACTGTGGAAATCCAAATACCTCCTTTGCGAAGCAGAAAAGAAGACATACCCGTACTTGCGAAGCATTTTTATTCAATCTACAACAAAAAATATCGAAAAGGCGATGCAATACCCAACCCGCGGGAACTTGAGAAACTAAACAATCACACATGGCCGGGCAATGTACGCGAACTGCAACACGCAATTGAACGATTCGTGATTTTAGGGGTAAAACAACTTGAAGGTATTAATACAATTGCGTCGTCAGCAAAATCACTATCATCATCTCCAAAAACCCTGGACCAGATGGAAAAAGAGTTTATTCTTCAATCTTTGGAAGAAAATAACGGGAATGTATCCAGAACCGCAAAAATTCTCGGATTGACCCGGACGGCCATGTATCGACGGATGAAAAAGTATGGTATTTAAAACATGATCCATGATTTATAAAAGGTTTACAATCCTCACGATCATACGAATTTTATTAATAGCTGCTAATATGGTTGTGATTGCATCGATATTTGGTGATGAACGATTGTTTTTCAACCAATTGATCCTTGGGTTCATTTTGATCCTTCAGATCATCGAACTTATCCGTTTTGTAAATTTAACAAACAGGGAACTTTCAAAATTCATTGATTCCATACAGCAGTCTGATTTTACTATTGGCTTTTCAAAAGATGAATTGGGTAAATCCTTCAAAGGACTTTTTGACAGCATGCGAATGATGTTGGATGTATATAAGAAAATAAAAATTGAAAAAGAAGCCCAATTCCATTTGCTGCAGCAGATCATATCGCATGTTCCTGTTGGGATCATTGTTTTAAGATCTGAAAATGAGATTGAACTTATGAATGATGGTGCAAGGAAAATATTAGCAATACCTGAATACAAAACATGGAATAACATTTCGGTAAAATCCCCCGCTTTTAGTGAAGTAGTTGATTCCTTACCCCGTGGAAGGTTTTTACAAATGATTGAGTTAAATGGAACGGAAAGCCAACTATCATTGGATATCAGTGAATTCAAAATGCTCGAGAATAAGTACAAACTCATCACATTCAGTGATATAAAAAGTGAAATAGAAGAAAATGAAATCAATGCATGGCACAAGCTCATCCGAATTCTTACACACGAAATTATGAACTCAGTCACACCCATTTCTTCGCTGAGCGAAACCATGCAACTGATGCTGGAGGATGATACAGGACACGCAAAAAATCTGATGGATATTGATAACCAAATAATCAGTGATGTTCTCTTTTCAACCAAAACCATTAAAAAACGCAGTGAAGGACTTCTTGAATTTGTTGAAGATTACCGAAAGTTAACAAGGATACCCAAACCTGAAATCCAACCTGTAAACATCTATGAAATGACTTTGGATTTATCCAAACTTATTTCACAAGAACTTACTAAAGAGCAAATAAGCCTAAGCATTGATGTTCCTGGTGATTTTGAGATCGATCTTGACCGTAATCTTATTACTCAGATACTTATCAACCTGGCAAAAAACAGCATTGAATCCCTTAAACTATCATCGATTGACAATAAGAAAATTGTCATTAGTGTTAAAACAGATGGAGACCACAAAATAATTTACCACACCGACAATGGTGGGGGCATTGATAAAAAAGACATGGAAAATATTTGGGTGCCATTTTTTACAACAAAAAAAGAAGGATCGGGAATTGGTTTAAGCCTTTCACGACAAATAATGAAAGACCATGGAGGTAAAATATGGGTAAATTCTATTCCTGATAAAGAGACTACATTTCTGATGGCATTCAGAAAGTAAACAATGAATAGGTACTGGATCCGACATATTATTAAAGATATACAAAACAAAAAATAGCAAATCAGATTACTAGAAAAGCACTCCCGATGTTAATGATAAATAGTAGTTTCTAAACTTCCAGTTTTTGCTATCTATTCTATTTGAAAAACCCATTGCTGAAGTGTATGCGTCAGTCAAATCATAGGTGAATCTCGATTCTATAAATAAGTTGATTGACCCAATTGGAATAGCTGTACCTACCCCTCCAACTAATCCCAGGGTCCAAAAGTTTGCTTTAGGTTCTGGAAGGGGAATGAATTTCAAGTATTCACCAGCCTTAATATTATAGACATCACTTATATTGGGATTTGAATCCCACCTCGGTATTGATAAGTGTGAGGATAATAAATATCCTATGTTTACACCAACCATCGGCAATAGATTTACTTGCCCTAATTTCCAACGGGGTACGAAAGTTATTGGAAGATCAATGTATTTGAAATCAAAAATTACTTCATATCTATTCCCAAGCGTATCATCTGATGGTATTACAGAACCTTTTTCAGAAAAGGATGGAAAAATACTGACCAAGTAATTTTCATTAAGTTGATAATTAATCTTTACGCCAATGTTTAACCCAACTAATTTGTCAGATTCCACAATCTTTTGATCAATGTTTGCAAAATTCACTCCTCCGCCAACACCAAAATTTACCTGAGCAATGGATGAACGAGATATAATAAGAAAAATAATAAGAAGGGTATTATTAAAACGAATACATCTTTGAGACATCAATCATAGAACGGAAAGGAAACACTGATTATTACGTTTTATCCTGAGTTTAAGATAAGATATATTTATTTTACTTATAAGTAAATATATAGTAACATTTAATACTTCTTTACTTTTAATTATAGAATATGAGCAAAAAGTATATCAAAAGGCAAACATATATTGATAAGCTTAAGCCTTTTATCATATTTGCGGAAAATTGTAATTCCTTCTGATGATTATATTAGTGGAAATTACGAACGAGTGGAATATATTCACATCAGAAATTTTTTAAATAACCCCGTATAAAAGGGTTTGTTAGCCTCAAGTCCTTGTACTGAAAGTACGAGGTTTTAACCACTACCCTGACTAGACAGGGAATAAGGAACATATTACCAACCTTTATAGTTTATAGAGTTTTCACTGCGTTCCAACATCTAAATTTTTTATTTTTGCATCTTCAAAAACGAGATAAAACTTAGCATACGTTATCATTTAATATGAAGACCATCAAAATAGGAACAAGAGATAGCCTATTGGCGATTTGGCAAGCGAAATTACTACAGGGTTTGTTGTCGGAAATTGGTTATTACAGTGAACTCGTATTTGTCAAAACTGAAGGCGACCTGAACACCAGTTCAATGCTTCATGCAATGAACACTGTAGGTGTATTTACTAAAGCCCTGGACGATGCCCTGTTATCGGATAAAATAGATGTTGCTGTGCATAGTTGTAAAGATATGCCAACTGAAATGGCCCCTGGTCTGCACCTGGGAGCCTATCTGGAAAGAGATGAATCTGAAGATGTGTTGGTTTTACCGGGAGGGAATGAGCGTGTATCAGAGCAGGATTACGAGGCGAGTCAGACGATAGGTACAGGAAGTTTACGTCGAAAGGCCCAATGGCTGAGAAGGTATCCAAACCACAAGATTGAAAATCTCAGAGGCAATGTAAATACGAGACTTCGCAAGCTGAATGAAAGCAATTGGCTGGGGGCAATATTCTCAAAATCAGGCTTAAGCCGGCTCGGGATTTTACCTGCAACAGCTATTGACCTTGACTGGATGGTTCCGGCTCCTGCACAGGGTGTTGTTGCCATCGTCTGTCGTTCGGATCAGCGACATTTGGTTGACATGCTGAGTCAGATTAATCATGAGGATACAGCGCTTACATCAACGATTGAAAGAGAGTTTATGAATGTGTTGGAAGGAGGCTGTTCTGCACCGATAGGAGCTCATGCTGTGATCAGCGGAGACCTCCTTGAATTTCATGGTACGTTGCACAACCCGGAAGGCACCGTGAAAGTTGAAGTAAAAAGAAATGTTCCTTTATCAGAGACGGACCATCTTGGCATTGAAACTGCACAGGAAATATTAAGCCAGGGAGGCAAGGAGATTATTGATCAGATTAAAAAATTGTGAGAAATAACAATATGTTAAAAAACGATTTATTATTAAAAGCATTAAGACAGGAAAAGGTGGACCGTCCGCCGGTTTGGATGATGCGACAGGCCGGGCGTTATCTGCCGGACTATATTAAACTCAAAGAGAAATATTCATTTTTCGAACGGGTTAAAACTCCTGAACTGGTGGCTGAGATTACGATTATGCCTGTACACCAGGTTGGCGTAGATGCAGCCATACTTTTTTCTGATATATTGGTAGTACCAATGGCTCTTGGCTTTGATATTGAGTTGGTTCCCGATAAAGGACCGGTCATTTATAACAAAATTACATCGGCGGAAGAGGCTTTGAAAGTACAGTCGATTGATGTTGTTCCCGGACTGCAATATGTGTTTGATGGTGTTAAGGCAACCAAAGACGGGCTTAATGATGAAGTTCCTTTAATCGGCTTTGCAGGCGCCCCATGGACTATATTCTGTTATGTGGTGGAAGGCCATAGCTCAAAAACATTTTCAAAAGCAAAGGCATTTTGTTTTGAAGAACCGGCTGCAGCCCATCATTTGTTAAATGTAATTACCGAAGCTACTATCGCTTACCTGAAACAAAAAGTGAAATCAGGAATTGATGCAGTACAGTTATTTGATTCCTGGGGAGGTTTACTTTCACCAGGGGATTATGACCAGTTTTCTTTTCCGTATCTCCTGAAGATCATCGAGGCTTTAAGGGATGAGATCCCGGTGATAGCCTATCCTAAGGGATGTTGGTATAATATGGATAAATTCGAAAAATCCGGTGTGAGTGCCATAGGCATCGATTGGCTGACAACTGCAGAATTTGCCCGATCGCAAGCGCCTAATGTTACCATACAGGGTAATTTGGATCCCACCAGGTTACTATCACCGATACGAGACATTAAAAGCATGACCAGGAAAATGATTGATGATTTTGGTGTCCATAAATACATTGCCAACCTGGGCCATGGCATTGAACCCAATGTACCGGTTGACCATGCCAGGGCTTTTGTTGATACCGTAAAAGAATATATAGCATGACAAATTTTCCATTATCCAGACCACGAATTCTCCGTTCATCAGAAGCGATGCGGGCAATGGTAAGAGAAACCAGCCTGGGAACAGCTGATTTTATTGCTCCTTTATTTATTGACGAAGGAGAGAAAATAAAACAAGAGATTGACTCGATGCCGGGGTATTACAGATATTCCCTTGATATGCTTCAAACGGAAATTGTTGAGATTGTAAGCCTGGGAATAAGATCTGTGCTACTGTTTGTTAAAGTACCTGATGAAAAGAAAGACAATGCGGGTAAGGAAGCCCTGAACCCGGATGGGCTCATGCCGAGAGCCATCAAAGCCATTAAAGAATGGGCTCCGGAACTTGTTGTGATGACCGATGTGGCCCTGGACCCTTACTCGGAGTACGGTCATGATGGTATTGTGGAAAACGGACAGATCGTGAATGATGCCACTGTTGAGGTCCTGGCAAAAATCAGTGTGATGCACGCCGCCGCCGGCGCTGACTTTGTAGCTCCATCGGATATGATGGATGGCAGGATTGGAAGCATCCGTGAAGAACTGGAGACAAATGGCTTCGATACGGTAGGGATACTGGCTTACAGTGCTAAGTATGCCTCCTGTTTCTACGGTCCTTTTCGGGATGCCCTTGATTCGGCACCCGGGTTTGGCGATAAAAAGACCTATCAGATGGATCCCGCTAATGCATTGGAAGCTGAAAAAGAGGCCTTCATGGATGAAAATGAAGGAGCAGATATTCTAATGATAAAACCGGCGATGAGCTATCTGGATATTATTTTACGTGTTAAATCTCAAACGAATTTACCGGTTGCTGCTTATCATGTGTCCGGGGAGTATGCCATGTTGAAGGCTGCCGCAGCAAAAGGATGGTTAAATGAGGAAGATGCATTTATGGAGTCCCTGCTTAGTATTAAAAGGGCCGGGGCAAGCCTGATCGCAACTTATTATGCTAAAGAAGCTGCCAGGATACTAAACCAAATTAAATGATGAACGAGAATAGCAAACGCTTATTCAAACAATCGAAACTATACTATCCAGGCGGGGTGAACTCACCTGTTCGTTCGTTCAATGCGGTAGGAGGAGATCCTGTATTTTTTGAGAAAGCAAAAGGTGCAGAATTGTTCGATGTTGATGGCAAAAAATATATTGATTATATCGGCTCCTGGGGACCAATGATTCTTGGGCATGCACATGTTGAGGTAGTAGAGGCTGTCAGGAAAGTTTTAGGGAATTCCTTTTCATTTGGTGCACCTACTGCCATAGAAGCGCAAATTGCCGAATTAATCTCGCAAATGGTGCCCGGAGTATCAAAGTTAAGGATGGTGAATTCGGGAACTGAAGCCACAATGTCGGCCATAAGATTAGCCAGGGCCTACACCGAAAAAGATAAGTTCATAAAATTCGAAGGTTGTTATCATGGTCATGCCAATGAATTTTTAATTAAAGCAGGAAGTGGTTTGAGCACATTTGGCTTTCCCAGCAGCCCTGGGGTAACTGAAGGCTCAGCCAAAGATACCCTTGTGGCAACCTATAATGACCTGATCTCCGTGCAGGATCTTATCGATCATAACAAAGGGGAGATCGCGGCTATAATTATTGAGCCTGTGGCTGGTAACATGGGCTGTGTGCCACCCGTACAGGGTTTTGTTGAAGGATTGCGACAGCTGTGTGATAAACATCATATCCTGTTGATCTTTGATGAGGTAATGACAGGCTTTCGATTGGCACCTGGTGGGGCCCAGGAATTACTGGATGTGAAAGCAGACCTGATAACCTATGGTAAAGTGATTGGTGGAGGTATGCCTGTAGGAGCATATGGGGGGAGTGATGAGTTAATGGCAATGATAGCCCCGCAAGGACCCGTCTATCAGGCAGGAACATTATCAGGAAACCCGATAGCAATGACCGCCGGGTTGGCAACGCTTTCGATCCTCAATGAACAAAAAGAGATTTATCAGTCTTTGGCTAAGAAAACCCAATTTTTGGCTGAGGGTATTGGGGAGGTACTGGAATCGTCAGGCTTACCCTATACAATCAATAGAATTGGATCTATGATGAGTGTGCATTTTACTGAAGAGGCTGTAGTAGATTTTAGCTCAGCTGAAACGGGCAATAATGAGTATTTTAAAAAATTCTTCCATGCCATGCTGGAGGAAGGTATTTACTTGCCACCCTCAGCGTTTGAGACCTGGTTTATTTCCAATGCTCACGAGCAGCACCACCTGGAGTATACAATAGAAGCAACCAGGAAAGCAATTAGCAGGTTATAATGCAGAACGAGGACATCAGTCAGGTTGTACTGGCAGTGAATTTAGGTTCTCCGGAAGCGCCAAAGGAAGCTGAAGTACGTACCTATCTTCGGGAGTTTCTGATGGATAAGAATGTTATTGATGTACCCCGGCCGATAAGAGATTTGATCGTCAAAGGTTTTATTCTGCCAAATCGGCCTAAAGAATCTGCTAAGGCCTATGCCAAAGTCTGGACAGATGCGGGCTCTCCTTTGATAGTTAATACCATGAAAATGGTGGAGAAACTACGGCATAAGTTACCAATTCCTGTACATGTAGCGATGCGCTATGGCCATCCTTCTATAGCTGGGGAGCTGGATAAAATCGCAGGCCGGTATCATGGTTTGAAAAAGATTATTTTGCTGCCATTATATCCACATTATGCCATGTCAACTATCGGTACGGTTCAGGATATGACACGTAAAATCATGCACAAAAAATATCCTCATATTGAACTGGCAATTCATAAGCCATTTTATAATGATACAGATTATATTTATGCCCTTGCCGAAAGCATAAGAACCGCTTTGCCACCTGCTCATCATTTGTTGTTCAGTTATCATGGCTTGCCTGTACGCCACCTTAAAAAATCGGATATTACCGGTTCGCACTGTTACAAAACAGAAAACTGTTGCCAGGTGTCTTCACCCGCCCATGAGTTTTGTTATAAGCACCAGGTACTGGAAACCACACGTTTGGTAGCAAAAAGATTGGCTTTGGGTTCAGATGACTATTCCGTTGCCTTTCAATCCAGGTTAGGGAGAGATGAGTGGATCAAGCCTTCTGCCACTGACACGGTGAAGAAATTGGCAGCTCAGGGAATAAAGAAACTGGCGGTAGTGTGTCCGGCATTTGTATCCGACTGTTTGGAAACCCTGGAAGAGATAGGTATGCGGGAACGGAGATCATTCCTTGATAATGGAGGTGAATCCTTTATTTTGATACCCTGCATGAATGATTCCATTATATTTGTAGAAGCGTTGGCAAAAACTTTAAAGCCTTATCACGTTAATTAAGTCACAACAGCTCATAAAACATGGTTGATAGATTAAAAGAAAAATGGGAAATTAACCGAAATATTGATATCATTTTGATTTTGATATGTTTTTCGTTGGCAGGGAGCAGTGTAATTTATCAGGATTAGAAGTGCCTTTTCTTTTATCTGAAATTTGATTGGTACTAGGAAATAATATTCGAAAGAGATTATATTAATTACAGATGTGATGGAAGACTATTTATATAGTAAATACAATATCCCGGTACCACGGTACACGAGCTACCCAACCGTACCATTTTGGGAGGATGATTTTGAAAATAATGTATCCTGGCCACAGCTGGTAGGTGATGCTTTCAAAACAATGGAGCAAAAGGAAGGCATCAGCCTTTATCTCCATTTACCTTTTTGTGAGAGTTTGTGCACCTTTTGTGGTTGTAATAAAAGAATTACTACCAATCACGGGGTCGAGGAGGAATACATCAGCTACCTGCTCAAAGAGTGGGATATGTATTTACAGGCTTTAGGTAGTAAACCTGTACTCAAAGAAATCCATCTGGGTGGGGGTACCCCAACATTTTTCAGTCCATCAAATTTGAGGAATCTTATCTCCAGTTTGCTCAGCACAGTTTCTGTTGCTCAGGACAAAGCGTTCGGCTTTGAAGGACACCCAAATAATACCACTCGTCAACATCTGGAAGTCTTGTTTGAATTAGAGTTCAGGCGTGTCAGTTTTGGGGTTCAGGATTTTGATCCTATTGTGCAAAAGGCAATTAATCGTATTCAACCCTTCGAGTCGGTTGAAAGGGCTGTGCTCAATGCCAGGGCAAGCGGTTATGAATGGATCAATTTCGATTTGATTTATGGCCTGCCATTCCAGAACGAGGATAGTATATTGCAAAATATGGAGCATATGAAGGTGCTTAAACCAGAACGGATTGCTTTCTATAGTTACGCTCATGTTCCCTGGAAAGCGAAAGGCCAGCGCGGCTATTCTGATGATGATTTGCCATCGGATATTTTTAAAAGAAGCCTTTATGAACTGGGGCGAGAGAAACTCCTCGAAATGGGATACAAGGAAATCGGTATGGATCATTTCGCATTACCCGAAGATGAGCTGTTCAAAGCCTATGAAAAAGGCAAGCTCAACAGAAATTTTATGGGATATACGACCACCAATAC
>SDBV01007133.1_pt1 | contig 15331 bp, 7 predicted proteins | sample 2277081 | NCBI WGS metagenome assembly SDBV01 (sample SAMN10402039, study PRJNA504765) | marine sediment metagenome | isolation source: marine sediment core GS10_PC15, 223 cmbsf | place: Arctic Ocean: Southern Knipovich Ridge | collected 2010
GATAAAAAGGAAAAAACTATAACCATCAGTTATTTAGGAATAGCATTTTTCTTACAGAATTTATATAATAAACTGAACTAGAATTAAATGAAATAAAAAAAATTAATAAAAAAAAAAAAAAATGATAAAAATTGCATTATTATCTGATTTTCATATCACAGCTAATGAAGATCTTATCCAAAAAAATACTCTTGAAAAGTATATAGATACTTTTGAGGAAATTATTGCGAAAGGGGATTGGATTGATTTAGTTATTGTATCCGGCGATATAACAAAGTCAGGTACAAGTAAAGATTTTAAAAAAGCTTTAATATTTTTCAATCGAATTAAGGAAGCATTAAACCTTTCGTCCGATAATTTTATCTTCATCCCTGGAAATCATGATTATAACCGAAACAATACAGGGATTGGTTTTAAATATATTGATAAAATCAATCTTGATAGATATAATGCAATTTTTAATTCTAAAGATTTTGAAAAACATATAAATAAAGCGTTTAAAAATTATAATGATTTTTTAAGAGATTTTAAAGGAAAAATCCCACCATTGAAAGGTTATTGTATTGATCACAATTTTATAGATATCAACCTCCATATCACCATAGCAAATTCTTGTCTAACAAATACAATAGGTGATGATAAACTCCGACCATACATCAATATTAATGATATTAAAAAATGTTTAATTTCAAAGGATTCAAAAAATTTATCGATATTTTTGATGCATTATCCATTGTCGCATTTATACGTTGACAATAATAGGATTTTACATAATTTAATAGCAGAGTCTTGTGATATTTTGATATCTGGACATGAACATGTTCCAAATTATTTATTGACGCAAACAGTTGAAGGTAATAGCTATATCGGCATTACTAATGGATGTTCTTTTGTAGGTAAGAATGAAGATCCTGAAGAAAGAGACTCCCGTTTTTGTGTGCTAGAGTATGATCCTATCAGAGCTAAACTTACTCTGAATCCATGGTTTAAGTCGAAAAAGATGAACCATTTTGGAAGAGATACATCACTTTATTCAAGTGCCAAGGATAATGGAATTATAGAGTTTATTATTAAATCAAAAAATCCCCAAGTGATTGATGAAGAAGTCGATGATCCTTTAGAACATATTGTTATACATGAAAGTTTAGATGATTATCTTTATAAAAATTTTGATAAAATCAAACATGCAAATACCAATGATACAATTCTCAAAATAAAGACTGAAATAAAAAAAAAATACAATTTGAATTTCAATATTAATCGTTTTGTTTTAAGTTTTCTAAAGTACATTTTAAACCATAAATTGATTGAATCCTTTACTGATTTAGAAAGACTATTGAGTGAAAGTTTTCTATTTTCAAAAATCAAAAACTTTCAACAAGAAAAAATTTTACAATTTTATAATGAAAAATATATTAAAAAACTAAATGAAGACTTAAGTGTAAAAATATCTAAAAAGCATAAAAAACTTAGGATGGTTGAGTTAAAAGTAAAATTATCAGAAACTGAAGAGAAACTAAGAAAATACGAAGAATCAATGAATTCGATAATTGAAACTTATAAAAACCGTCCTTTAGAGCATTTTCCCCCCTTGATTCTTGATATTGAAGAAATAGATATTGAAATATTTGATTGGTATAAAAAAATAAACCTGTTTTCAAATCCGTTTCCTTCTTACGACGGATTAGATAATATAAAAGAAGAGATGTTTGAGGATATAATCTACCCTACAAAAATAATACAAACTTTTAAAGAAAAAATTGCTTCTAACGAAATCTCGGATCTAGTAAACAAAACTATATGTATTTATGGCGCGTTCGGATCAGGCAAAACAACCCTTTTTCAATATATGCAGAAATTGTTAAGACAATTTCATCCAAAAGTATTAACAATGACAATTCCTCTTGAAGCACGAGCTTCCCTTGATGAAATAAGAAGAAGTTTTTTCCTTAAATTTCATAGCCGTTTGAAAAAAATTCATTTTGAAGAAATTGGATACGCTCTTAAAGAAAAAGATTTAGAAAATGATTGTTATGAAATGATAAAAAATTTATCTATTAATTGGGGGAATTTATTTATTTTTATTGAAGATATATACAAACATTCAAGTATCGGTGATTTTATTGAAGAAATCTTAGGATTTATAAAAGCATTACAAATTTATAGAAAGGATCTTTCAGTTGATTCATTTAAAACATCATTCTACATTTCTTCTATAGGTGAAATAATTGAAAGAATTAGAAGGGATCATTCAGTTTCAGGGAGTGTTGATATGTACACAAAGGTGTCTCCAATATCATTAGATATGGCTCTAGAAATGATTAACAAAAGATTAAAAGCTTTTTCAATTAACCCCGTTGAACCAGCATTAATTACGAGAGAATATTTATCAAGACTTAAAACTATTGCGAAACAAAATGGCACTCCCATTATAACATTTAGGGATTATATAGATATTTTACTAACAAGATTTAGAAGATTAGAATTCACAGAAGATTCAATATCTATTCATTCAGATGATCAAATTCTAATAACCTTAAAAAAAGACATTGAAACAAGGCATCGTGATATAAATAAATCCTTTTTAGAACTAAAACAAAGATCAAAAAACAATATAAAATTTTTTGATGGATTTTTATCTGTTTTGGATGAATTATGGAGTAACGATCCGATTGTAGAAGGAGATAGAAGATACTTTAAGAATAAAGCTTTTCTAGCTCATTTATATGATGTAAATCTTATTAAAAAGATAATAATTGAATCTCGACCTGCTTGGACTGTTAGCGAAAAATGCACCGAATATTTTGATAAAATTAATAATCAATATGGTTTATTTCCTTCTAGTATTTTACCAGCATTGTACTTCACGGAAGATATAATCCAAACCCCAGAGAATAAATATCTAATGGTACTGAATAATATTATTCAAAGAAGTGAAGAATATGGGGCTTCTTTTTTAAATCTTTTAAAAGAATTTTCTAAAAATTATGAATCGCTCGATTTACTTTCAAATAGCTATCACATATTAAAGAATGAGAGCATCCATGACTCTGAAATAATAAAGATCAGAAAAAGTTTAGACAAAATGATAATTGTTTTGGTTATTTTATGTGATTCTAACACTGATAATTTCGATTCAGCAATAATAAAATATGAAAAGTCATGGTTCGAAATTCCCGAAATTACTTCATTTATTAATGATCTGAATGTATATTATGAGGATCCGATTCCTACAATAGATCAGAAAGCAATCCTTCTTAAGAATTTTCTCCAAATCGCCAAGTCGTTTATTTCAAGAATTAAAAGGCTCATTCAATGGGATAATATTTTTAAATTGAAAAATAGAAAACTATGGAGAGAGAATAAGAAGAAATTAAATTCAATCAGGAAAAATTTAGAAAATGATAATTTTGATCTAGCTAGAGGTAAGATTTTAGTCCTGATAAAAGAAGCTTTAAAAAACATCATTTTTGATTATTTAAGAATTTTATATGGTGAAAAAAATTGGATAAAAGGATTACCAGAAGAGAATTTTAGAAGAGCAAATAAGTTAAAAGAGGGTGATATAAAATATGAATTATATGATCTTAAAGAATTACATCTTAACATTTCTATAGGTAATCTTTTCAAAATTGTAAACCATATCTCTTCCAATTTGATTAAGGGAGACAATCAATTTTTCTATTTTATTATTGAAAAAGGTTTAAAAATATTGAAAGCTATTAGAAATAAAAATCCATGGATTAGTGAAATTTTAGACTTAGTCGAGTGCCTTGATTCATTTTTTGAAAAATTATTTTCTAAAGAAATAATAACCCCATGGACACTAAATGAAAGTGAATCTATAAATGGTATCGTTATTAAAAAAGCACAAATTGACTTTAATTATGGATTTCCTTTGAAACTGGATAGATTTTTAAAACCCATGAGTTATTCTACCAATCAATTGAATTTACAAAATTTTGCAGAACTAATTCTGACAAACCGAATGAAATTTAAAATCACATATAACTATCAGGAAGAAAATATATTAGTCCAAAAGATTCCTTATGGATAAGCAATTTAAAAAGAAGAAATGTATTTTAATCAAATCAAAGATCAATACTACCGTTATAAGAAAGAAGTCCTACTCTATTAAAAAATAAAACTGTTTCCATAAAATAATTTCCTTGTATTAATTATCTCCTTTCCAAGAAATAATATATAAAAAATTCTCAGATCCTAAAATATTAGGTTCATCTATAAACCAGTTCCCTTGAATTCCTAATTCTTGAGCACTGAGATTAAAATGGCTCACTGCTATCCCAATGTCAAGTCTTCTGAACATATTATAACCTTGTGTATTACCAGATCTGGAGTATACTATATAGAAATGGAAGATATTCTTATCTACTTCTTTTATAATGCGCCATGGTTGTTGATTACTTGCTGAAGGGCCTAATCGCACCATTTGAAGGAGTGTTGAGAATTCTCCTATTTTCTCCTGAATAAGAGGGTTCGTAAAGTTTCTCTCAAAAAACAATTGACTCCATGGAAATCTCTTATTAGCTCAGGAAGACTGGTGGGAAGGATTTAAAAACCAAGAGGAAAAACCTAAAAAATATATTATCTGCTCAATTAATTTTAATCCTTTGGTTATCCATCTTGGTTATTTGATTCACAATACAAATACTTTTGATACATATCAATATCACTCTGATGAAAATACTTGGAATTGGAAGCCATTAAAGGATAAGGATGTAAATCAAGAATATTTTCATGTAGAATCACCCAAAGATAAAGATACTACCATAACAGAAATAGCTCTATCTATTTCGATTACTGGCATGGTAAATAAAGATGATATTTTTAAGGCTACAGGGGAAGACTTGAAAATTGTTTCAATTAGTGTTGATAAACCTGATAGATCCTGGTTAAAATACAAAGAACAATTACTAGAATTTCAAGCAAAATATATGAGCCTTATAGATACAATTGCAAAGTTATATACTAATCTAAAAAAGATACATTTATTCTATGCTGGACCCACTCCAATGGCATTTATTATTGGAAGTTATGTTAATCCAACGATCCACCCACTACTCATACTTTACAATTATTTTGTGAAAGATTCTCCTAAATATACAAGAGCTTTTGAAATTAATTAAATATAAAGAAGTGGCGACATCACTAAGAGTATTATAGCAAGCAATGAATAGTATTTAGAGTTTTCATATTCTAAGTTTTTTCAATATTAATCAAAAAAATTCCTCTATTCTATTAATTTAATATACCTTGAAATAATAATTTTATATTCAGAAAGAGATTTACTATATCCTTGACATAAATAAAAAGAAATAAGTAATAGAGATGATAATTAAATATGACAATAAATTCATTCTTTACAAAAATTTTTAACGATATTAGTTAGGACTTCAAGAATTTTGCTAAAATATTTTGTTCGCAGTGTTATATTAATCTCAATTTGAATTGTGTTAAATAAATTCCCGTATTTCTTCCTATGAACTCCTTTAGATGAATTACCAATAAATTCTTTATTATATAGAATCTTTAGGTCTCTATCGAATATTTCTTTACAATATTTACCTAATTTATTACGAAACCATGCAAATATATTATTGCTACATGTTTGGTTATATCTCGTGCCAATATTAATTTCTTTATGTGCATAATCCTTCATCCCATGTAGCGCTAAGTGTAAATATGGTCTTTTTAATGTATTATTACTATCAAGAATTTTAAGATGGTTTAAAATAAAAAAAATAGCTCTTCGAAATTCTAGAATTGCGGGTTCATTAGTTTCATTTAACGGTCTATTTAAATCCATTTCTCTTCTTGAGACTAACGCATAAATGCCACTACAACCAGTATTTTTTACTACTTCAACAACAAGTTTTTTTGTATTTATCTCTCCATTTGGTTTTTTAGAATGTACAGCATCTATATGACAATTAATTTTAGGATCTCCAAGATAATAAGCAATATATTTCCCTTCTTTAAAATTTATCAATTTAATTCCCAATTTTTGATAATAATTTTAATAGTTTTTGTCTTACCCTATAATACCGATAACAGGAATATAATTGTTTCTCCATTTTCCCGATACTTGTTTTATCTTGTCTTGTTTTTTGTAAGTAAATAGGGAACTGCGATACACACCTTTTCTCGCCTTCTTAACTATTTAGGTAAAAATGAAAATGCTAGTTAATTTTCAGTTTTTTTCCTGCCCGTTTATTCATGAAGTATTGGAATTTAGTAAATCCTCTTTTAGTTTTCCTGCTAAAGATTCCCCCCATTCTATTAGTAAATCAGTTAAATGATTTAATTTTTGAAATAAGGTTTGGTCAGCTTTAATTTTTTCCTTTGATTGACTCCAATAATTTTGATTTAGATTATATAATTCCCTTCTTAGCCTTAAGTGTCTGTCCTCATTATATGTAAAAGTTCTGAACTGAATATATAAAAGTGAAATTGACATTTCATATAGATTTTGAATTTTTAACTCATTGACTAATTTTATAATTGGATAATAATAAGTGGTTTGGTTTATAAATTTTCTAATGATAATATCTAATTTTTCAATTGAAATATCTAAATCTAAGTTTTTTTTAAGAAAAATGTCATAATTGCTCTGAAAAAAAATAAGGTTAATGATTTCATAATGAATCTTTTCTTTTTTTAGTATTAAATTGAAGAGATAATCTGCCAAAAAATACCAAATATCTATAAATCTTTTCTCGTCAGCCTGCTCACTCGCTATTATTAATTCCCTCAAAAAACTTTTCATTATATTCTCCGATTTCCTCCACTCTGATAGGATAGGTTTTATTATATTTTCTTTCACATAATTTGGTTCAAAAAACAACGATACACTACAAATAATACTGAATGCTTTATTACCCCATTTCTCATAAAAATAAAAATTTGGATTTTGAGAATGATATTTATTTTGATTTTTTTTGTAATCATTTTTATAATAGATATCTGCATTAATCGTAAAAAGAAGAAGTTTTTCAATATAAGACAGAAACTTATCCTCTGGAAAAATTTCCAAAATCCTCTCATCTTCTGGGAAGATATACAAAACAGAATTAAAGAAATCCAAATCAATATCTTCTGGATTAATTTCAGCTATATCATTCTTTCTCAGTAAAGAGTTGATTATCTCTAATGATCTTTTAAACTTCAATTTCATTAGATTGACTTTCTTTACATTTTTAAATTGTACTACTGGTGAGAATCCATGCTCAGTCTTTATAAAAGGATTGATAATATAATATTTATTCTTATTTATAACACCTCTTTTTATTGACTCTTTAAATATTTGGTTAATACATTTCCAATTTAATTCATAGTTATCTCTCCATAATCTTCCCAGATGTTTAAAAAGAAGGTTTCGCACTTGATTATTATAATAAACTGAAAGTTCAAGTATCGCTTTCTTAATTCGTTTTTCTTTGGGAAATTTTTGATATAATAAGGGAATTGCAATTGCAGCAGACCTTTTATAACCCATTGTATAGAGTGAGACCGATGATTTGACATATCCTATAGCTTGGGGTCTTTCAATAGCTCTAAGTATAATTTGTAAAGCTTTCTTCTCAAGATTTTGGCTTTCTATAAATTTCCAATCATATAAAATTAAAAGTGAGAAAAAACCCGTTATTACTTCTGCCCGATCAGCCGAATGATCTGAAAATGCTCTAGGAATCTTCACATCTTTATCTTTTTCAATTAACTTTTCAATATATTTTAATAAATCTCCCAAATTATATTGAGGTCTTATATTCTCTTCTTTAAAAGAGAAATATATCCAATTTTTAATTGCATTTAAAGTTAATAGTTCATTTATATATTCTTCTTCTACTTTATTTCGTAATTCTTCTGGTAAAACAAATTGTAAAGCACTTTTTCCATTGATCTCTACAGGTTGCCAGTTTTCATCTTTTGTTAGCTCTACTAAACGCCTCATGTGCCCATATCTATCGATCAAAATTGGTTTAAAAGATTTTTCTTCCTCAAAAAATACAAAAATATCATCAGAAAAATGAGACATCTCTGAAAATAATTCATTTTTAAGATCCTCATCTCTTAAATAAAACTTGATAATAGTAAAAAAGACTTCAAGATTTTGTGAACGATAATCATTTAAACCCATTCCATACATAATAGAACGAGTAAGATCCAAATTCCAAAACACTGGTTTTTTCAGTATTGGTTTTAATCCTCTAATAATATCATTAAAATCATAATCCAATTCCTCGTTAATAATCTCATCAAGGATATGCAAACTAAGTTTGACTAAGACAGCAACCGTTGAGAAGGAAGTAGTTGCTTTTAATATTTTAACTATTAATGCTTGTAAATCTCTATCATTATTTATAACTTGGTTAAATGACCATCTTTCAAGAGCATTTAATGCATATTTAATAACATTGGGGCACATTCCTAAAGGCATAGACCAAGAATAAACAACATCATCCCCCCATACTTCAATTGATTCATTTTCATTCAAATGAATTTTTTGAGGCAAAGGAGTACTATGATTACTGAAACGCTTTAAAAAAGGACCAAAAACTAAAGGTTGGTCAGTCGCAATCCAAATTTTAGTTGCTCGATTCACGATATCATGAATTAAGGTAAGTCCATTATCTTCATGAAAAGAAAGAAAATTGTAAAATGGGGCTTTGAATTCATCATGGAAATCTTTAAAAAATGAATGGTATCTAAGAGGATCATGATATCCATCTATTCTTTCTGGAATATCAATTTTTTTAATTAAATATAATTTTAAAACCTTTAAAGCATAGTCGGGTACATGTCTACAAAGTAAAATATAACCTTGTTTATCAAACAAGACTTCTTCAAAAATTTTCCTACTATCTTTAAAATCAATTATTTCATCTAAAAACTGAGTTGTTTCATCAGATTTATGCACCACACCCCACAATATAGTAAAAAGAATATTTTTCTTTAATTCTAATTCTTTTCTAAATGAAAAATCTTCTAATTCAACATCAATAAGAATTTTTGTTTTGGCAAATTCGATATATTTAACAAAAATCTTATCAAAAAATTCTTCAACTGGGATATGATATCTTAATAGCCATTTTTCTACTATTTTAGTAAATTGGAATAAAGCGTTATTAGAAAGTTCAAAAAATAAATTATCAATGATGTATAATATAATTGGAAACCAAACATTCATATCTGGTTTCAGTTCTTCTTCAAAAACAACGCACTTTATCCGCATTAATTTAAAAATTTCTTTTAAAACCTTGTTTTCTTCTAAAACTAAAGTGTTCTTTAAAATTGGAAGTAGATCATATAATACTTCTGATTTTAATAAACCATAAATAAAATTTTGCTTCCAATTTAGGTTTAATGAAGCATTTTGTTCTAATAGTTTATATATCCCCTTCCATCTTGCACAATTACCATCTATTTCTAAAATTTTTCTTGAAAACAACTGGAAAGCTCTGTTATTTCTATTGGAATCATTTGAAGGGATAAGAAAATCATTAAGAATATCAGATTTCTGGTTTATATATCTCAATAAGGCCCATTCTTCAAATATATCATGTGTGAATTCTAATTTTTCACCATCTCTAGATAAAATTCTCTTTGAAACTAAATCACTAAAAAGAATTTCATTATCCTCATCAGAAATTTTATAAGGTTCATTAAAGTTAAAGTAATATATTGCTAACTTCTGTAAAAATTGATCCATTTCCTCTGGTCTTATATTGTCAAAACTGATTTGTTCGTTATTCCTGACTATTTGTTCCCAAAACTGTTTCATGAGAAAAGTTTCAGTATAGAAACGGTGAGGATACCTCTCAATAATATCACCCTCTATTAGTCTAAAATTATCAAAAGTAAGAATATCTAAAATTTTGGGCAATATTATTAATTTACTTAAATGAGTTTGATTTATTAATAACGATAGTTTTGGGTAAAATTCTGAAACTTTATGTAATTCCTCTGTTGAAAAGGGTTCAATTTTCTTATTATTAATTTGTAGTTCCAAACCTTCGTATAAACGATCAGTTATCTCACGAATATTTTTATAATTCTCAGATCGACAGCAAATAATCAATTTCCAGGACAAATCATTAGAATTACTTCTTAGATTTAATTCTCTATTCAAAGATAATACTATGCTAATCAGATCTTTAAAAATTGATAACTTATTTTCTCTTTCTAAAATTCTTTCTGATTCATCAATGAAAATATAACGATTTTTCACAGATTCCACTGAAGATAAAATATCTCTAAAATTATCAACAATATTTAGATTATTAAGATATTCATTAATATCTTTCTGCAAAAAATCGCTAATTTTAAAAAATAATGTCTCTCCCTCAGAGACTAAGTCTAAAGCTAAATCCTTTAAAATAACAGATTTTCCAACATGTGGTTCTCCAGTAATGAAGTATAAATGACTATTTTTTAGTTCTTCTTTAATTTCTTCACAAAGAATAGTACGATTTACTTTTAAATTCTTTCCAATCTTATCATAAATCTGATTTAGGATTTTTTTACTGTGAAATCTTAGTCTACTTAATCCATTGGTAAAAAGATATGGACTTTTTTCATCAACCTCTTCAATCCAACCACTCTCTTCATGATAATAAAGCTTTAATCTATCTGCAGATCTATTTATTCGATTTATTTTAAGAATTTCACAATTATATACACGAGGAACTTTATCATATATTGCTCCAGCTTTAAAGAGCCAAGCTCCCGCATATTTCTTATCTGGTTCAAATTGTTCTTCGCCATGCGTATGACCAGAAAGTATAATATCACAATTTCTTGCTAATTCAACATATGAAGGAGATCTTTCGCCAAATTTATCAATCTCAGACTGATTTAACCATTCAAAAGGATGATGTAGAATAGATAGCGTGATTTCTTCAGTTACATCTGGACTTATAAGTTGTTCATTATTTTTCATAACTATTAAGTGAGGTAACCCTATAAAGATATTTCCTCTATCAATTTCACCACCCAGAGAAAACCATGCGGAATTTAGCACGATAAATCGTAAACCTAATACTTCTCTAAAACCTACAATGTGATTTTCTTTATCATGAAATATTAGATAAGGAATATCGTGTTCTTTACAAAACTCTGAAAAATGATAGAATCTTTTAAATATCTTTTGAATATTTTTTGCTTCTAATATTTTATCAGCATCTTCGATTCTAGGATAAATGGGTTTTGATTGGAGTTTTCTTGGTTCTCTCTTTAGAAATTTAATATAATCTTTAATATATCTATCATGATTTCCTGGACATAAAATTAACCTTTCTGTGTCAAGATTTAAATCCTTAATAACATTGTTAATCCAATTCCATGCGACTTTATAGTTTTCCTCTTCACCAGAAAATCCAATGTCTCCTGAGATCGCAATAATGTCAGGTTTCCATTCTTGGTCAAGAGCTTTTAGTTTAGTTATTAAAGTGGTTAAAATTTTTTCTCTTTTCTTGATGAAATCTACTTTATTATGACTGAAAGATTCAATACCAAAATGCAAATCAGATAAGTGTAAAATGTTAATTTCATTCATTATTAGTGAATCATTTATTTAAGTCAAAAAAACTCACTTATAATTTGTTAAGATTAGTATCTATTTAAAATTATGATCTTAAGTAATTTATAGTTAATTTCATTTGAATAGAGTAGCTTAATGTAACAGAAATTTTTCTTTTTCATTATTCTCATATTTACCATCAAGAGTTTTATATTGTTAATACCATTGTTTAAATTGAACTCCTTTAGCTTTTAATGTTTCTAAAAATGCTTTTTTTCCTTTCATTAGGTTTTTTTGAAATAGGATTCCCTTCTAAGTATAAATATTTAAGATTTTCAAGTTCAGTTAAAGAATTTGCCAACAGTAAGAAAAAGTAGAATAAAATATTTGCATTTTTTTTGGAAAACTTTGCATTTATTTGGAAAATTTAGCATTTATTTTGGAAATTCACACAGGTTGAAAATCTAAAGAAATTGAATTAATACAGTATCGACAACCTGTTGGATTTGGACCATCTTCAAATACATGTCCTAAATGCCCTCCGCATTTACTACATAGGACTTCGGTTCGGGTCATTCCATAACGTGTATCTACTTTTTCTTCAACATTAGCCCTCTCATACGTCATTCCTTTGGGGGCTTTACGAGAAAGAAGTGGCATATCATTTTTCACTTGTTCTCGATAGGTAATTCGCTCAATTGTTATGGCGGTCTCCTCAAGATTTCGGGTAGGGATGACTGAGATTCCTAGCTTATAGGAAATAAACGCAAGTGCTCCATATATTGAAAAGAATCTTTTTAATAGTTGAATTCTTCTCTAAAATTTTAACTTTAAATTCATTAAAAAATTTCTCTAATAATTCTTAAAGCTTGAACATTATGAAGAGATTTCCAAATATATTTTTTCATTTCTGGTGTGATTTTATATAAATTCATAACTAAAGTCTCGATTTCATAATCAAGTGTTTTATCTACTACACCACTTTTTGATTTTTTAAGTAGTTCTTTCACTTTTTCTGAAATCGTATCAGACAAAGTTTTATCTTCCTTGTTTGAGAAATTAATTCTCTTAATAGGAAGATTTTTTATAGTTGTAAATGAATGATAAGGATAGCTTTTCCATTCTACTTCACCTGTTTTTTTATAGTAGTAATATAACATAAGTCTTGAGTTCAGGTTATGAAAGAATCTGGATCCTTCACTAGTTATTTTGCACGAGATATCATTATTAATGAAGCATACTACACTGTGGAAGATGGAAATCTCTACTTTACAAAATCTTTAGAGGCAATCATTTCCGATCAATATTCAGAATTTGAGACAGTATTACAACAAGCATGGTTAAATGATCTACTCACAACCACCATATATTTCGACATTCACATCTTATTTGATAGATTTGTTCCCAATGATTCCGATGAGTGGAACAGCTTAGCCTTAGCCCAAGCAACTTCCTACGCTTTGATGGACTTTTTCAATCAGTATACCTATGCCGAAGTTACCGCTAATATGATATCTGAAATTGCTTATACTGAAACACTCACTTTCTGGTCCACTCTTATCAGTGCTCCCCTAGTACTCTTAGGATCATGGGCAGTAAAAGGAACTGAAGAAATGTTTAAACAAGCAGGAACAACAGCTGTCAAGACATTACTAAAGTCACTTATTATAGCCCCCGTTAAAGAAGTATTTGAAGAAATTATTATAGACGGGATAATTGAAACACTAGCGGAGAATCTGGTTGACCTTGTTGGTGGTACAGAAGATTTAGGGTTCTGGTTATCTTCTCTTGGAACTTCTAAAAGAGAAGTAGGTGGTGCATTAGGTCAGATTGCTTTAGGCAAAATTGAGGGCAAAATAAACCTTAAGACCAAACTTTCACTCCTGTCAGCACGTATTACAGGAAATACAGAGATGGCGAAGGCTATTAAAGCCCATGTTAAACAAGATTCAGAGCAAAAAATACTAGAATTGGAACAAAAAAGATCAGAAATGAACACATGGCAAAAATTCATGAACGCCAACACATTCAAAGGTCTCGTTATGATGACATCATCCCTCCTATTCGGAGCATCATCCTTCTTTACTCTCATGGGATTTAATAATATGCTTAAAAGCACGGTAAACATTGCTCCGAAAGTCTACGGAGAGGCTCAAGCAAGAGCCCATGCTGAGAGAAAAGGTTGGCTAACTGAAAAATTCGGCACAAAGAATCTATTTTCCGGAAGAGCTTTAGACAAACAAATGAAAAAGCCCTCAGATATCGATGGAGCAGCCCTAATAAACGCATTTAGAGGTCAACAAACATCCACGGCTGGCGCAGATAGCCCCCCTCTTGAAATCAATTTCCCACAAGTCAATCCAAATCCAAAATCCGTCCAACGAAGTCAACTTGCAGAAAGATTCAATGAAATAGCGAATTTCGAACATCTGGGAAATGTAGATTCTGATATATCTTTTATGGAGCGATGGTTAACTCAAACCGACGGTCCTGGTGGAGGAAGTATTAGCTTAATGCATGAATTCTCTGTTAAAAAAGATATATCAATAACTAATTTATTTAAGAATTTAGAGCTTGATGCAATGGATTACTCTCTAGCCATTAATTCTAAAATAGTGGATTCAGAAAATTTTGATACTATTATAAAACCTCAAGACGAACTCCTTCTAGCCCCTATTTCTAAAGGAAAGCGTCCAGATCCTACACCTCGAAAAGAGCTTAGCAATGTAGAAATTATAGAAAAAAGACTAGATGATTTTGAAGGATTTTATCCTAAAGATGATATGGATATGATTAGATACCGAGATTCTTTATTGTTTAATCCTGCTTCCAATCCAAATAGGCCTGCAAGACCATTACAAAAAATACAATTAGACTCAGATTTAGTATTAAGAGCTGAGGGAATATTAGACTCTACACAATATAATGGTAAACAAATAATTGTGGATAAAAATATCAACTGGGAAGTTTTAACTTTGCTCCGAGACAAATTTAATAAAGGTGAAAAATTTACTCAGATAGAAAGAGTAATAGCGGATATTGCTTTTTTATACATTGGCGGTGCTCCTAGAGAAATATTTACAGTCACAAAGCAGACAGATTTAGACGGAAATCCAATAGTGCCTTCAAGATCTAAAAGAATTCTTTCTCACAGCGTTGGAGGTAATAAATTTCACAATGCCAAATTTATGAATGATTTATGGAAAAGCCAAAGACTAGGAGATGATTATGTCTTTGGAATGATCTATAAATGGAGGAACAAAGAAACAGGGAAATCTTATGTTGGTAGAACACAACGTTATAGAGGGACACATAATTATAGACCATTCTCACCATTATCTCTTAGATTTCAAGAAGAAATTGAAAGAGCCCTTTTTACTAGATTAGATAAATTGAAGAGAGGAAAAAATCAATTCTATTATGATATGCGAGTGATTTCCGATAATGTTGGAGGAGGCACAGCCGGTATGGACGCAATCCGAGACAATTTTGTGCTTGAAATTATCGAGATCCAAATGATGGCTACAAATTATGACAGAGATGGAACAATTTTAACAAATACTGAGGACTATTGGATGGATACTTTAAAAGCACAAGGGGAGGACTTATACAATGCCGCTGGAGGGAGCGCTGGAATGTTACTTTCCTATGCGCGTTCCTCTTATGGTCAAAGGGATCTGAACGAAAAAATTATTGGACTTCTTTCTAATGGATTTACTACGGCTGATATTGCACGGTACATCGGATTAAGTTATGGGATGACAGGGAAGATTATTGAAGATGAGACGAAAT
>SDBV01007134.1_pt1 | contig 15330 bp, 14 predicted proteins | sample 2277081 | NCBI WGS metagenome assembly SDBV01 (sample SAMN10402039, study PRJNA504765) | marine sediment metagenome | isolation source: marine sediment core GS10_PC15, 223 cmbsf | place: Arctic Ocean: Southern Knipovich Ridge | collected 2010
TTTTAATCTCTTTAACAATTGTTGCAGGTCCTATAATTGTTATAGCTCCTAAATCTCCTCCAGTAAGCGCATTTGCAAGACCTTTTTTTATTTTTCCAAAAAATCCTTCTTTCCCATTTCCAGGGATTACTGCAAGTTCTATTCCTTTGAAATTTTTGACATGTTCAATCATGGCCATAGTATCGCCAATAAGTCTTGTCTCTTCTTCAGGGGATAATTTTCCTTGTAAAATTAAAATATTATTGCCTAATATAATTTTGAGTATTTTTCTAATTCTTTCATCACCATTCAAATTTCTAATTTCTGAATAAGGAATAAATTGGATGGCAAATCCTTTTATCTTTCCCAAACCCCTTTTTTTCACACTCTTTTTCATTTATTTATCAAGTTTTTTTAGTTTTTAATTCTTATCTAATTTTTTTTGACAACTTAAAAATCGATTCATAAAACTCCTCTAAATTATTTCCATATTTTGCACTTATTCCCAGAACTTCATATTCAGGAAATGCCGACTCAATTTTTTTTGCATCTGCTTTCTTTAAATCAATTTTGTTAGCAATAATTAAAACTGGAATTTTTCTCGCAACTAAGTTTCCTATGATTGTAATATTTACCTGATTATATGGGTTTTGAGTAGAATCCAGCACAATCACAACAATATCCATATCATCAAGCCATTTTATACTTTCAATTACCCCTTGTGTTGCTTCTTTTGCTCTGGTTTTAGCTTCTTTCTTTTTTAATTTATATTTCAAAAAGTTTTCATAGTCTATTTTTGTGGCAATCCCAGGAGTATCTATCATCTTGAAAATCATTTTTTTCTCTTTATATTCTATTTCAACTTTTTCTTTGAACTGGATACTTCTTGTTTCATGGGGAATTTTACTAACACTTCCAATTTCCTCTCCAGTAAAATCCTTACAAATTCTATTGGCTAAACTAGTTTTCCCAGCATTTGGGGGCCCATAAAAACCTAATTTTATATCTCTTTTTCCCTTGAAAATATTTTTAAAAATTCTTTTAAAGAAATTTTTAAAAATTTTTATTACCATATTATGAATTTATCTTGTAAGTTTATAAATATTTCAGTGATAATAAATTATATTTTAAGAAAATCTTTTTCTGATTCTTTTTGGATTAAATCTAGAAGTAAAAGTTTTTGGGCCTGCCTGAGCCCCAGGTCTTCCTGGAGGAATATTTTTAATCTCCTTTTTTTTGAATTTACTTAAAATCTTTTTCACAGGAATTTCAAACATGCCAGTTCTCTTTCCAACATACTTTCTCAGAACATATGTTACCTGTTCAGATTTCCAACCAGTTTTTCTTAATTTATTAATAATATCTTTATTTTCAAGCCCCCTCTTTTTTGAATTTTGAATATATGAAACTAGATTGTACAAATCATTTCTGTTTTTAAATAAATAACTTTCATATTTCTTTTTATACCATTGTTGCAGAACTATGTATGCAATAAAGCCGATAATTATTAATAAGAAGAAGATTAAAATAAAAAGAACTAATTTTAATAATTTTCCTTCTTCCTCAGTTTCTTCGCCAGTTATTGATAATTTACTAATTGCAGGAGAGATGAAAAAAGGCAGGTTAACAAAATTAACATCTTCTGTTGTTGAAAATATGATTATCTTTTCATTTCCGATTAATTCTATATAAACATATCCTGACTCATTTTTCTCTGAATAATCTTCTTTAAATTCAAGATTATCAAGTTTAAGGAGAATTAAATAAGGATTGTCTGTTTCATTTTTTTTAGTTATTTTTAATTCAAATGTTCTTAGGATAGGTTCTTCAGAATACTCATATTTGGCGGATAATTCCTTAAAGGTAATTTTGGTTTCCATATTCTCTTGATTCCATGCAAATACAGAGTCAATATATTTATCTTGATCACTAGCATCATAATCTCCGCCACCAATTGTTTTCAGGATATCCAAATTTATATTCTCCTCTTCAGGATAAAAGGAAAATGAATCAGCAGTTGCAGTTATGACAACTGATTCTGGAATTTTTAGTTTTAATAAATCAGTCATAATTTTATTATAATCACTTTCGTTACAAGAATCACTACAACTAGCATTGGCTCTGTAAATCGTTGTTAATTTTTCATCAAGTTCATCAATATCTAAAATAGATTTTAAACTATCCTGAAGAAATGAATTAAAGGCATTAATTTGTGCTTTTACATTGGTTAAATCTTCTTGCATTTTTGTTAAAAGCCTGTTTATTATGTCTTCTGGAGAACCTACACTAATCTCAAATACTCTGTAAGAACTTCTTTGGTTTGAATCTGTTACAGTTATTTTTAATTCATATATTCCTTTGGCACCATAAGTATGAGTTACTTTGTTTGTTGTGGTGGTTTTAGTATCATTCTTTCCAAAATCCCATTCATACTTAGTTATATTTCCATCAGATTCAACTGTTACCTCAAATTCAGTAGGATATGCTGATGCAGTTGTTCTTGGTTGCAGATTTTTAATAACAGGAACTCTTTCAACAGATACTTCTTCTGAGAGAATTTCATCATCATTCAGGCTCAATGAAAATGTATAATTCCCAAAATCATCTGGAACAGAAAAATTTGCTTCATCCAAGTATAGTTTTTGAAATTCTGCATCTATTGTTGCAATGCTTTCAGATAAATCATAAAAGTCATATTCGGTTGCCACCCCCTTATCCTCCACATACTTTATCTCTAACTCTCTGATTATTATATTTTGATTTTTCCCTGAAATAAATTTCACAGGAACAACACAACCTGCTGAACAATCAATATAATCTCCTTTTCTTCCATAAGTTTCTGCGAGATAGTCACTGGCTTTTCCTCCAAGAGTATCTTCTCCTTGAGGCAAGGAATTTGATATTTCCCAGGTTCCTATAGCCCCAAACCTTTTCCCTTCAGCAAAAATTTGATAAGCGCCAGGAGTTTCAGATGGGATGGGAATTCCATAAAAACCACAGCCTATAGAGGGAGCTTTATTTCCTTTAATCATATATGCTCCAGTTCCATAGTCAGAATAGATACAAACATAATAATCTTGTGATTTTGAAACTGAATAATTTATGTTACAAAAAGTCTCTCCCCCAGATTCTGAAATTTCTTCAAGCAACTCACAAGTTTTAATAGATGTCCCAGAATTATCATAAAGCTCCATTGTTAATTCTTTAGTTCCACTAGTTTCCTTTTTTACCCATGCACCTATTTTAAATCCAGGAGATTCAGTAAGTTTTATCCTCTGGCAATAAGGAGTCTCACTTATAGTATAATTTTTAGTTGCTTTACTATTATCAAAACAACCATATCTCTTTAAAACATCATCACACTCAGGAGCATCCATTACTTTATTATTTGCAATCATAATTCTTTCATCATTAAAAAAATCTATTTTCAGCTGATTATAGCAGGATGAAGAAGCATCACTTTCAAGTATAAAATCTATTGAAGTCACAGAATCAAGATTACCAGTAAATTTAAATCCAAAAATAGTGAAGTTTCCTTTGTCTAGACTAAATGTCTTAGTAAGCTCTGACCCACTCGCACTATAATCTGTTTCACAATCTCTCGGAATACAAGAAAAGTCATCAAAGCCATCATATCCTAAATCCTTATTTATATTTAACAAATCAATTAAACTTATTGAATTATCTTCATCATCTTCAAAAACAGATCCTGTTGGTTCATTTTCTAAACTAATATTTATCCAGCCTTTAATATAATCAGATGGCCCATAAGATTTCCCAATTGAATGGGATAAATTACCTATTTCAAAACTTGCTGAAACAACATTTATACTTACAATTAATATAAATATCAATAAAATTCCAAATCCTCTTTTCATAATACATAATGGGGTTTCAGTTTTATAAATTTATCAGTTAAGATTATTTAATTAGCATAGAAATCCTTAAATATCTTGAATATTCTTTTTTATCAAATGCCTAAAGTAATTTTCAAGTTTGACAAAGAAAAAGATATTTATAATATTTGGGAGACTTGTAATAAAGATTCTTCTTGGTATAATTTTAAGAAAACAATGCATACAAACTTTTTAGAAATTTGTGAAGGAAAAGAATTTGAAGAGTGCAAAAAAGAATTAGAAGAATATAGGGCAAAAATGCATGATTCTGGATTAATAGAAATATTTGTTGATTCTATTCAAAAAGCTTGGGATAAAATTAATGATGAATTTTTTAAAAGACTTGAAAAAATAACAAAAAGGAAATTCAAATTTGAAAAAGTAAATGCTTATATCACTACTGTAATAAGATGCCCTTATAATTATGAAGAGCCAAGTTTTATGATTTCTTTTTTTAGAGATTTATTATCTGCGCTTAGCATTTGCGGGCATGAATTATTTCACATACAATTTCATAATACTTATTGGGATGATGTTGAAAAACAAATAGGAAAAGAAAAAACAGCTGATTTAAAAGAAGCATTGACAGTTCTTCTCAATCTGGAATTCAAAGATTTGTGGTTTGTTGAAGACAGAGGATATGATCCTCATAAAAAATTAAGGAACTTTATAGCAGAAGAGTGGAAAAATGAAAATGATTTTGAAAGATTATTGGAGAGATGTGTAGAATATTTAAAATAATTACTCTTATTTCTTCTTCACTTTCCTTTTAGAATCAAACTTCTTTTTTTTCCAACTCAATATAACATAAACTAATGTTATTAATACAACAATTACAACTATACTATAAGTGCCAAAGAATGGGAGTTGAATTTGTGCTGGGCATGGAACAGTAGTACTATCGCTTATACACTCATCATACAATTTTCTATTTGGGTCATAATGCCATTTCCCATCATCATTTACTTCATTGAGTCTATTAAATTGCACATAATCATCACTACTTGGGTCTGGGTTTGTCTCCCAGCCTTCATTTCCAACTGTCCACTCAATATTAGCAACAAAAGAATAAGTCAAGAATTCATCATCACAATTATCACTAGTACTTTCCTCCCATTTACATTTTCCTGTTTCAGGATGACTCTCAGCTACACATCCTGTGGTGTTAAAAGTACAATTGTTAGCATGTTCTGGTGGATAGCATGCTAAACCAAAATTACCATCCAATAAACCAAAGTCCTCACATGTTTTATCCTTTAAACTTTCATTGTCACAATTTTCATAAACACTATCATTATTTGGTGATTGTATAATACCGTCTCCGCAAAATCCTCCTTCCTTACATCCTGTACATCCAGTTAAATCTAATGTACATTCATTTACATCTCCTGGCGAATAACAGGATATAGTTCCTCCAGTACATTCATCTATATTTCCACTACATTCTGTAAAAGGCATAGCAGTACCATCACATGTTTCACCAAGTTCTGAGTCAATTTTGTTATTCCCACAATATATGCTCTCTTCCCAGTAAGGACTACATTTTTCATTTTCCCACAAACAATTACATATATATCCTTCTCCACAACTTATGTTACTATTTTCTTGTACACTATCATATCCTACATCACAGGGGTCATAATTGCATTCTCTTTCATTTAAATAATCACTGCAAAGAAGAACTCCCTCAGGACACTCAATTTGTTCACAGCAAATATTATAATCATCAAATCCTCCAATATGAGCATTAGTATAATCTGACAATGAAAGTACTTCCATGGTGTAATCTGTGCCACAGCTTTCTTCTGTGCTTATGCATGCTAAATTTTCATAACAGACATTTATTTTATAGTTAGATTCTCCAGGAGTTTCAGCATGAGCATTTGTTGCAGAAGAAAGTCCAATTATTTTGTTTGCTGAAGCATTTTCTTTATATACTGGATGAAGATGTGGGGAGCATTCTCTATCTCCTGTTCCAAAATTACAACATAAAACATAATCATAATTAATTTGGTTCCACAATTCTCCATGAGCATTTGTAGAAGAAGAAACTCCCATAACAATATCATTTGGATTATTACAAAATGTCCTTAATTTAATACTGCAACTATCTACTCCACTAATAACCCCTAAAGATAGAATCATTAAAAATAAAAATACTATAGATATACTTAACTTTTTCATCACCATTTTTTATAATTATTAGTAGAAACTATTATTTAAAAATACTTTGGTATTGTTTTCGACTAGTCTTAAACACTGACTTCAATACTTGCTTCATTATTCTCTTCATCAGACTCATTAATAGAGTTATTAAAATCAACAATAACTGTTGGGGTATAATTTCCTGATTGTGAATAATCCCACATCATATATGCTCTTGTCCATTCTCCAGGATTTAAAGTAGAAGAAATTGTTCTTTCAGGATTTTTATCAGAAGAATTTGTATCAATCATCCAGTAAACTTGGTCTGCAATAGCATCTCCAATGTTTTTTATTGTAAATGCAAGTGTAATTGTTTTCTCTGTGATAGATTGAATAACTAAATCAGTTACATTTAGGTCTGGTAGGTCTGAGTATATGCATGCTCCCTCTAAACATCCATAAGTACAGTTTTCAATTAATTCAGGAGCACTTAAAGATGAGCATGTTCCGTGAGAACTACAGGTATAAGTTGTATAATCTTGCCAGACACTACCTTTTTGACAAAATGAATTTCCTATATAACCATCAATTCCACATTCTATATTAGAAGAACATTCAATTAAACTCATAGCTGCAGCTAAAATATCTATCCTTGGAAAAATTAAACTATTATCAGGATCAGTAATTAGAATACCTGTATTTTTTAACGCATCTCTTACCTGGTCAGGCGATGCCAAAGGTGAAAATTGTTTTAATAAAGCTATGGCTCCAGCAACATGGGGTGTTGCCATTGATGTTCCCCACTTATATCCATAATTGCCGTTAAGTATTGTAGAATAAATACTACTACCCGGCGCTAAAACATCAAGCAAGTCACCGGTATTAGTAAAGTTAGATATAACATCTGCTTTTGTTGTTGAGCCTACTGAAATTGCATTTGGTGAACAAGCTGGATATGAGATACCAGTAGAAGAAGCATTATTTCCAGATGCAACAGTAACTGCTATCCCTAAACTATGCGCTTCATTAATAGCGTTGTCTATTCCTGAAGTTGGGCATGTTGTACTATTATATTCCTCCTCATCACCAATACTCATTGTTGTTGCTACAATATTATATGCATTCTTTTTACTATTGCACCAATCAATACCAGCAATCATGGCTGAACTTGAACAGCTTCCCCTTTTATCACATACTTTTACTGCTACTAATTTAGCATCAGGTGCAACTCCTTTTATACTCCCATTTGCTGCCACAATGCCAGCAACATGTGTACCGTGACCATGGTCGTCCATTGGGTCATAATCATCATTAATAAAATCATAACCATCTAGAATTCTACCACAATTATTCCAATAATTGTTTGTTCCATTTAAAACTTGATTTATCTTGAAACCAAAACAAGTATAATCTGAGTCAGAAACCAATCTAATTCCTATCGTATCACCAGGGACAGAAACACTCCATATGTCTGACATATTTTCACAATGATTATATAATGGGTCCCACACAAGATCACTTTTAATAGTTTGTACAACATTATCATTTGAATCAAGGATTTCTATATAATCATAATTCTGTTTTTCAAGTCCAATCATTTCAAAATGAACTGCAATTTGATTAAACCCTGACTTTGTGATTGTCCATGTATTATTATAATTATTTGGGTAAGGATGTGCAGATTCAAGTAAATAAGATTCAACATTCCCATTTATAGTTATATTACAACTTGGATTTCCTAAATCAGGATGTGTATAATCAACTCCTGTATCAAGAACGCAAACAACAGATCCTTCACCAGTTATTCCTTCACTCCATACATCATCTGCATTTATTAATGGAACAGATTCTGCGAGTGTTATATGGAGTAGTTCATCTTCATAAATTGCTTCTACATTTGGGTCTTGTTTTAATTTATCTAAACCTTTTTTTGTAACTTTTCCCGCAAATCCACTAATTGTATTATATTTATGTTTAATGTGGAATTCATCTGAATTAAGTTTTGATAATACTTTATTTTGTTTTATCTTCACTTCTGTTTTTATTTCTGATAAACTCTCTTTAGTTATTGTTGTAGTTTCATCATCTTTTAGCATAACAATTACATCCATGAATTCTTCATTTTTATCTAAATTAATCTCTTCAATTAAAGCATCAGAATTATCAACTTTTTTAGATTTCTTCCCAGAACTTCCTCCACCCCCCCCGGAAAAAGAATTCACAAAATCATCATCAGCTTCATTTTCATCTAAACCATCAAGACTAAATGAACTTCCGACGCTATTGGACAATAAAAATCCTGTCTCTGCAATATTATTGTCTTCATAAGTTTTCTGAAATTTGTTAACTGTAATAATTAAACCAGAAGAGACAACTAACAGAGAGATAACTAAAAAAACCACTCCAGCGATTCCTTTTTTATTCATTTTAGTTATAACCATTGTCTATAAAATCATTAAGCTTTAAATTTATTTCACTTTCTGGAACTCTGATAAGATAAAGATTTGGAATTCCATATAAATCTAATTGTTGTTTGTTAAGTAATTCTTTTCCTAAATCTTCTCCATGTTCAACATAATTAACCATGGCATCTGGTTTATTATCTCTTTTTATAAGATAATCAATATAAAAATTATCTGATGCTCCAATAGAAACTAATACATCTTCTTCAAGACTGCCATAAGTTCCACTTCTTCCAGAAAGAATATTATCAATTAAAGTTCTAGCTTGTTCTTCTGTTGGAGAAATAAAAGTATCTATTGCAGGGGTTGGGTCAGCTTTTCCTTCGTCATCATAAGCTGTTGCTTCTGCTGTGTTAGAGCCTTCTCTTATTGGAACTGAAACAAGAGAATTATTGCTAAAATTTTGATAATTACCACCGTTAAAACTAACAGAAATATGATCAACATAACTCTCTGAATCTGTTCCTAAAAAACCATATTCAACTTCTCCTTTATCATTGAATTGTCTGCTTGTTATTTCAGTATCAGGGGCTTCATTTTTAGGAACTGGCTTATCACAATTAAAGGGCATAACTGTAGATAGAGATAATAATATTGCAAGGAGAGATTTTGTCACCCCTGGTATTTTTTTAATATCTTTAATTGATTTGGCTATATTTCCAACTTTCATTATCCAGTAGTAACTATCTATAATGTTTATAAATTTATGGGCGTTTGATTTAATATAATGATAAAGCGCGATTAAAAATCCAATAGATATATTTATTAATAAATAATTTTATTAAGATAAAATGGAAATAATATTTATCAGACATGCTGAAAAAGAGGAAACAGGGGAAGACTCTTCTTTGACTAAAAAAGGTATTAAACAGGCAAAACATCTCTCTAAAAGATTAAAAAAAGAGAAATTTGATGAATTTTATTGTAGCGATATTAATAGAGCAAAACAAACTGCTGAGATTGTTTCAAAGGGAATCGGAATAAAACCAAAAATAGAGAAATCTCTTAACGAATTTAAATCAGAAATATTAATAAAAAATAAAAGAAAGTGGAATAGGGAAGAAAAAAGCCATTACAACGAACTAATATCTTTTCTTAAAAAGATAACAAAAAAACCAGATGACAAAAAATCTATTTTAATAATTGCTCATGGAATTACAAATAGGATAATTCTCTCTTATTTTTTAGGTTTAAATCTCAAAAAAATAATACAATTTAGACAGGCAGAGGGAGGGTTTAATTGTATTTATTGGGTTGAAAAATTCAAAAACTGGAGATTAAAAATTTGGAACGATAATAATCATATACCTAAAAAATTAAGATATAATGAATTTAGTTATTAGATTTATTATTTTTGACTACATAAATAACTTCTTTTATATCATTTAGATTAAAATCTTCTTCTAGTTCATTTAAGGTATTACCATTAACTAAGGGGTAAATTATAATAGAATCTTGTTTAATTCTTTGCAATATCAACGAATTATCTCTAAGGTGAAATGCTCCAAGTGAAATGAAGATAATCCCTTTATATTTAGTCAAAGATTTTTCAATAACTTTTTTCTGTCTCTCTTCTCTTTTTTTCATTATTATTTCTTCATTTAGTCTTTCTTCCTTTGTAAGTTCTTTTTTATTCAAGAAATTTTTATTATCTCTACACATATTGGTTATATCACAGCCAATTATTGGTAAATTATATTTTTGTGTTAATCTCACGACAGGTTTTAACTCTGCAAATGTAGAGATTATTGAAAAGTCTTTTGAATCATCAGTTTTTAAAAATTTTTTAAAATCATTCCCCGATACGATTTTTTCTTCTTCTAAAAGTTCATAGAGGTAACAACTGGGCTTAAAAGTATTAATTATCTTATCTTGAATAGAGAGTTCTTCTTTAATAATTCCATGAGTTTCAGCAAAAAAGATAATCCTGATTCCATTTAAATTCATAAACTTTTTTACATCTTCTAAGTCTTTACATCCATCAACTTCTATTACTAATTGATACATTATGTATGTTCTTCTAGGAATTTATTATTAAAATTATATACTCTATTATTTTTGATAGCCTCACCCTTTTATAACCCCTAAAGGTTTCAACTTTGCAATCTTTTTACTGATTCCAAGTTCATCAACAACTCTCACAACTTCATCAATATCTTTGTAGACTTTTGGAGCTTCTGTTGCCAATGCCTTCCAGCTTCCTGACTTGACTTCAATTCCTTTTTTTCCAAGTTCTTTTTTTACGTCTTCGCCCCTTATAGTTCTTAATGCCTCTGTTCTGCTGCTTACTCTTCCTGCTCCATGCACAGTACTTCCAAAAGTCAGTTCTTCTGCTTTTTTTGCTCCTATTAATAAATAAGAAGAAGTTCCCATGCTCCCTGGGATAATTACAGGCTGTCCAACTTTTCTATATGCTATTGGAACCTCTTTTCTGCCAGGACCAAAACTTCTTGTGGCACCTTTTCTGTGAATGCACACAATTTTCTTTTTACCGTCGATGATGTGTTCCTCAAATTTTGCAATATTATGACAGACATCATAAATAACATCTGCTTTAAATTTTGGAAAAAGATATTTCATTTCTTCTCTTACCCAATGAGTAATTATTTGCTTATTGGCAAAAGCAAAATTCGCCGCAGCAGCCATAGCAGAAAAATAATCCTTGCCAAGCTGACTTTTTATCGGAGCATTAATCAATTCTCTGTCTGGTAAATTTTTAAAGCCATACTTTTCCTCCATTTTTTTAATATAATCTGAGGCAACTTGATGCCCCAAACCCCGAGAGCCACAGTGAATCATAATTGTAACCTGCTCTTTTTTGAGCCCAAAAATTTTAGCAACCTGCTCATCAAAAATTTCATCAACATACTGAACTTCTAAAAAATGATTTCCTGCACCAAGAGTTCCTAACTGTCCAATGCCTCTTTTAATTGCCCTTTCTGAAACCTTGCCTGCATCTGCTCCATCTATAAACCCTTCTTCTTCAGTATGCAAATAATCTTCTTTAACACCATAACCTTTTTCTACCATATACTTTGCCCCTTTCTCTAAAACTTTGTTAAGGTCTCCTGCTGTAATCTGAAACTTGCTTCCTCTTCCAAGACCAGAAGGAATTTTTCTGTAAAGCGCTTCAACAACTTTTTTTTGATTTGTTAAAATATCTTTTTTTGTTAGATTTGTTTTTAAAAGTCTTACACTGCAATTAATATCATATCCAACTCCTCCTGGAGAAATTATTCCTTTGTCTAAATCAAAAGCTGCGACCCCCCCAATAGGAAAACCATATCCCTGATGTGCATCTGGAAGGGCAATTGATGCTTTTAAAATTCCAGGCAAACATGCAACATTTTTCACCTGCTCCAAACTCTTATCTTTCTTAACTAATTCCATAATTTTTTCAGAAGCATAAACTATTCCAGGAACATTCATTTTTCCTTGCTTTGGAATTTCATAAATATTTTTTGAGATTTTTTTGATAGTCATATAATAATTAAAGAGAAAATGGTTTTTATATTTAATCCCCTAACAGACAAAACATTTATAAAAGTAAATAGCCCTCCTGCAGAATGAAACTATATCAAAGAATAATTGGAACAGGAATAATACTGGCAGGTCTTACTGGTTTGTTAGGTTGTGAAAAGACAAAAATAACAGACGAACCTATGGCAAATAGTCTACCCCCACAAATTGAGAGTTTTTATGATTCTGAAGGAAAGAAGGCACATTCTGTTGTTTTGAATTCAGCTCTTACCTATACAATGTGTAAAGATGGAGTTAATACAGGAATTGAATTTACTGATATTGATACTAAAAAAAGAATTATTTTAAGTGAAATTGGAGATAATCTATATTCTGATGGTTCAAAACAATATACTTTAAGGGAATAAAATAAACTTTAAACTTTTCCTCACACATCCAGCACAACTTGCGCAACCCATTTATCTTTGTCCTGTTTCACAAACATTTCATTATATGTAACTGCCTTTACATCTATATGTATTTTATAACCCTTTGCATCATCGCCTAAAACTTCTGCCTCAAGTTTTATTGCTTTTTTATCGATTTTTATACTTTTAATCTTAGATATAAAAAAATTCTCGCTGTCAAACAAAAATAAAACCTCTTCTAAAAAGTTATACAATAAACTTTCAAAATCCCTCCCTTTAACATTTATCTTAAAACTTTTCTTTTCCTTAACTTTGCCATCATACATAGCATTAAACATTGCCAATGCAGAATTTTTAAATACTTCTTCAATACTTTTTCCAAATGCTTGAAATTTTATGTCTGCAGTATGCTCAAGGAATTTGAAGTTTTTCATATTTCATTAAATTAAGCCTATTTAAATTTCATCTAACCCAGCAAAACAGCTTTAATTGTTTTAATTGTTTTTCTTCTGGTGTCTGTAAGGTTGTGGTTATTGCAACTGATTGAGCATAAACATCTTTTTCAGGATATTCTTCTAAATCACAAATTTCATCCATCTTACATATTTTCGCTTTACACTCCAGATACTTTTGGATTCTATTAATTATTTTATTTTTAATATCCGGGGGGAAATTTACATCTTCCCATTCTATTGGAGGTTCTCCAGCATTTAAAATTCCATCTCTAAGAGTATCATTTAACTGAATTTCTCTTAGAATTGAAACTTCTATATCATAAACTTGGGAGGAAATATCTTTTTCTCCAATATATCCTCTATTTATAAGGATTAACAAAACTCCCATGACTAGTAATATCGCAATAAATGCTTCAACAATTTTTATCCATCCTCTATTATTTTTTACCATCACTTTTTATATTATGAATTTAACGTTTATATTTTTTCACCATACTAAAATATTTATGAATCCTGAATTGATGTTTGCTTGTCCGTCAACATATTGTACTGGAATTTCTTCAGAATAAATATTTGTTGATATTTCTTTTTCTTCTGTTCCTATTCTTGTTTCATTACTATATATGAGACTAAAACCAAATTCACTTCCAGGAGGAATATTCAAATCATCTTTAAGATTGTCATAATCAGTTTCATATTCATTTATCAAATCATTTATCTTTGTTTCAAAAATATATTTATCTGTTCTTACTAAACCAATTGTATACTGTCCTAAATCCTTGTCATAGAGTCTGCAGGTAGTAAATTCCCCCCCACTTCCTTCTTCAAATTCTTCTGAATTATATATTTTAAAGAAAAATTCTTCAATATCTGCCCCTCGATCTATTTTTAAATTATCCCCCTCTATCTTACTAGGAAAAATCTTCCCTGTTTCACCTTTAACAATTACTACTGGAGTAATGCTTAGGTCAATTACCAAATCTTGTAGTTCAATACAAGGTTGGGGAAGCTCTTTCTCTATAGTTATAGTTGAACTTGTTAAATTTGCAGAAATCCTTTCCATCAATTCCATTTTCAAATAATTCAAAAGAGATTCTTTATCCTGTTGCATTTTCATTGTTGGTTCTACGATTGAATATAAGAAAGCTAAGAAAGTTACAAATATTACAAAGGATAAAACTATTCCAACATGCGATGCCTTTTTGTTTTTCATTTTTATCATCATCCAAAAATTAAACTAGCTCCTGTAGAAATTAAAAAAGACATTAACATTAAAGAGAAAGAATGTTTTATCCCTGCTTTAATACTTCCTTCTGCAAGTTTCCCAATTGTTAACCCGGTAAAAAAACCTTGAGCTAAGAGTAAATACAAGAATGAAACAGTGATTTCTTCTTGGTCTGTTGTTCCTCCTGTCAGTCCCGCAATTCCAGTTGTTCCCCCCTCAGCAATACCTGAAATCATTGGAAGTATCTGGAACTCCATGACTAAAATAATTATCACAAATACAAAGAAAATGATATAGCCCTGAACAACTAATGCAGATATCGTGGCCTTTCTTTCTTTCTTTAATTTATCTGACATACGTACAGCTTCAGCAACGGCTTCAAGTATTTCTCCAATATCTCCTCCTGCTCTTTCTGCCTGCCCAATCAATGTCAGGGCCCTTGCGATAGTATTATTATTTACGTCTTTTGCAAATACTTTAAGGGCAAAGTTCAAAGGGATTCCCAAAGAAATTTGATTGGCTAATTTTTCAACATTTTCACTTAAAACTCCATATGATTTATCTTTTATGTTAATTATACTCCTACTTATGGGAGTTCCTGTCTTTACACTTTCCACCAGATTTCTAGAAAACTCCAAAAACATTTCTTCTTTTTCATTAGATATTCTTGTTTCATTAATTATTGAAAATACAAACGGAGCTACTCCTATTAAAACTCCCATACCCATCATAAAAAAGAAAAATTTAGTTTCAATTAAAAATAAAGATGAAATTATAAGTATCAATGATAAAATGATTCCAATCCAGTGTATTTTTTTTATTTCCATTTTGGTTATTTTCCTTTTATCCTTTGTGTTTTTTAATCTTTGATTTAAAAAATGCTTTTTATTCTTTTTTCATCCCTTTGGCTGTTTCAAATGTAAAAATGTCAGGAAGAGGACATTTATCAATGCAACTCCCAAAATCATTATCAGAGTAATCATTCCACCACTAATAGCAATTCCTAATCCACTTATTTTCATCATCATTAATAAAAGCATTAAAATCATTGGGGCAGCGATAACAACACTAATGTATATATCCATAAATGTTTCAGCAGTTTTAGTATATTTTTCTCTTTCAAGTCTGTGTTCAAAAAGCAAACTCTCAGATCTTTTTTCAAAAAATTCTCCCAAGTCTCCTCCAGAAGTTATTGTTGTCGCAAGACTATTGAATAAATCCGCAAGCTTTTTGCTTGGAGTATTAAGTGCTATACTCCTCAATGAAGTAACTAAATCATAC
>SDBV01007135.1_pt1 | contig 15330 bp, 14 predicted proteins | sample 2277081 | NCBI WGS metagenome assembly SDBV01 (sample SAMN10402039, study PRJNA504765) | marine sediment metagenome | isolation source: marine sediment core GS10_PC15, 223 cmbsf | place: Arctic Ocean: Southern Knipovich Ridge | collected 2010
TTCCCGGCCGACTCCAATCAGTCCCGCATGGACTGAACCCATGTGGTAAACTTTAGAACATAGGGACCATCTCAGACATATTACCGGAAGGGAGGAGACCGATAGAAACGCCGCTTCAGGTCGTGTTTCGGGATATGGACACCTCGGAGGCCGTCCGCCTTAACATCGAGGACAGGATAGTGAGGCTGGAGAGGGTTTTCGACGGTATCATCAGCTGCAGGGTAGTCGTGGAACTCCCCCACAAACACCGTCAGCAGGGGAACCTTTTCAACATTACCCTAGATATCAAGGTGCCCGGTGAGACCATCGTGATAAACCGATTACCGGGGAACGATCATGCCAAGGAAGACGTTTATGTCGCCATACGGGACGCGTTCAACAGCGCCCAGAGAAAGCTCGAGGATTACACGGCCAAGCGTCACCGGAATGTCAAGACGCACGAGGAGGCACCCCGGGGGAGGGTGATCAAGATATTTCACGAGGAGGAATACGGGTTTCTCGTGACGATGGACGGACGGGAGATCTATTTCCATCGCAACAGTGTCCTGTCGGGTTTCGACAAGCTTGAGGTGGGCACCGAGGTCAGGTTTACCGAGGCGATGGGCGACGAGGGCCCACAGGCTAGCACGGTAAGGTTGGTTTAGGCCTGCTAGTGCCGGAGTTTGATTCCTAGCACATAAGTCTAATATACTAAGAAACACCATAATTCATACTCAGGCACCAATGGTAATTCAGATTATTGAACGGACTCAACAACCAACAGAGTTCCCTTGGCATCGGGTCCCAATTTGTTGCCAATTGTAAGCATTCAAGGTATCAGAGCACTTTGGTAAAGCGAATGGGTGTAAAAAAAAACCTCAGTGTTTCACACAGTCATCGGTTCCAACCTTGGGACAATCATCCCCTTCGCAGCAGACTTCACAGACACGCTTGAATACTCGGAGGCTGGTAAGCTCTATATCGGGAGTCCTGTAATTTTCCCGTTGAGGTTCTTTCCTGAGCAGGTCGGTACTGAGGTACTTCTTATTGTCATCCGGAAAAACCGTTGCGATGATTGAAACCCCCTCTGTGTTCTCCAGCACCTGGAGAGCCCCAAGAAAATTGGCACCGGAGGAAATTCCCACCGCCAATCCCATTTCAGCTGCAAGCTTCTGGGCCATCAGGATGGCGTCTCCATCGTGGACAGGGACAATTTCAGCCAAAGAGTCCAAATCAACGATGGAAGGTATGAACTCGTCCGAGATTCCCTGGATACGATGGCTGCCTATTTTGTGACCCTTGGAAAGTGTCGGAGACTCGATGGGCTCCAGGGGATGGATTTTCACACCGGGATTCTGCCGACCGAGGTAGTTCCCGACACCCATCACGGTTCCACCTGTCCCCACGCCTGCCACGAAAGCGTCAGGTGCCAGCCCTTCCAGCTGGAGCTGGTACCAGATCTCCGGACCTGTGGTTAATTCATGCGCCTCAATGTTGGCCTTGTTGGAAAACTGGCTCGGCAGAAACACGTCGTTCTGTTCCGCGGCGAACTGTTCCGATAAACGGATCGATCCCACAAAGCCGCCCTGTTCTTGTGTGACGGGCGTGACATGGGCTCCCATGCTCCTGATCAGATCCACTCTCTCACGGCTCATCCAGTCCGGCATCAGAATGGTTACCTCATGACCCAGTGCCCGGCCGATTGCTGCAAAGGAGATTCCGGTATTACCGCTGGTGGCCTCAACGATGGTATCGCCTGGATGGATTTTCTCATTCTTGTAGGCGTTGTTTAGGATGTGTAGAGCCATCCGGTCCTTGATGCTCCCGGTCATGTTCAATGCTTCGTATTTGGCGAAAATGCGCCGGTTTTTTCCGGCAAAGGTGAAATTGATCTCCAACAACGGCGTGTTCCCGATTAGTCTTCCCAGGCTCAGGAATTTTTGCTTGAGTTCCTTGTCCATGATGATCTCCGTTGTTTATTCAAAACTTCGAAGGCCCCCCCACCAGGATCATACTAACGGATGAAGCAGGGCAGTTTCAAGGAATAGATCTAGTGGAATGTGGACGCGCCTTCGCGTAAAGCTACGGCGGGCAAGAGGTGGAAAGTCAAAGGCCCTGAGCCTGTCGAAGGGTGGAAAAGGTCGGACGGAAGGCCCTGACCCCACGGGGGTGCCGATAGGCAGAATGTAGAACGCAGAATGTAGAACGCAGGAGAAAACCTGCCTGTCCGCCATAGCTGAGCGAAAGGCGTTAGCGACGGCGGAAGAATCTGCTTGTCCCCCGTAGCCTTGGCGACGGCGGACTTGTCACGGCGAAGTCACACCACAGGGGTGACGAAGACGGAAGCTCTGACCCCAAGGGGTGCCCGTCGCTCTTAGGATTCCTTACCTCTCAAGCAACTTCCTGGACAAGTCGTGGAGTTCAGGGTTGGCTAGGGCCACCACCTTTTTCTTAACGGTTCGTGAGTAATATTCGTTCTCTGTCTTGGTGAAGGGCAATCCTTCCAGTTTCTTTTTAAACAGCTCCTTTTGCTTAGGTGAAAAGAGGACGGAAAGGGCCTGCTCCAGAGAGTATTCTTCGTACTTCTCCTTACGTCGTTTGCTCTTTTGAGCACTTTGTTCAAAATACAGGGCAAAGGTGTTGCCAAGACGCTCCGCGCTGAAACGGTGACCATTCCAAGTCACCGGCTTTTTGTGGACCAAGAGGTTTCGCCAACGCCTGACTTGAGTTCGGTCATTGGGCCCGAGCGACTTTAAGTGTTTGCTGGCCCAAGGCAGTGTCAGGTTCTGGGCTCCATACACCGCCAGAGAAAGCAGTACCATCTGACGGAACTGGCCCAGTTCGACTCGGTTGAGCAGCCGTTCCACATGGTCGAATGAGAACCGATAGTCGCTGGCAGCGCTAGTCAGCAGTACCGGGAAGCCCTCCCATAAACGCTGATCCTGACTCCTGACAACCTCGGCCAAGGTTTCGTTGACATCAAGCTCCTCTTCCGGTTCGAACATGGGAAGCCCGAGCCTAGCCACTCTCTTTTGCAGTTCCTTGTCATCCATCTCATTCCCTCTCGTTTAGCCTTTCGAGGAAAGTGTTCAAGTATGGTCTTATCCTGTCCTCAGCTATCTCGTAGTCGATCATTTCATGCCAATGTGCTTTAAGGTGGTTTAAATCAAGCTGCTTCTTTCTATACTTCGCCAGCATCAGGCAGTCCTCATAATCGACCGGTTCTCCACGCATCAGCTTGCTCGCGATCAGGTCATAATCATTTAGGATACCGATATACAGCTGTGAATACTCCATCATCAATGTGTGCCTTCCTTCCACCAAGGGCGATTCCAGCAGGGTAGTAGTGTGGATTCTGTTGCCCCGGAAAAGGTCGAAACGGAACTGTTCATCGTTACGTTGCCAGCCGGCACCTGTGACTTGCTCATAACCAAGTTCTTTGAGAATCTTTATCAGATACCTGTACTCCTTTTCTTCTGGAACCATAAAATCAACATCCTTGGTGGACTGCTTCACGCCGATCAGGGTCATCGCTGTTCCACCGCACGCGATCATGCGGACTCTGCGTTTCAGGAAGCGATTCCATCCCGCCAAGATGTCCAGAAGTTGATCTTTCGTTAATTGATATTCCATTTGTAGTTATCCGTACATATTCTTGTACATTATAATACAATTATTTGTATTTAAATATACAAATCTATATGCAGAGCGTCAAGGAAAAAATGAGAACCAATGGAGTCGAAAGTCAATGGGGCCGGAGCGGGAATTGTGGCCTGTTTTACGATTTTCCGGAAATGCCTCCGCTACCACTCTGCCCCAAAATGCCTCATTACGTGGCCTAAACTTGAGGGCAAGTCCGAACAGCCGGAGAACTCATATTGACAATGAATTATTTGGAAGGGGAAAGACCAGGAAAAGGAAACAAATGGGTTCCATTTAGGTTACATCTGTTCGTGAATCGTCGTGAGGGCCCTGAAACGAAGTAAGGGGTTACAGCGGAAAACGCTGTAACCCCTTGATTTTACTGGTGGAGACGGGGTGTCTTGGGGTCAGGGGAATTGTGGTATATCCAACCTGTTTTGTCAGGCTCGCCACAATTCACCCCCAGACCCCAATCAGTTCCCAGATAGTGTCAATGGTTATTGGGTTTCAGAAAGTGATCCAGCGGCCCAATCGAAATCACCGGATGCAGTACGCTGGAATCCTCCGCTGACGGTCGAATTGGAACCGCTGGCACTGTTGGCGTACCCCCCGCTGACGGAAGCATATAATCCGCTGGCTATGTTGTCTTGTCCTCCGCTGACGGAAGAAGCGAATGTACCGCTGGCCAAGTTGTTTTGTCCTCCGCTGACGGATGCATATGTACCGCTGGCTACGTTGTATCGTCCTCCGCTTACGGAAGCATATGAACCGCTGGCTTCGTTATCTTTACCTCCACTGACGGAAGCATTGGGACTACTGGCTATGTTGTCAACGCCTCCGCTGACGGAAGCACCATTACTGGTGGCGCTGTTGCTATACCCTCCGCTGACGGAAGCATAGGAACCACTGGCCAGGTTGTTTTGCCCTCCGCTGACGGAAGCATAATCCATGCTGGCCAGGTTGCCTCGCCCTCCACTGACGGAAGCACTGTTGCCACCGCTGGCGTTGTTTTGAAAGCCCCCGCTGACGGAAGCATAGGTACCGGTGGCGCTGTTAAAGAACCCCCCGGTGACGGAGGCATATAATCCGCTGGCTATGTTGCTTCGCCCTCCACTGACACTGGAATTTTGCGAATAAACTTTATTCCTATACCCGGCAACCAATCCACCGAAGCTTGTATACTCATGATCTTCGCCAATAATAACATTGTGGGAACCCGCCCGATTAGTACTGTCAGCACCTCCAATCTCGTTGTAACCAATGATCAGGTTACCCACGCCATTAGCCGTATCGGTTTGGGATGAACCGTTCTGAACATGTATGTTGGCTCCCGTAAAAATCACATGAGGGGGAGCCAGACCGTTCAAAGTCGATGAGTTATCAACATCCATGTAGGCAAGTTTGGCTGTAAGTAAGTTCACGGTATTTAGAAGAGTGGTGATCGTCGATTCAAGGGTTGCGATTCGGCTCTCATGGTCGGTAACACTTGTAGCTGCCGACGAAATATCCGACGCGTTGGTTGCTATGTCACTGACATTTACTGCAATATCGTTAGCGTTGTCCGTGACCTGCGACTCAACTTCGTTAAAGTTTGCATTTACTTCACTTGCGAGGGCCTTCTGGCCACTTACGAATGTATTTGGAACTGTTAACGCTCCTGCCCAGGCTGATATCGTTCCCAAAAGAAGAACTGTACTAATTGTTAATAATATAACTACCCTTCTCATTTCATACCTCCAATAGATATTTCCATTAAATAATCAAGCCCAGTTATCATTGTCCCACTGCATCGTGTCCCAGTCAGAAGAACCGGTCGGTGTTGATCCACCGCCTCCGCCACCACCGCAGGCGGAAAGGAACAGGAACAAAATGCCCAAGAGCAATATTACTGTAGTTGTCCGTTTCAAAGAGATCACCTCCCTCGACGAAAGATTGTTTTTTCTCAAATCTGTTTTGGACCGATACGCAGGAAATTCTTAAGAAAGGATTCCAGGTGGTCCAGAGCCCCCCCTGAAACTACTTCAGAATAAAGGAAGCATCTTTATAAAGTCAATGTAATCACATGTATTAGTTTTGTCAGGTGAAAATGGACCGTTCCCTCCTACGGTCTCTGACACCGAGATCTTCACTAACGGATGTACAAGGGCAGTTTCAAGGAATAGATCTAGTGGAAAGAGGGCCCGCCTTCGCGTAAAGCTACGGCGGGCAAGAGGTGGAAAGGTAAAGAGCAGTGGAAAGTGGAAAAAGGGGAAGGTGGAAGATCCGACCCCAAGGGGTGCCAAATAGTGGAAGGTGGAAAATGGAAAGTGGAAGGATAAGCGCTTTCTTTCCACTTGCCACTTGTCACTTTCCACTGCTTTCCTCCCTTCCCGGCCTGACCCCAATCACTCCAAAGGTTTATGGTCCGGCTGCCCGTCCCGGCAAATAACTCCGGTCCGGGTCAGCCGGACCTCAATTTATTCACTTACTCACGGCTGCAGGCAAAAGACCCCGTAACACAGCATCGAGAACAGTGTCGGAAAGGAGCATGTGCCCTACAGTTGTGGGATGAATGAAGTCCCAGAACAGGTACTCGTCCGGGTTTTCGCAGACCACCCACTCCCCAGGGTAAATCTCAAAAATACACGGGTCAGTAGCATTTGCCAGACCGAAGGAAGTCGGGTCGGCCACCACCTCCCCGAAGAGATCGTAAACGTTAACTCTCATGATGTTGGCGTAATTATCGAGGACAGCAAGAAGCTGCTCCAGGGCTTCGTTGTAGCCCTGGCTGGAGACCATAGCCAGATAATTGAGGGCATCGCTGCCCTGCATTGTTATACCGGGAACCTGTCCCATGTTGGGAACGTTGGGCACCACGATGTTCACCGCACCGGCTCCGATAAGATTATTGAGGATGATCGACATGTCCCCAATGGCCTGAGCGATACCGGCCTGGATGATGGGCATGGGGTTACCCCCTTGGGCAGCGACGGTACCGGCTTCAGTTATGATGTCGCGCAGATTGTTGCCCCCAAGAAAAACCACGAACAGGGCATCCTCATCGGGGGGATTGGCAACGTTAAATGCCAGGTACTGTCCCAACTGGTCCAGTCCGGAAACAGGGTCACCATTACTGGTGCGGGCGCCTCCCCAGGCGAAGTTGTTACCCTCCCCAAGGTTCGGGTCGTTCAGTAGCCTATAGTTCTCTGCAAGGTAATCTGTGTAGTTGGGACCATTGGTGAACCGGCCCTCATAATAGGGAAAAGATGGAACCTGCCCTTCGCTAGCGATGTAAGCATTGCCCACGTCCGACAAGCTGTTGCCTATGACGTAAAGTTCCGAGTAGGCAAAGGGGACCTTACCCAACGGGATCTTGTCCAGGGGCAACTTATCAAAGGGCAAGTTGTCGAAGGGCTTAGCCGCCGCCAGAGTCGGAACGACGAACATCAGCACCGCCACCGCAACCAACCAATTTCCTCTCTTATTTTTTAACATGACATCTCCTCTCTTTGCACGAGTCCGGTCTGAGCCAGCCTCGGCCTTCTCCCTCTTCCTGACACTTCTCCTCGGACGGCACCCGGCCTCCCCCAACGAAAAACCGCTCACCCGGGCCGGGAAGAGCGGCGTTAAATTGACACATGTGGCAGCCGTACCCCCGTCCCCCCGAAACGAACATACAATTGAACATTAGTACATCCCGTCTTCCCTTCGCAAGTGATAGTTCTCGGTGTCAGAGCACTTTGGCCTCATAACTAATTATTCTAATATTGATCTCTCAAGATCTGTACCAGAACTGCGCTAGCGGGCCATCCTTCTAACTACGTGAAAAAAAGCCTTTTTAAGGTAACAGCAAACTAACTACGGTTAAAATGGGAAGAGAATGTAACACTGAGGCCGGGAAATGGGTTAGCGTGTTCCCGTTTTCTGGTTTCTTATCGGTGTAATGGTATGAATCCTGCGATATCAGACTTTATGTGGTCGTGTTTCACCTGGCTGTTGCCCAAAGAGTCGAAAGTGTGAAAGGAGAGACCCCACGGTTTGCCCGAAAGGCGGAATGTAGAATGCACCCATCGACGCGCTTCGCTTGCTCAGGGCGGGGAATGTAGAACGTAGAACACAAGATGCAGAACGCAGGAGAAAACCTGTGAAAATGAGGTCCCCTACTCTCTAAGGCTATTTTTTCATCATTTCTTTCACAAAGGCCATTCCCTCTTCCCCAGTCATGGCAGGAACGGTTGTAATGTCGAAAAGGTCTCCCCAGTAGACCCTGCTTTTCTCCATGGCGAGGACGTTATCGGCCTCGAAGATTACAATGGCTGAAGGATCCGGGCTTTGCAGCCAGTACTCACCAACCAGCCGGACATCCTCAGGGTAATTCCACTCCAGTCTCCTCGCGACACGTTCCTTAGGTGTTCCCCCAATGGGTGTAAGAAAAGAAACGAACAACATAACGCACCTCCTCATTTCAAAACTGCGGTTCTCTTTCCCATGCCTTTTCCGGTCCCAAGAACCAGAAAATGGACGGACTCAAAGCATTAAACTAGATCGATGGACGGACTACCTGGATGCGGTGGGATCAAAAAGAGGCCGCCCCCAGCGACCATATGTAGAAAAGTTTACATCAAGATGGGGGTAAAGCAAGGAGGGACACGACCCCACGGTTTGCCCTCTGAGAATGTGAGGTCCGACCCCAAGGGGTGCCGACCCCAAGGGGTGCCAATGGACCAATGGGGTCAGGACATGACAGTTTGTTGCCCAAAAGTGTGAAAGGAGAGCTTGCGACCCGTAGCCTTGGCGAAGGTTGAACTGACCCCACGGTTTGCCCGGAGAAAACCTGCCTGTCTGCCTTAGCTCGAAGAGCGGCGGCAGAAGAATGTGCTTGTCCACCATAGCTTTAGCGAAGGTGGAAGGTCCGGCCCCAAGTTTGTCTATTATTTCCGCTTCAGGATCCAAAATCCCATATTCGTACGCGTATCTTTTCGCCATAGTTATCATCAAGACCACGATGAATCCTCATTGACGAATCAGAAGGAATCCTATCCCAACTTGAAAGAATTTTCCATCGAACCCCCTGCTTCCCAGCGGGTGTGTATGAAGTACCAGTGTATGTGTTGCTGAAATATGCCGGTATGCCATCTCCATTGGTAAACTGCATCACATCTATAACAAAATCATCTATATTGAGGCCCAGGCCGTGGTTAAGATATTTATATTCGCCCTGAGCAATATCAAGCCACCCACTATCATAAGCAGGAGTGAGTTTGTTCTCTAATGCCAGCACCCTGTCTTCCAATTCGCCGATGGTGCCAGCCGAACTGGAAGAACCGCCCCCGCATGAATAAACAAAAGCGATCCCGGCCACAAAGCACAGTCCCATTATCGCTACAACACTTACCTTCCTCATAACTCCCTCCCAACGAAAAAGGCCGTCCGTCTTCGTTAACGTCGAGAAGCAACTTCGACGTGACAAGCCGGAGGCCTGGTGTGAATATGTTGGTGTGAATTTCCAAGCGACCCTGGATCATACTAACGGATGTACCAGGGCGGTTTCAAGGGCTACGCCCTGAAAAATAGAGAATGGAGAAGTGGAAAATGGACCCGCCTTCGCGTAAAGCTACGGCGGGCAAGAGGTGGAAAGTGGAAAGATAAGCGCTTTCATTCCACTTGCCAATTGTCACTTTCCACTGCTTTCCTCCCTTCCCGGCCTGACCCCAATCACACCCCAGCCTGAACAATGAGGACCGGCGACAAATAGTAGAAGGTGGCCGGGAATAGGAAAAAGGAAAGCAGAATAATTCCCATCCGTATTTTTTGTCTGGTCTTCATGCTGTTTTTCTCAGGTCAAATTCTCATACTCTGACACGTTTAGCTCTTGAGCAAAATCAGGGTGATCAGAAGCTGGACAATGGAAAGGACCAACGTTGCCCGAAGGATAAACCTGGAGATACCCGACGTGAATTCCTTCCTTCCCCGCCTGATGAACAGGGAATGGATAAGCCAGGCGAAGATGCCGACACTGGAAAGGATAAGTGAGCAAACAAGGCCAGCCCTGGCCTGTTCCCTGATCAGTACCAGACCATAGAGCACAAAAAGTAGAAGGGGAAAATGAAGGATAAGGAACCCGGTGATCCCGCCGGGCAGACTGAAAAGCTCCCACTCCTTCCAGTAGGCTGAATCGATCTCGTGGTTAATCAGCACGACGGCGTTGGCCAGGTAGACCCAGAACAGGATTTCAGCCATCTCACCTCCAATCCTCGGTGTCAAAGCACTTTGGCCTTAAAGAGAAAAGCCGCCTGCTGGCGGCTTGTTATTCCTGTGTTGGTGTAAGTCCCCCAGCCCCCTTGGTCATACTAACGGATGAGGCAGGGCAGTTTCAAGGAATAGATCTAGTGGAAAGAGGAAGGTGGAAAGTGGAAAAGGTTGAAAGGCGAGCTTGTCAGCCATAGCTCCCTGAGCGACGGCTGGGGGTTAAATGGGGTCAGGGGATGAATTGTGGTATTTCCAACCTGTTTTGTCAGGCATGCCAAAATTCACGACCCCATCAGTTCCTGGGTTTTTGCTAAATTCCATACCTGACCCCAATCACCCCCGGTTATTTATTCTGCGAACATATGTATAGTAGGTTATGTTTCTATTGCGCTCCAGTCTCAATCAAAGATTCATCTCCGATCTCAAGAAATGCTGTATTAGCTTTTAAATCTAAATCAAGTAAAAGGCAATCTCCAGCATCCCCACCATACCTTCTAATAAATGGCATGAAACCCCACATAGCATTTACCTTTTCGTTAACACCAAGCTTACCAATTGCAGTTCCTTCCTTGTCAAATATCTTCATAGCACCAGGCGTAATATATGATTTAAGCGCTGCTGGTATCCCAATCACTCCTGTCCTAATTATCCCTTTGGTTAATTTTGCATGAATAAATAAATTCCCTTCATGGGTCCAACCATAATCCTTAATAACCTTTTTCTTTGGGACACCTCTTTTTAATTCCAGCAAAGCTTCAACGGTCCCAGCTTGTATGTCACGCCCTCTAATAGCCCACAATCCAGCTGTAATACGACTAATTATTGGTGACCATTCAAGAAAGCAACCTATTGTGAGCTCCTTGCATTCAACCTCTAACATTTTGTCATAAACTTGCTCTCTGGTTAAAATATTTTGAGGTTCTTTATTAAAGACATTCAAAAGCTTTATCTCTGTATTGGATAAAACAACTTCCGGTGTATTTGGTGTTAAGCATTCAATCAAATCACCTCTAACGTTAAACCCATCAAGTAATTCTGCAAAACGAACAATAACGCTTTTGGGCGGCAAAATCTTAATTCCTCTTTGTTTAAAGGCACGTCTTATGCCCTCACGTACATCTCCGGCACTGAGCACATTAGAAACCGAAAACATTTTTTCAAATATATTGCGGATTCTATTCCTTGCTGTTGGAGCCCAGAACCAAAATTGTTTTTCATCCAAAAATATATACCGTGGAGAAAGTTGTATTATTGAATTAACATTCTCAATATCCAAATCTAGATCGTACAATGCAGACAGACCGAATGATACTTCACTCAAATTGGTTATTCCGTATTTGGAAATTTGCTTATTAGTTACGACCAATACTCTTCCCACTACACGGTACAATTCACTCCGAATTATTACCCGCCTCTTTCCTATTTTTTCTATGTAGAAAGCAGGATCTTCGTTCATAAGAAAGATCAGATTACGAATACCTTCCGGATCAAGAGGTCTAGATACAAGTCCTTTCTCTACGAGGAGCGTTTTGGCTTCACTAGCTAAAATTGGGGCATTTTTATTGAGAATATTTTCAGCCATTTCCAAAGTTGGGAACTGGGGCCCAATATTTCTAAATTTCCTTTCAAATTTTGCCTGTATTTGTCTTACTCGCTCTCTAGTTAACGCAAATCTTCGACCCACCATTTCAAGGGTCTGGGGCGGCGATGAGCCCCATCCGTACCTTTTCATGATCAATTCTATGTTCCTTGTATTTCCCTTGAATATTGATGAAACAATATCATCGAGCCTTTCTGAAAGATTTTTTTCATCAAACAATGGGGCTTCATCTTCATATGTGTTTTGCTGTATCTGAGAAACTGCTGCTTCTAGCAAACAAAGTATTTCTATAAGAGTTTTAATGCCGCAATTTCTACATCGCAGAACATCGCTCCCATAAACATCAATTAAACCCTTAATGGAGCCATAATTACTTTCCAATATATTCATTGCTCTATATGAAAACGGAATTGACTCAATAGCTTGATTATTAGGCAATCCAATTGGAAGGACTTTGGCTTTTTTTAGTACAGAAACATTATTTCTTACGTAATTGTAAATATGGTCTTCGAAAGTCGGAGTAAAACCGGAAATGCGTGACCAAACCTTTGCATCTAAGTCGCTGTACCTGGTTCCTGAAGGTAAGCCTGTTTCATGCAAGTACATACCAGGAATTTCTTGATTTGACTTTTCCCTCAAGGACTTCGGTAAAATGGGAACGGGTGAGCTTCCCCATCCAGTTAATAAAGTTATCATATCACTACCTAGCCTCCGAGCCCGTGCGTCATAATCCTGCAAAGCATCTACAAGGAGTAAAGGGAGTAGCACATCATTTACATGGAACTCCAGTCTCTGGTACTTTATGTTATATATGGTTCTCGTAAGAAGCAACCGAATACCACTATTATGTGTCGCTTTTGTCACATAGCGCATGGTAATTCATTTATATGGGGGAAATTTCTTGTCTGATTCTAAGCGTTCTGTTCCAAATCTAACCAATATTCAGTGTGCTCTTTTTCTAACTTACGTAGCAGGTGGAGCTGAACGTCCTGTTGATACTGAAGATATTGCAATAAATGCTAACTTGTATTTTCCCGGACGGTTTAGTTGGCAAAAGCATGCAAATCAAATCAATCTGATGCCCATTCAGAAAAGACTTTACGACGCCAGGAGTGCCAAATATGGCTCCCTTGTTAGTGGATCGGATAAAAAGGGATGGATATTGACACCCTCTGGCTTGAAATGGATACAAGACAACTCCGACATAATTGAACTTATTAAAAGCACACCACAACAGGAGGATCGAGTTAGGACTACGTCTGGGATTCGTGGCACTAGACATCGAGCTGAAATAAAAAGAATATATTCAAGCATTGCGTATGACCTATACAAAAACAACCATGTTGACAAAATAACAAAACAAGATGCAAAACATATTTTTAGAATTGATGAATATGTAAATCCACAGCAAAGTATCGCCCGAGTAACTCGAGCTTTGAATCTCTTTGCCGGCGATGATGATATAGAGCCATTTCTAAAACAAATGGCATTAATTATCGAAAAAAATGGGGAATAATTTATGAGCATTAAAGTCACATCTCATGTTGGTAGAGACTTACTTCAAAGTTCCACCCTTTTTAAAAATGAGGCTGCTGTTGTGTGGGAGTATGTTGTCAACTCTTTACAATACGTAGATGCCGGCATTCTACCTACCATCCAAGTAGAATATGAAAGGAAAAATGGCGTTATAAGAATAATAGACAATGGTAGTGGTATGAATCGTGAAGGTTTAAATCATTTCTTTACTATGCATGGAGAAAATGTTGCTAGAAAGGGAGGTCGTCCAGGAAGAGGAATGTTTGGCACCGGAAAATCCGCTGCTTTTGGTATCGGCAACAAGCTGAAGGTTGATACTGTTAAAAACGGGATTCAAAATGCATTAGAGCTTTCAAGGAATGAAATAGTAAAAGCAGCTGATGGTGGTGACATACCTATTAGAGATATTATAGTCGATGTTCCCAGCACAAAACCAAACGGTACTATAGTAGAAATTAGCGACCTAAATGTTAAAATAATCAATCTGAAATCAGTCATAGAATATATTGAAAGACATCTTTCGGCATTTAAACAAATCCGCCCTCAAGTCGCTGTTAATGAACATGTATGTGAATATATTGAACCTGAAATTGCTGCAAGTTACAACTTTAAACCTAATGCTGAAGACGCAATTATTTTAGGTGACATTGTTTTCAATGCGTATGTTTCAAAAGCTCCCTTGCCCTTGAGGGAAGCTGCAGTTTTTGTTTACACAGCACCTGGAGTTTTGGTGGGAATTGAAAAAGGAGGCATTGAGAACAAGGAAATGGCAAATTACATTTTTGGCGAGGTTGAAACCCCTTCAATAGAAACATTCAATACCGAGATCGCACCGTACAATCCAACACGGGATCTAACCCTAAATCCTCAACATCCCGTTGTAAACATATTACAACCCTTTATTGGCAAAAACCTTGAAATAGTCAGGAAGGAACTGGTCCAACAACTTCAAGAAGCTCGTAAAACAGAAGAGGCTAAAAGATTGTCAGAATTAAGTAACCGGATGGCTGATATTATAAACGAAGACTTTGCATCAATTGAGCGAAGACTACTGACAATTAAATCTAGAGTATCTCAACCTTATGACGCGAAAGCCACATACGGAGGTTCTGGACTAAGTGGCGATGAGGATGAAACTTATATCGAGGGTACACAAGTAAATGGCTTGGTACAGACGAAGGATTCGCCAAAAGAAGCTACGTCCAAACAAAACAGTAAGCCACCACCAGACATTCCTAAAGCTGGCAAGCCTGATGATTTAGGTGATGACAAAATAGATCCTGTTGGTGGTGAAGGGAAGAAACGCAGACCAAGGGGAGGGTTTAATGTAGAGTATAGGCCTTTGGGTCAGGATTCAAGAAGGTCACAATTTGTCCAAGAAGAGCGATTGATTTTAATAAACCTTGACCACCCAATAATAAACGCTGCTAAAGACAAATATGGTAGCGGTAGTGAAACATTTATTCACATTACATATGACATTGCTTTTTCTGAATATGCTATCGCTTTAGTAACGGATATGGCGCTCGATGATCCAGGCATGCCAGCAGATGAGGGAATGTATGAAATTCGAGATATCTTAGACAGGGTATCTCGTCTGGCCGCAAAAGTGTACGATAAATAACCCTAAACTTATAACAACTAACTGATCCCTTACTCCGGCACCCCTTGGGGTCGCACCTCATTTTCTCAGGTTTTTGTTTAGTTATAACTCAACCCGCACAAACCAAAAACCGCCCGTCCTCACAGATAGGCGACACCCAAGAGCTTCTTTTACCTCCTCCTGCGTTCTGCGTTCTGCATTCTGCGTTCTGTTTTTTGGATTTTCCCCAAGATGAATGACCCCCGCCCCTCCAGGTCAAGAGTCGATAGTTATAATACTACGGTTGCTAGGGGTAATTCAAGGTAGAGGGGAAATTCAGTGTCTAGGTGTCTAGGTGTCTAGGTTTCTACGTGTCTAGGTATCTACGTGTCTAGGTGTCTAGGTGTCTAGGTGAAAACTTCGGTACGACCATCATTGGGTAGGCACAACTACGTGATCCTGCGTTAAGGCTTTTATCGTTTTTGCATAATCTGGGATTGCCGTGCTTCGCTCGCAATGACAGCACAAACTGGATTCCGGATCGGGGTCCGGAATGACAGACTATGATGACAGCGACTGCTAGTCGCACTTGAATGGCCTACTCTTATCGGCGCTCTAGAATAGGTGAGATGCAAGGCCAGAGTCCTGAGGAATACCGGAGCGTACACGGTAACGTACGTGAGGATTTCCGAAGGGCGACAACGCCGCAGATTGCCTGTTCTAGAGTGCCGCTAAACCCCCTTACAATCCTTTTATAGACCAG
>SDBV01007136.1_pt1 | contig 15330 bp, 12 predicted proteins | sample 2277081 | NCBI WGS metagenome assembly SDBV01 (sample SAMN10402039, study PRJNA504765) | marine sediment metagenome | isolation source: marine sediment core GS10_PC15, 223 cmbsf | place: Arctic Ocean: Southern Knipovich Ridge | collected 2010
GATGGTCGGCACAACCATTGTAGATCATGCCCTGAAAAAGATTGGAACCCGGGATCAGCAGCGCGATCCCTTTATATTTCAAAACATGTACTTCGCCTCATGTGGCGTACGCTAAACAGTTACAGTAAAAGTGCCCAATTACATTTATCAATATATTTTCGAAAATTATTTAGCGCCGGACAAAACACCACGAAAAGTTCAATATGCGCCGGGAATTGATTTTGTATTAGCTGTATCCGGAGCCGCCGCTTCCGGAAAAACCACTTTTTGCCATGGTATGATCAACTATTTGGTCAAGCAAAAAATGGATGTTGTCCATGTGCCTTTGGACGGGTATCTTTTGGATCGTAAAACTCGCAACCAAAAAAAACTGAGCGGGTACGATCCGAGGTGCTCCGATCTTCCAAAAATGATTGATGATATGAAGATGTTTATTTATGAGGGTAATTCGATTGACTTGCCGATATACAACCATAAGAACGGAAACCACGAGCCGCCCCGTTGTATTGAACCCGCTCGAGTGGTCATTTTAGATGGTATCATGTCGCTGCAATACGAATTGCGCGAACGATTCACCAATTTAAATATCTTTTTTGTCAGCGACGACATCGTCATCCGGGGATTGAGATTGCTGGTGGACATGGAAGAGCGCGGCTATTCCGTATTTGAAGCGCTGGCTCATTCCGATGAAGAATTTACGCATTACAATAAATGGATCCATCCTCAAATTACTTTCGCGCACATAAAAATTTGGATCGGAAAAAATCGCGAGCTCTCTATCATACCAAAATAGATAGTTGAACAGTATTTCTGGATGGATACTACGGGCTAAAGGATCCCTTTGGGCATCGGCCCAATTGCTTCACCGCCCAGGACGTATCCGCCGTCAAGCCGGAGTACACTTCCGGTCATAAACGGCGCATCCTTTATAATAAACAATACGGTTTTAACAACATCTTCAATGACGCCAATGCGTTTCAGCAGCGTGTGATCGAGAATGGACGATTTCTGTTCATCACTGAGCAATCCCCAGCCCATGGTTTTTTCTCCGTGCCGGGTTTCAACAAACCCCAGCATGATTTCATTGACGCGGACCTGAGGCGCCCCCTCGCGTGCCCATGTTTCAGGCGCATAGTCCGCATTACGATATCAGGGGTCTGGCACTGACAGTTGACACATAGCCCCTCGCACGGACCCCAGACACATTGGGACAAGTCGTGACGTGTCCGCCTACGCTCGCGGATGCGAGCTATGGCGAGAGATGACGAAATCCCCCCGTCCTACTGCCTCTCCGTCTTCGGATTGATCGTGACCTCGCCGAGAAGAACGCGGCCGTCCTTGTCGATCTCGCCCGCGCCGACCGCGGGGATGGAGCGCGATCCCTTCTCGAAGCCCAGCCAGATCTTGTACTTGCCTGTCTTGCACTCGTACATGTCGATGTGGAGCATGTGCTTGTCCACCACGTACTCTCCCTCCCTCCATAACCTGGTAGGATAGAGACCCCCGATGGGATCGTGGTCCCCGTCGATATTCCTGCCGTCCTCCCGCACGAGCTTGACCGTCAGCTTCCAGTTATCGGGGATCGTGTCGAGCACCCTGAACACATAGGTCATCTCCACGGTACCGGCCAGCTTGACTTCCGTGCGTGTCAATGCAGCGCTGACGATCTCTACCTTGTCGTCGAAAACAACATGAACGCCCTCCCCTATCTGCGGATCTTCGGTTCCCACCCAATCCTTCACCTTCTCACGCAGCTTTACTTCGTCGATCCCCGATCCCACGCGACCCTCCTTCACCTTGATCGTCGCCACCAGGAACCGATTGTCGTTCACCCTCGCCTTCTCCCCCGTTACTTCGAAACGTTTACCGCTCTTTTTATCCCAGAATCCCAAAAGGACGCGTGCCCTGGAACCTGCCCAGCTCTTGGGAATGTGTACAACATGCTCGTCGACCACGTATTCGCCGGGCTTCCAGCGGTGCGGAGGGTACGTGCCGCTTACCGGAACGTGATCGGCGTTGATGAACCCTCGACCCTTTGTCACATGGACGAACATGCTCACCGTGGACTTCATCTCCTCGAGACATTTGAAGATGTACTTCACCCTGACATCCCCACCGGCGACGACCTCCTCCGGATGGGCATCCCACCCTACGAACTCCACCGAATCACCGAAGCGCCCCTCAAGCCTGTTCGCAATCTCCGGCTCGGTCACGGCCACCTTGCCCTCCAACAGATCTTTTTCCCATTCGCTGAACTGCAGGTTGATCTTCTTTCTCCAGGCCAGAATCTCTCGCTTCTTCTTTGTGAGGAACTCGTCGTCGTATGGCACTTCGCCGGCGAGATCGCGTTCGTCGTGCTCGTCCACCGCGTTGTCGTAGACCTCCATGGGCTGGAGCCCGTAATGGAAGATCGTCTTCACCGACCCGTCGCGCAGGGCGAGGCACTGACGATTGAACCAGCACGAATGGAGGAGCTTCCTGTCCCTGGGCGCCGGCTTCAACATGCTATCGCCGACAAACTCTCCTTCCTCGAGCTCCAGACCGAGCAGGTCGCAGACGGTGGGAACCAGGTCCAGGTGTGATCGCATACCCCTGATGGTCCCCGCCTCCGGCAGGTACCGCGGCGAATAGAGCATGGATAGGCATCGCAGCCCTTCCTCCCACATGATCAGATCGTGTTGTCGCCGGGCATGCTCGGCGAACGCCTCGCCGTGGTCGCCGACGATCAGGAACACCGTCTCGTCGAGGATGCCGCGCCTATCCAGCCCCTCGAAGAGCTCCCTGATGAAATCGTCCGTGTAGCGGATGGCGTTGAGGTAGTTCTGATGATCCGGATCTTCCTCCGGGTACTCGGTTCGGGGGAACGACTGGGGCATCACGTAATTGTGGTGAGAAGCCAGGGTCATGTAGGCAAGGAAGAACGGCCCGTCGTCCTTGACCGAATCTACCCACTCGAGGCTCGGCTCGAGCATTATCTTGTCTTCATGGCCGAAGTAGCTGATGGCCTCGAAGCCCTGCTTGGGTAGATCGTCCAGACCGGCGAAAGTTCCAAACCCCATGTTCTTGACCAGCTGACTGCGACCCTCGAAATCCATGGCGGGCTGAAAGTACGCCGTCTCGTACCCCACGCTCCGGAGTATGTGCGCCATGCATCTCATGGGCAGAACATCGGCGGTGGTTTCCCTGCGCGCGTTTCCCATGTACGGATAAATGCCGCACAGGATGGGCACGATGGCCTTGGAAGTATGAGGGATCACCGCGTAGTGATTTTCCACCACCATGCTCTTGTCCTTGAGAGTCATGAGAAACGGCGTTGTGTTCCTGCCCTCTACATATACGTCCGAGGATTTCCAGTTGAGCGACTCGTACATGATCACGATTATGTTCGGCCGCGGCGCGCCCTCTCTCTCGTTGAACACAAGAATCGTCGCCAGGCGCTCCTCCGGTGGAAGAGCCACGCCGTCATCCTCGTCGTCTTCGGTATCGCTGAGGAGATCGGCCGCTATGGACAGGGGCACACATCTCGAAAGGGACATCATCGCTCCACCCAGCGGCGGAACCAGAAAGGCTCCCGCACCGAACGCAAAGGCCACCCCCAGCGATATCGCCGATCTTCGCATGGAGAGAAACCCCTTGCCTGCAATCCATCTACGGATCCGCCCGATCCTCACAAGGACGGCCATGACAACCACCGCGAGGATCTGAAAGGCGACAAGCGGCAACTTCCAGGTCAGCGCCTCCCCGGCGATGACCGTGTTGATCTCGCCCATATGCTCCAGCCACACGCCGATGGACGAACCGGACAGGTGCGAGCCGGTGGCCATGAAGTAGCCGTGACTTCCTGCCCCGAGCACCAACAGGAACAACATGGTCGTGTAGAAAACAACCACGGCGGCGATTCTTACGGGAGCCGGTCTCCTGGAAATCAACACGGCGAAAATCGTCGTCGCGATGATGGCCACGCCCGCGTCGGGCGCCCACGCTTGAAATGCGTCGAGGAGGCTGAGTTGTTCGGACGCATCGCGAACCTGGTAGCACTTGAAGACAAACGACTCCACCAGGAACAGCGCTCCCAGCGGAAGAACCGCAGCGATCCCCGCAAAGCTCAACAGACCCGATTCGCGTGGACCCGATTCTGTTTTGCCCCTTTTCACTTCTTTTTTCTCCTCGGCGTCGCGTCGGGCTTCTTGTACACGCTGACGATGGGAACCCCCTGATACGTGAGCACATGCTCAGGCGTGATCGTCTTCCACAAGTTCCAGATCCACGATTCATTGCGGATCATGTGCAGCTCATGGTGAACCAATGCGTAATGAGCGGACTTCAGCTTGAGCTGGTTGCGGATATCCCTGCGGAGCATGCCCTCCTCGCGGAACATGGAAACGGACGGTATCGCCGTGTCGTGGAACCAGACGCCGCCACCCTTCTGCACGTTCCGGTTCAACCACGGGATGACCCCGGCCGTCGTGTATCCCCAGAACTGTCTGAGCATTCCACAAGAAGCCGCACCGCGCGCCCCACCCATCAGCGGAACATAGGAGGCCAGTCCGAAGGGGTGCGACGTGACGGTCTGCTGCAGCGGCGCCATGAGGAGCACCATGAGCACGACCGCCCCGGTCACCTTCGCCGGTATCCTGACAAACAACCCCGAAGCGACTTCCATGAGTCGGGCCGCCGCAACGCCGGCGAGCAGCGCCAGGAACGGCATGGCGGGCATCCAGTGCTTGGTGCCCCCGAAGACCGGAACGTTGGGCAAAGCGATGAGTGCTATCGGAAACGACACTCCTATGAAGAGCAGCAGATCGTGTCCATGCACCAAGAGCGGTCCGTGAGCATTCCAGAATCCCTCCACGACCCGCTCCAGGCGTCCGGGAAAGTGATGCCGAGCTCGAAGTAACGACCCTGCGGCGAAAAGCAGAATGATCACCGTCGGCACTGTGAACAGGGTCATTGCAAAGGGATAGGAGATGGGTGTGGGCGCATTGACGATGTTCTCACCGAAATATGCGGTATTGTAGAATGGGTGTTGGGAGTGAAAACCCATGTAGAGCCCGATTCGCTTGAAGGTGGAAAACCAGATCCACGGCCAGTGGGCCATGAATATCAGGGGGCCGAAGATCAACCCGTAGACAAACGCCCATGGCTTGAGCGGCGTCCCCGAGGCCTTCCCTCCCGCCCGTCGCCACCTGACATACACGACGATAAAATGCAGTCCCAACACCGCTGGAAGGAAAAACGCGTTGAGCTTGACGCAAAGGGCGAAACCGAACGCCACCCCCGCCGCCAGGCCGAACTTCCATGATGCCAGTGACCTCCAATACAGGTAGAAGACCAGAAACCAGACGGCGGTCATGGTCACGTCGAAGCAACACAGATGCGCGTGGTAAAAAACCCTGGGCATGAGCGCGAACGCCATCGCGGCAAAGAAACCCTCAGCGCGACCGAAGGCAAACGAGCCCCAGAGAAACAGGAGATACACGCACAGTCCGGCCGCCAGCATGCCCGGGAACCGCAACGCGGTGGCCGGCGACATCAGATCAAATTTCTTGTGAAGGATGCGATCGGAAAAGCCGAAGGCAATCTTCATGAGGGCCGGGTGCTCGCGGTTGTACTGCCAGTGTTTACCGACAACTTTTTCCTCGAGCGCCTTTGACGGATCCTCCTCGAGTACATCGAACCATTTCTGATAGTCACGCGACGCCCTGAAATAGAAGCCCTCGTCCCTCGCGAAACCGATCTCCGAGGCCGTGGCTACCAGGATCGCCACGTACGCGATGCCCAGCGCCAGGCCGACGGCGTGGTCGAGCTTCCTCGATCTCCAGGTTTGGCTCACGTTCTTCATTCCGGCGCCCCCACGCGCATGTCCGCCGCGAGTCCGAACCTCCTCTTGAAATGATCGTCCGACGTCACCTGGAACCTCACCGTGCCGGTTCCCTCCCTGTTGATCGGAATATCGAAAGGCTCGAGCGGGCCGAAGTTGTTGATCATCTGCTCACCGACCTTCTCGTCATTGACAAAGATTTCCAGCTTGATTGGCCCGCCCTTGTTGAAACGCCCTTCCCTGTAACCTATGACCGCATACCCATGGATCACTCCGTTCAACGGCACACCTTTGTAGATCCTCGAAGCCGGCGTCTTTCTCGGCTTGAACGGCACCACGAGCCTGGGGTTGAACCAGTGATCGATGATGAGGACGGTTCCCTTCAACTTGTCGCCGCCCGCCTTCAAAGAATAGGTCTCGTCCAGGAAGTCGAACAAGATCTTCGCGCTCCCCCCTGTCCTGTAACGGCAAACGGAGATCTTGCCGATATCTTGCTCGCTCTCCAGCACGAGACCCTCGGTCTCGGGCGCCCGCTCTCCGTTCAACGAAACCTCGATAATCCGATCATAGGTACTCGTTTCAAACCTTCCGAAGTCCCGCAAGGCAATGACAGGCTTGAGATAGATCCGACCCTGGGTCGCCCATGAAGGGGCGATGACGACGAGATCCCCGTCCTGCTTCTGGTCGATGACGGCCTGCGCCGCCTTGGCCCATTCCTCCTTCGAGGGATCGGCAGAAGGGATACTCCATTGTAAAAACACCTCCGCCGCCACGACCGCCGGAACCAGCAGCCACAACCAGTGGATCCTGTCGAGATTTCCCTTCTGGGCCATGGCGCGGGTATATCACGGGTGCCGACGCCGGTGTATCGATAAGTCAGTTGCAGTTTGTCTCCATGGAGGTCCCGTCGGTTGTGAACTCGACTGTGCCCAATTGGTCTGTTCTGCAGATGACCGCTCCGATGCCGTTATATGCGGCGAGCGATTCCTGATGGGGGTGACCGTACTGGTTGCCTGTGCCTGATGAAATGACTGCGTGCTGCGGAGACGCATATAACACGAACGACTCGTGGAAATCGCTCGAGCCGTGGTGAGGGGCCTTCAGCACGTCACAGCCCAGGGCCGAACCGTACCGGAACAGCATGTCCTCCTGGGCCTCCCGCTCCACATCCCCGGTGGTAAGAATTTTTACGTTTCGATAAAAAAACATGATCGCGATGGAGTCGTTGTTGAAGTCCTTGTATCCGTCGTCGACGTGCATGACCGTCGCCGAAACCTCGCCGAACGATACTGAATAATCTCGAGCCGGCACGAGAAGAGTCGCGCCCTCGCCATCGCGGGCGATGGCATATTGATTATATGGATACGTGTCGTTCGTCTCCCCGTTGTCCCATATCTCCATCACGGTCACGTGATTCATGATCTCATCGAGGCCACCGCAGTGATCCGAGTGGGGATGGGTGAGGACCATCAGGTCGATGGTGTCGATCTGCTTGGCGTCGAGAACAGGGATCACGGACGATGCGCCGTAGCCCTCGTCTCCCCCGTCTATCAGGATCACCTGTCCGTCGGGCAGCTCGAACAGGGCGCTGTCGCCCTGCCAGACGTCGATGAACGTGACGATGAGGGGTAATTCCTCGCCGGCGGCGTCGGATCCCGCATCGGAATCCACATCGAGGCCCTGGTCCCAGTTGCAGGCGACCGGCACAAACGCGATGCACAGGAGCACCAAAAACCGCTTCATTTGCATATCCGTATCATGAACACTGCAATAACTCTGATTCTGTTTCACGGACCGGTCAAGGTGAACCGGTCCTCGTTACTCATCTCCGGGATCCCGCCGCAGTCGCTTGATTGATGACCGGCGCTTTTTCGTCTCGAGCCTGCGCTTTTGTGCCCCCCTGGAGACCGATGTGGGGATGCGTCTCTTCCTTTCCTCCAGCGCGTTTCTCACCGCCTCGGCCAGCCTTTGCCGCGCAATCTCCCTGTTGCGATGCTGGCTCCGGTGATCGTCCACGTGTACGAGGACATTACCGTCCCTCGTCAGGCGACTTCTCAATCGCCTCATGACGCGCGCGCGCTGTTGTGAATTCAGGACGCCCGTATTGGACAGGTCCCAGTGGAGGGTAACCCGCGAACTGGTTTTATTGACGTGTTGCCCACCCGGGCCGCCGGATCTGCTCGCGGTGAACCGGAGCTCCGATCCCGGAATGACAATCCCGTCCGTCACTTTGAGTGGTTCTTCCATGGAAAAGACGGAGTATCACAAGGAGAACATCCATCACAAACATTGCGACTCCGAAGGTTCGTCGCTACATTTCAAATGTGGCCGACACAGCAAACCTTTCGACCGCCTGGTGGCCTTCCAGGCTTCCGCTTGTCACCGCAATAGTTCCATCAGTCTTTTTTTTCGGGCTGACGTATCTCGCGCAAGCTCAATGGCCGCGGATCGATTCGAGCGCAACCGGCTATTTCTTCCTGACGATCGCCATTGCCCTGCCCCTCTTGTCCATGTGTGTTCGCCCCGCGCAGAGCGTGTGGAAAAACCTGGCTGTCATGGCCATTTCTTCTTTCACCGCTGTTCCCATTTGTCTGCAAGCGGGTCTCAGCAATGATATCGTCCGAGACATGGACGCGGGTCTTCTGCCTGACATGACCACGCTGGGCGCCGTTTTCGGAATCGTTATCGCCTCAATCTCCATTCCCATCGGCTTGCTCCTCTCCTGCAGACTCCGGGGCGCAGGAGGTATCTACTCTTTCGTTCTCATCACGTCGGCGACCGGTGTCCTGGGTCAGCTGTCATGGTTCGGCCTCGCCAGGTTGATCGACGGGCCGTCGGGAATCGAATACTGGATGCTGACACGCACATTGATCCACGGGGGGACGGGATCTATCGCCGGAATCCTGGTCGGGTCCAATCTTCTTTTTCGAACCCCATCCCGGCCTTCCCCTGCGAGGGGAAGGGGAAGATGTTGGAAGCCCGCGTTAACAGAAGAGCAAGGCGCCTCCTTCGCCGGGCCGATCGACCGCCTGATAACCGGCCTTCCCGACGCCCTCGCCGTCACTGCTCTTCTTTTTATGGCCTTTGGGGCAGCCGGAACTGTTAGGGTCATTGCCGAAAGTCACGACGACGAGCGATTTATCGCAGTCCGCCTCGACGAGTATTACCTGGCCCTGTCGAACCTGCGCCTTGCGAAGATGGAGGGGCTCGCGTACCCGGATCTATACCGGGATTTCAAACGCTCGCGACGCGCGCTGCTGGGCTCCGCGTCGTTCGATCCCGACCTCCCCCCTCTCCTCGACTCGATGCTCGAAGCGATGGAAAACACATCCGACTCGAAAGATTCCGGGTACGGCTTCAAGGCAAGCGTCATTGCTGTCGACAGGCACCTGTTCGACGCGGGCGTGCCTTTTTTTCTCGAACCCCACGAAATTCGCGAGATGGGAAGCACGATCCGTTTCGTCCTGCGGTACAGGATCGCCTCGAAGAGCCGCATGGGGCACGAGGACGGCGGCGGCGTTGTCATGCTGAGGCTCAGGCGCATGGACGACCTTCTGGTGGACACTCCTTTCGCGGGTATCTCCTATCCCGGCATCGGCACTGTCCTCATGGATCGCATCGATGACTCGGCTCTCAAGGTTCACGGGCGCCTCTTCACACCGGGCGCATCGTCGTTGATACCGGACGACGGCAAGTTCGCCCAGACCAGGGCCTGGATCCGCGGTGACAAGAAGAGCGCCATATCGAAGGCCCTGGCGAAACGCGGCCATGTGGACCGTTCGACTTTGAGAAAACTGGCTTACACGGGAGAAAGCTGGGCCCACCGGAGCGACGTGCTCGGGGCAAGGAAACATATGGACGCCGGAACCCTGGCCGCGTACGACGCCCTCGCGGATATCCTGGCGAGGCAGACAGAGGTTCACGAGGCGAGGCATGCTCTCGATGGAGACCTCGACATATCCCTCCCGGAGGTGAACGAGCTTCGCCCCGGGCCGCTTGGTGACAGCACCGTCGCCGAGATACGGGCCTACCTCACGGAAATCATCGACGGCCCTCTCGGCCCCGGGTATGGGCTGGCCGTGGTCTGCGATCTGCTCGCCGGCAAGAACGCGCGAGCAAACGCGTACTTCTTCTCGAGCATGGTGATCCTCGAGGGGCTCTGGGGCGACGCGGTGCGCAAGCCGGATACGGTGACACGTGAAAGTCCGGACGGAGGTCCGGTTGAGGAGACGCTGCCCATAAGCCCGGAGAACCCCGGCTGGCTATCGTTCTCCAGGATCAACGCGTGCTATGCCGAATTGCGTTCTCACCAACCGAAAGAGCTGCAAAAACGCGCCCGCGCACTCTACGAATCACTGTTCAGTGAGAACTACAGGCCGGTGGGGGAATAGTCGTGACACCCTCGTCCCGCGGATTAAAATCCGCGGCAACGATGCGCTTCGCGCAAGCCCGGTGGGCTGTTCTCCAGCCCGCGCAGATCCTTTTACGAAGACAAATATTCCTTACGGACAGTCCTCCGGAACCAGCGTGCATGAGTCGGCGAAGTTGCTATAGACATTTATCAAAATGGGTCCGCTGGTGAGATGATCAAGCAGGTCACATATCTCACAGTTGGGCAGGGCGGCGTTGTAGTAGATGTGCAAGCCCCCAGCCACCGAGGTGAGGCCGCTCAGCCAGTTCAGGCTCGTCAGGGCGGCGTTGTAGCGGATGTACAAGTTCCCGCCCACCGAGGTGAGTGCGCTCAGGCCATTCAGGTTGGTGAGGGAAACATGTGAATCGACGAACAAGCTCAAGCCCACCGAGGTGAGGGCGCTCAGCCCGTCCAGGTTGGTGAGGGCGGCGTTGTCCCAAATTTGCAACCTCTCACCCACCGAGGTGAGGCAAACCAGTTCGCTCAAGTCGGTGCACGATGGGCAGTTGATATACAGGTATCCAGAGATCGATGTGTATCCAGCGAGGGTTGCAACATCCGATTGAGTGCTGATCGTTAAATTGCCGGAGTACTCTCCCAGAGGGCACTCGTTCGGACCGGTATCGGTGTCGGTATCCGTATCGGTATCCGTGTCGGTATCTGTATCGGTGTCCGTGTCGGCATCGGTGTCCGCATCAGGCCCGGCATCTCCGATGGATGAAACGTCCGAACACCCGCTGTAAACCAGCGCGGTCGCCAACGTCATCAAAAGCAAATATCGCATTTCCCCTACCTTACGGCACACAGCCGGCGTCACAGTCTCCTTCGCCGTTGTTGCCCAATATGTCGGTCTCCCCTACCCAGCCCTGGTCCAGCAGTTGCTGCAGCAAGAGATCCGCCTGGCAGCCGGGCAGATCGTAGTTGGCCTTGATCATCAGGTACCAGCCGAGTTCCGTGAGGCCGCACAATCCGAGCACGTCGGTCAATCCGTAATTGAACCAGAGCACGAGTTTCCCACCGATGGTCGTCAACCCGGCGAGCCCGTCGAGGTTGACCAGGCTATGCTGGTCTTCAAATCTAACGTCGCTGCCGACCGATGTCAGCGAGGACAGGCCCTGCACATCCGCGAGCAGCGGATTGTCGCTGATGAGCAGGCGGCCGCCGATGGTCGTGAGCCCGTCCAGTCCGTCGACGTTGGGCAGCAGTGTGCCTACCCACGGGCCAAAGTATCCGATGCTGAGATCGCCTTCTATGGAAGAGAGGCATTCGAGACCGACCAGGGAGTATATCTCGTTGCCCCTGACGAAGACGCTCCCCTCAACGTGCGTGTATCCTTGCAGGCTCTCCACATCAGCGGCACTCATAAGCTCGATGCCGCCCTCGAAGGTGCCCTTGTCGCAAGTGTCGCTGTCGATGTCCGACCCTGTGTCGGGATCGGTGTCCGTGTCGGTATCCGTATCCGTGTCCGTGTCGGTATCTGAACCTGTGTCGGTGTCGGTATCGTTCCCCATGACGATCTCTTGCTGGGTCCAGCAACCTGCTGAAATCGCTGCTGCCAACCCGACAAAAATGAACCACCTCATCGCTCCACTCTTTCGTTTTGTACGTGAGAGCATTCTACCATGGACCTTCAAGTTTGTCGTTTTGGTCGCACGATGAAATCTAGGGGCAGTTGGTCGGAACCGGCGTGCACAAGTCGTCGAGGTTGTCGTGGACATCTATCGTAGTGGCTCCGCTTGTGATCTGGTCCAGAAGATCGCACACCTCGCAGTCGGGAAGAATGATGTTGTGGTGGATCCAAAAGTTCTCACCCACCGAGGTAATTGCGCTCAGTCCGGTCAGGCTAATGAGGGCGTAGTTATAGGTGATGCGCAAGTACCAGCCCACCGAGGTGAGGGCGCTAAGCCCGTCCAGGTTTGTAAGGGCACTGTTCCCCCAGATCGACAAGTGCCCACCCACCGATGTGAGGCTGCTCAGGCCGTCTAGGTTGGTGAGGGCGTCGTTACCGCCGCCAAAATAGGCGAAAAAGCCAATTTTCAATCCCCCACTAACCGAGGTGAGTGTGCTCAACCCGTCAATGTTTGTGAGGGCGTCGTTGTCCCAAATATACAAGTCCCCGTGTACCGAGGTGATGCCGCACAGTCCATCAAGGCTGGTGAGGGCGTCGTTGTCGTAGATAGACAACCCACCCATCGAGCCGGTGATGCCACTAAGCCCGTCCAGGTTGGTGAGGGCGGCGTTGACGTAGATTCTCAAGGTGCCGCCCACCGAGGTCAGGGCGCTAAGCCCGTCCAGGTTGGTGAGGGCGGCGTTGTGGTCGATCCACAAGTACCAGCCAACCGAAGTGAGGGCGCTGAGTCCGTCCAGGTTGGTGAGGGCGGGGTTGGTGTAGATGCCCATCCACCTGCCCACCGAGGTGAGGGCGCTCAGCCCGTCAAGGTTCGTCAGGGCGGTGTTGTGCGAGATTTCCAAGTTCCATCCCACCGAGGTGAGGGAATCCAACTCGCTCAAGTCGGTGTCGGTGCACGACGGGCACTCGATAGTCAGACTTCCCGAGATCGATGTGCAATCGGCGATGGCTGAAAAATCCGAGGGTTCCCATATGAAAACATCGCCGCTGCACGGATCTTCATCGTCACCACACCCGCCGCAAACCAGCAAGGTCGCCAGCGCCATCAACAGCAAGAATCGCATTCCCCGCCTTTCTCTTCACGCGTAACAGCATTCTACCAGTGATTGCGGAAAGGCGCACTCCCTACGGACAGCTCGCCGGAACCGGCGTGCATGTGTCGTCGAGGTTATTGTAGACATCTATCGAAGTGGGTCCGCTGGTGAGCTGGTCCAGCAGTTCACACGTTTCGCAGTCGGGGAGAATGGTGTTTTCGTAGATCCAAAAGGCCTCCCCCACCGAAGTGAGGGCGCCAAGGCCGACCAGACTGGTGAGGGCGGCGTTGTCGATGATCCTCATGTCCCCGCCCACTAAGGTGAGGGCGCCAAGGCCGTCCAGGTTGGTTAGGGCGGTGTTGGCGATCCGCAAATTCCCGCCCACCAAGGTGATCCCGCTCAGCCCGTCCAGATTGGTGAGGGCGGGGTTCCCGGACATGATCAAGTGCCCACCCAACGAAGTAATGCCGCTCAGCCCGTCCAGATTGGTGAGGGCGGTGTTGTCGGAGATTACCAAGCCCCCCACCACCGAGGTGATCCCGCTAAGCCCGTCCAAGTTGGTAAGGGCGGTGTTGGTGTAGATCCACAAGCTGCCCACCGAGGTGAGGGCGCCCAGCCCGTCCAGGTTGATGAGGGCGGTGTTGTCCCAAATATACAAGTACCAGCCCACCGAGGTGAGTGCGCTCAACCCGTCCAGGTTGGTGAGGGCGTCGTTGCTCTCAATGTCCAGGGAGCCACCGACCGAGGTAAGGCAAATCAACTCGCTCAAGTCGGTGCACGACCAGCAGGCGATAGTAAGGTTTCCCGAGATAGAGGTGTATCCTGCGAGGATTGCAACATCCGCTTGTGTGCTGATAGTGAAATCGCCGGGGTACGCCCCCAGAGGGCAATCTGTGTCGGTGCCAGTGTCGGTGTCTGTATCGGTGTCCGTGTCTGTATCGGTATCCATGTCCGAGTCTGTGTCGCTGTCGCCGTCCGAGTCGCTATCGCCGTCAGCGTCGGTATCAACGTCCCCGTCGGAATCGCTGTCCCCGTCGGTGTCAGTGTCGGCACCGGTATCGTTCCCCATAACGATCTCTTGCATGGACCAGCAACCCGATGAAATCACGGCTACCATGACCAGCACGGTCGCAAGCACCATCAAGAGCAAGTACCTCATTTCCCCATCCTTCATTCTGTACATGGCGTTATCTTACCATTGATCAGGGAAGCACGTCACGAAGGGGGCTATGGACAATTTGCCGGAACCGGCGTGCGGGTGTCGTCGAGGTTATCGTGGACCACTACGGTCCACTGTCGACGCCGGCGTCAAAACCAGGGCAGTTCGTCGGCACCGGCGTGCAGGCGTCGTTCCAGTTGCTGTGGACATCAATCACAGTGGGTCCGCTGGTGAGCTGGTCCAGCAGGTCGCAGACCTTGCAGTCGTCCAGGTTGCTGTCGCCCTTGATCTCCAATTCATCCCCCACCGAGGTTAGTGCGCTCAGACCGTCCAGGTTGCCAAGGTATTCGTTGTAGGTGATTCTCAAGCCCACCCCCACCGAGGTGAGAGCGCTCAGACCGTCAAGGTGGGGAAGGGTGTAGTTGGAGTGGATGTGCAAGCCCCCGCCCACCGAAGTCAGGGCGCTCAGGTCGAGGCTTGTCAGGGCGTCGTTGCAGATGATGTGCAAGCCCCCGCCCACCGAAGTCAGGGCGCTCAGGTCGAGGCTTGTCAGGGCGTCGTTCTCCCAGATGGCCAAATACCCACCCACCGAAGTCAGGGCGCTCAGGTCGAGGCTTGTCAGGGCGTCGCTGTAATCGCGATCCGTTCCCATTGACAAGTACCCACTCACCGAGGCAAGACAAACCAACTCGTTCAAGTCGGTGCACAAGGGGCACTCGATCCAAAGATCTCCAGAGATCGATGTGTATCCCGCGAGAGATGAGACATCTGATTGTGTGTTGATAGTAAGATCGCCGCTGTACTCCCCCAGATCGCATTCAATCGGGCCGGTGCCTGTGTCGGTATCGGTATCTGTATCCGTATCAGTGTCGCTGTCCGTATCGATATCGGTGTCAGTATCGGTGTCGCTGTCCGAGTCGCTGTCGGTGACCCCACCGTCACTGCTCGACGAGCCGTCCGAGCATCCGCCGTAAACCAGCGCGGTCGCGAGCACCATCAAAAGCAAGTACCTCATGTCCCAAGCCTTTCGTTTTGAACGTGAGAGTATTCTAGCATTTATAGGGGAAGGGCACCGAAAGAATATGAAACGCCTACGGGCAGCCTGCCGGAACGGGCGTGCAAGGTTGGAGAAAGCCGAATTTTCGGTTTGGTCAGCTTTGGTCAGTTAAAGAGAGCCATCCGTAGTAACCCAAAAATCAGTAACAGGAATCTCATCGTTTGCCCCCTGGAGCTTAGAACAGCAGCCACAGCAGACCGAGCAGCGAAGACGAGCGC
>SDBV01007137.1_pt1 | contig 15329 bp, 13 predicted proteins | sample 2277081 | NCBI WGS metagenome assembly SDBV01 (sample SAMN10402039, study PRJNA504765) | marine sediment metagenome | isolation source: marine sediment core GS10_PC15, 223 cmbsf | place: Arctic Ocean: Southern Knipovich Ridge | collected 2010
CGATCCGGGAATCAGAGATGAGAACATCAAGACATTTTTCGACATTTTTCGATGAAGGCCTTTCTTCTTAAAGCGGATGGGATCCACATTGATTTTCAAGCCAAATTTCCTCCTTTTTCTTCTTTGGTCCGGTTCCGTTTGATGCCCATCAGGAACATAGGTTTCCGGATCCGCATTAAAAGGAATAATATGGTCATTGTTCCGGGTTATTTTACATAGCATACCCTTATCGACCATGTCTGCAAGTATCCTGGCCAGATGAACACGGTTCTTCTCCGGAAATTCCCTCGCCACATCCTGAAATGTAAAACCAAACATATTTCTGCTTAATCTCATGAAAAAGGGATGTAAATTATCCAGTTACTATACTTATTTGGTGCTTTTCGGATAAAATATATCCATCGATAGATATTTATTATCCAAATCAACATCAAAATAGTTAATAACTGGATAATTTGTATCTATTCCTGATTTTTTCGTCCTTAGTGTCGACATCAGCCCTGTCTGTACCGTATACCAATAAAAGACCAATCATAATTGATGCTCCCTATCCGCCCCTGAAGGCTAATCTTGTGAGCTGTCCCTGTGAGCCGACCCGGAGGATTGCTGCTACGGAGGATTGCTGCTACGGAGGATTGCTGCTACGGACAGGCACAACACATTTGAAAAGCACCTGCATCACCGGGATCCTGGAAGCTGAAGCGGCTTACATGATGGAATCTGTAATAAGATTTATTGATGCTACGGAGGATCTGGTATTTCAGGAAGCGTTTAATAGCTCTTAAAGCCCTTATTATACAGGATAGCATTGGGCTTACTGAAGAGCAGGAGCAGGTGGAAAAAATCCCAGACAAAATCCTGTGAAAAACCGGCCAGGCTCGCCATCGTGGAGGATGAGATGGTTGAATCGATTCTGGAAGCGGTGAAACGCCTCGATGAGGTCAACAAGGATGTAGGAATAAGGGCATTTGTATGGAACATCGACGCAATGTATTAGGCGGGGCCTACTCCGATTCTTCATCTGTACTATTCTAAATCAAGTAATATTTTTATGTTTTCTTTCACCAAGTCAATTCTGTCTTTGGTTAAAACTCCAATTTTCTTAATTAATCTTTTATTGTCTATTGCCCTCATCTGGTCTATCATTATATCAGAGTCCTGTTGGAATTTAACCTCTCCCTTTTTTAGATGAACCCTTAACACGTCAGAGGCCTTTTTTACATTTGATGTAACAGGACAAATGATAGTAGATGGATGGTGAATCTTATTCAGTAAATCTGTCTGAACTACCAAAACCGGCCTTGTTTTACCAGGTTCTGTTCCTATCTGTGGATTCAAATCTGCAATCCAGACTTCATACTGTTTAATCGACATAATCAATCTCCTCGAAATCTTTAAGTACAGACATGGAATCTTCTTTTACCAGGTCAGATTCTTTCTTAAGTTGTTTTTCCAGCAGTAGTCGCTTCTGCAATCGATTATAATAATCAATCGCCTCATTTATATATCGGTTTCTGGATTTCTTAATCCTGAACAGAATCTTCTCTGTTTCTCCAAAGATGGTGTCGTCAATTTTTAATGATACATTTTTCATAATATAAGAATTGTATATTGCAAATATATATCATAATAGTATATACTCAAAGTATATATAGAAAAATTCATTCCTTGTCCCAGTTGCCTGATTGATTTTCTCATTTAAATGTCAATTATATCAGGCTATTTTTTGCTTTTATACACTTCAATGCTGCTGTGGGCCGCCTGCCGGCCAATTTCGACCATCCCTTCTGCTTTGTAGAAGTCATACATGGTGCAGGAATCCCTGGATACATTGATCAGGATATCCGGCGAAAACTGGCTGAGTGTCAATTGAGCCATATGATCTGTCATCAGGTCCAGGGTTTTTGTTATCAGGGTGAAATAGCCGAGTTTTTCGTCATGGCCCAATGGACTGATCTTTTTCAGATGGTTGTAGAACTCTTTGATTTTATTCTGGTAAGTGGATTGTGTTTTTTCACTTTCTTCCATCGAAATGTGAGGTGAACGCTCAGGGACATAGGCATTCACGTTCACCACAACCAGCAAATCACCAGTGGTTCTTTTCACCTGACTGATGGGAATATTGTTCATGACCCCTCCGTCCACCAGCAGCCTGTCCTCAGTCTTAACGGGTGTTAAAACAGTAGGAATGGAAATGGATGCCCTGATGGCTTCATAAATACTTCCTTCTGTAAAAGCAACTTCCTCTCTTTGAAGGAGGTCTGCGGCAACTGCCACATACGGTATCTTTAACGCTTCAATGTTGGTGTCAGGAATGAAATCTTTCATCTTCTTAAGGACCCTGTCGCCTTTGATCAGACCCTGCTTGCTGATTGCAAAATCCACAAGACTGAAAATTCTTCTCTTATCCAGGGTACAGATCCAGTTTTTAAACTCTTCCATTTTACCCAGTGCATAAACACCTCCAACAAGGGATCCCATGGATGTCCCGGCAATGGAGGTGATTTCATAACCCTGCTTTTCAAGTTCCTCGATCACACCTATATGGGCTATTCCTCTGGCACCGCCTCCTGACAATACCAATGCTACTTTCTGTTTCATGGGTACAAAATTATTTCCCTTTTCCGGAAAATCAAGTAATTTTATGCTTTCAGGAACGAAGATGATGAAAAGGAAATTGATTTTTGGCAACTTGGTGGTGTTTTTGCTTGCCGGGTTGCTGACAGGATGCGTAAAGAATCCGGAACAGCATGCCAAGAAGGGTGGAAAAGAGATTTTTTTCGAAGAAATAATACATGATTACGGAGAGATTCCTGAAGACAGTGACGGTACCTGGTCATTTGCTTTTATAAACCTGGGAGAAGAGGCCATTGTGATCAACAGGGTGCGCAGTACATGCGGATGCACTGTTCCCGCCTGGCCCAGAGAACCGGTTGAACCGGGCGAATCTGGAGAGATCACCGTCAAATACAACACGGCACAAACCGGTACCTTTTTAAAATCGGTGTATGTTTACGCCACCGCATCCAACTCACCTGTAAAATTGCAGATCAAGGGTAAAGTACTCCCTGTAGAATAATAACATTTGATATGCCAACAATTTCCAGAAAAGGTCAACTCATGCCGGCATCTCCCATCCGGAAGCTTGTCCCATTTGCCGAAGAGGCAAAAAAGAGAGGGAGAAAGGTGTACCACCTTAACATCGGTCAGCCCGATATCAAAACCCCTGAAGTGGCCCGGGAAGCAGTGAAAAACATGCCCGACCAGGTGATCGGGTACAGCCATTCGGCAGGAAACGAGAGTTACAGGCGGAAACTGGCGGCTTTCTACCAGGGCATCGGAATCGATGTGGACCATACCGAGATGCTTGTGACCACCGGTGGTTCGGAGGCCATTACATTTGCGCTCATGTCCACCGTCAATCCTGATGAAGAGGTGATCGTGCCCGAGCCATTTTATGCCAACTACAATGGTTTTTCTGTGGCAGCAGGAGTAAAAGTAGTACCCATCACTTCAAATATTGACACCGGTTTTGCCTTGCCCCCCATTGAAGAATTTGAGATGGTGATCACACCCAGAACCCGGGGGATCATTATTTGCAGTCCCAACAATCCCACCGGTTACCTCTATTCACAGGAAGAGATTGAAGCCCTGGGGGAGATTGTAAAGAAGCATAACCTCTATCTCTTCTCAGATGAGGTTTACAGGGAATTTTGCTATGACGGGGAGAAACATTTTTCGGCCATGAATCTGAAGGGGATGGAGGAGCATGTGGTCATGTTCGATTCGGTCTCCAAAAGATACAGCATGTGTGGCGTACGTATTGGAACACTGATTTCGAAGAACAAGGAAGTTATCTCCACAGCGCTGAAATTTGCCCAGGCCAGGTTGAGTCCCCCGTCTTACGGACAGGTGGCCGGAGAGGCTGCACTGGATACTCCGCCTTCCTATTTCGAAAAGGTCTACAGCGAGTATATTGAACGGCGCAACTTCATAGTGGAGGCCCTGAACAAGATACCCGGCGTAATCTGTCCAACGCCCAAAGGCGCCTTCTATACGGTGGTTCATCTTCCGGTGGACGATGCAGACCGGTTTTCACAATGGATTCTCAGCGAGTTTGAATACAACAACCAGACAGTGATGATGGCCCCGGCTTCAGGGTTCTATTCCACTCCGGGACTGGGAAAACATGAGGTTCGCATTGCTTATGTACTGAAAAAAGAAGAACTGGCCTTTGCCATGGAAACCCTTGCCGAAGCCTTGAAGGTGTATCCCGGAAGAACCGTATAATCCTGCAAATTTGCCTGTATGGTCATCTATGTATTATTTAACTACTTTTACTGCCCATTAACCATTAGAAAGAAACAGATTGAATTTTAGTGATTTTGGGTTTCATCCCGAACTGAATGAAGGGATAGAAGCCATGGGGTTTGAATCACCCACACCCATCCAGGAACAGGCCATCCCGGCCATATTGGAAGGCAGAGACATCATCGGATCAGCACAGACCGGAACAGGGAAGACCGCAGCATTTCTGCTGCCTGTGATCCAGAAAATCATTACCTCCCGGAAAGAGAACCAGACCCGGGCACTGGTGATCGTTCCCACCCGTGAACTGGCCATTCAGATCGACCAGCATATGGAGGGATTCTCCTATTTTACCGCTGTAAGCTCTATCGCCGTATATGGAGGGGGAGATGGCCAGCTGTTCGCCAGGGAAAAGAAAGCCCTCACCGAGGGTACCGAGGTCGTCATTTGCACCCCGGGAAGGATGATTGCACACCTGAACAGTTCCTATGTGAATTTTGACGGGTTGAATTACCTGATCCTGGATGAGGCAGACCGGATGCTGGATATGGGTTTTTTTGATGATATCATGAAGATCATTCAACACATCCCCAGGGAACGGCAAAACCTGCTCTTTGCTGCCACCATGCCTGCCAGGATCAGGACACTGGCAAAAAAAGTGTTACACAATCCGGTGGAGATCAGCATTGCTATTTCAAAACCTGTGGACAAGGTATTACAGGTGGCCTATGTTGTGTATGAAACCCAGAAACTCCCCCTGGTCACACACCTGTTGAAAGACAGGGATATGAAGAGCGTCATTGTATTCTGTTCCACAAAATTATCGGCAAAACAACTTGGCCGGCAACTGAAAAAAATAGGTTTGCTGGCACAGGATATACACTCCGATCTGGATCAGAAATCCAGGGAAGAGATACTCCTTCAGTTCAGGAACCGAAAACTGAATATCCTGGTGGCCACTGACCTTCTGTCCCGTGGCATTGATATTGACAACATCGAACTGATCATTAATTATGATGTCCCCAAGGAAGGCGAAGATTACATCCACCGCATAGGCCGTACTGCAAGGGCGGAATCGGAAGGTGTGGCCATCACCCTGATCAATGAGCAGGAGCAGGGAAAGTTTTCCAGGATTGAGACACTGTTGGAGAAACCGGTCATGAAAGCCATGGTCCCGGAAGAATTTGGAGAGGTGCCAGAATACAATCCTGGCAAATACAGAGGCAGAAGCTATGGCGGGTCATACAAGGGCAAGCACAAGAGTGGAAAATACAAAGGGAAGAAACCCCGCCAGGGCCACCGAAAATAGGGGGCGTTTCAGGTGCCCATTATTGTACCGCCACCATAAACCGGATCGATTCACCTTCCTGTGTTCTGAAAAAATAGATTCCCGGCACTAAGATCCCCACTTCTGCCCGGTCTGTATCGAGCAGGTCCATCAAACCCTGTCCCATTGCATTATAAACAGTACCCGAAACAATCCTGCTGAAATGGAGGATCCCATCAGTAACCGGATTGGGATAGAGGGTGAGAGTCAGCAGTTCTCCGGGTTTATCATCCATTCCCGTAGATAAGTTGGAATATCCGGGCGTCGGCTGAACGAATGCGATCCAGTCCAGTCCCCCATCTGCAGATCGTCCCAGGGAGACATCGGTAACCTGGGGGCCGAATTCCATGGAATCCATGATGCTGAATCCATTGGCAGGCCTCTGTGACAAACGCAATTCTTCCCCATCTTTGCTAATCTTAAAGGGCGCATGGCGAAGACCCTGTTCCGGTTCTCCATCCAGCCAAACCAGGTAAAAACCACCTGGGGAGATATGGTCATCGGGAAACCTGTATTTGCCGGGGACACCCATATCATCTCTCAGGTACAGATCCCCAAGCCACACGGGTGCACCGGTTGGATTGTAGATCTCCGCCCAGTCGTTAAATTCCCCATATTCATCCGACCGTGTGTTGCTGTTTGAAGCCATAAATTCATTGATCAACAAGGGCCCATGGGCAAAGGGAAAGGAGAATGTCAGGTGTGTCGAAGGATAACGGGTTTCCTGTCCCGCCTGGTCCTGCACGGTGAAATAGAGATCCACTTCCGTCTGGTCCGCCAGGGAAAGGATGGAATCCCGGTAAGAATGAATTCCTGAAACCAGATCGGTTTCATAAGGGGTACCTGGCAACCTGGTTTCCCATTCCGCCTGATCGATGCGGTAATGCAAGGTGACGGTAAAACCAGGATCATTATCTTCTGCAGTCCAGTCCACATCAAGCCTGCCCTGTGAAGGTACAATCCGGGCATGAGAGATAAGCGGAAACGCATCTGCCTGAATGCATTCCGCCAGGGCGGAGGAAGCACGCTTTGCAGCATATTCCTGCACTCCGTACGGAACATGTCCGCCCCATCCGGTGGTTAAGGCATTTTCGAAATCTGAGAATTCATACCCCCAATCCAACGGGTAGAAAGGATCCTGGCTTACCCATGAACTTATCTGGGCGCTCCAGCGCTCCATCTCCAGGTTGAAGGCGCCGGAGGTCATATACCCTGCGAGTTGTTTGATATAGCCGGTATACTGCTCTTTGTATTCCTCCACCTCCAGGAGCTTCTCGTAGAGGGGTCTTTGATCCCGGTGCCAGTTGTAGATCGACCGGTCGGACCAGTCGATCCCCAGCCAGTCATTTCCGAATGTGTTGTCAAGATCATACGGGATATATTCAAACCTTCCGGTGACCGGATCCCGGTAGAGGTAGTAATTATTCTTGTTCCCAATGTACCCATCCCAGTTCCCGGTCATCACATCCACCGCCATGATCTTCAGGTATTGCTGCACATTCATCACCCTTTCAAGCTCTTCACGAAGCTGTGCTCCTGTATACTGATCCAGGTCTGAAATGAAGCGGATAAGATCTTCATAATCGTCCCACTCTTCGTTGATGATCAGCTCATAAGTACGCCTGTTCTGGATAATGAATTTATAATCATCCTGGTCCTCACTCAGGTAAGTAAGGTCGGCGGGCCACAGGCATTTGTAAAGGTTTCCGTCATTGGTGCCGAACCGCGATTTGACAAACCTCTCATCAATGTGCTCAGTATTTATATAGACCCCGTAAAACGCATCATTGATGTAGAGAAGCACGTGGTTGCTGCGGGAAGCTGGCACACCAAGGTATCTGAACAGGTGACAGCTCAGCCTGGAGCGGATCAGGGACGGATCGCCGGTTTCGGCTCTCAGGTTTATCTTTTCGATCTTATGAAAATTTCCACCTCCAACGAACGTATTGAATGATAGCCGGAATGCCTTTTTTTCCTGATCCCTTGAAGTGTTTCCCCGGAACCTCAATCCGATTTCGATGGGCCCTTCCGTGCTCTCGATGCGGGTGAAGCTGAACAGGGCCTTGTATTCATTGTTGCTATAAGGATCAGCATAGAGATTTTCCAGGTTGGAGGGCGATATGGTGATATCGATGCGTGGTACTTCCGAATCATCAAAAACAAAGCCATCTTCAGGATACTGCAACTGTCCGTTTGTAACCTGTGGAAACAGCGCGATTGCTGCAAAAAGTGATATTCTCAGGAATTCTTTTTCCATGCTAATTATAGATAAGATAGTGTCTGCTTTTCTCAAGGTAACGCTCCAGCTCCTTTTGCCAGCTTTTCCTGATCCTTGACTCATCCCAGCCTGCCTCGATCTGCTTTCTCAATGCTGAAGTTCCCGATAGCTTTTCAAAATAAGGTATAAAGAACTCTTCTTTCCGGGGATATGCTTCATAGGCATCCAGCAGCCATTGAAGATGTAATTTAGTCCATCCGCCAGGTGGCACGAAGTTTCTCAGGTCAGCACCATGGCAGAGTTGATCCCTGAATTTCGGATGCTCTGATACGCCGGGAATGGAGACAGGGGTAAAACTGAAGTCTCCTTCGAGTTCAGGATGTCCAAACACCTCGAAGGGCATGGGGGTTCCCCTTCCCTCACTGATCACGGTTCCTTCAAAAAAACAGGTGGAAGGATACATCAATATGGCGTGGTCATTGGTAAGATTGGGTGATGGGCTCACTGGAAAAGAACAGGGCTTCCCATGGTAATAGTGTGTACAGGGGATCACGGTGAGATCGCAACTGATGCCACCACTCAACCAGCCCTCCCCGTTGATCATCTTTGCAAGTTCCCCGATGGTGAGGCCATATACAACCGGGATGGGATGCATTCCCACGAAAGATGCATTTACGGAATCCAAAACGGGACCATCCACATACCCTCCATTGGGATTGGGCCTGTCGAGCACCAGAAGGGGCACATCGTTTTCCGCACAGGCTTCCATCACAAAATGAAGGGTCGATATATAGGTGTAAAATCTTGCACCCACATCCTGAAGATCAAACACGACCAGGTCCACTTCTTTCAGGTCTTCCGGCCGGGGTTTTTTATGCTGGCCGTACAGGGAAACGATGGGGATCCCGGTTACCGGATCGGTGCCATCCTCCACCTGCTGCCCATCTGCATGATCTCCCCGGAATCCATGTTCGGGGACAAATACCTTTTGCAGACGGAATCGTTCTATACCACTTGACAAAAGGGTGTCAACCAGGTGACTGTCACCCACCATCGAGGTATGGTTGGCCACCAGTGCAATATTTTTTCCCCGAATGACCGGCAGGTAAACTTCCAGTTGTTCAGCACCTGTCTGTATGGGGAAATCCTGCCCGCTGCAACCGGGAAACAAGCAGTTCAGGATCATCATTGTGGAAATCATGCATCTCATCACAACCTAAAAATAAACAAAAGATAACTACATTTGACTGACATAATCCAGATTCCTTGAATACAGAGCTTTTCATCGTACGCCGGATGATCGGCAGCAAGAAGGGAAAACGTAATTTCTCCCGCTCCATCATAGCCATTGCCATATTCGGTATTGCACTGGGACTGGCCGTAATGATTGTTGCCGTGTCCATCGTTACCGGGTTTAAAAAGGAGATCTCCGACAAGGTCATTGGATTTGGTTCCCACATTCAGATCCTTAACCTGGATTCGAACCTCTCCTATGAAACCATGCCGGTTCCGGCCGGACTTGAAAGTGTGGAGGCGATCAGAAATCTGAAAGAAGTGAAAAACATCCAGCCCTTTGCCATCAAAGCCGGGATCATTAAAACCGGAGAAGAGATCCATGGTGCGGTTTTGAAGGGGATTGATGATCAGTATGACTGGGACTTTATCGAAAAACACATGACTGAAGGGGAGACTTTCAGGGTGAACGATTCGGTAAGGAGCAACAGTGTGGTACTCTCGGAAAACACTGCAAACTTGCTCAAACTTGAAGTTGGGGACAAATTTACCATGTATTTTATCCAGGACCCGCCACGGGCAAGAACGTTCATCATCCAGGGAATTTACAACACAAGCCTGGAAGAATTCGACAGGCTGTTCATCTATGCTGATATTAAACAGGTACAACGTCTTAATAACTGGAATGAGGGACAGGTGAGTGGTTACGAAGTGTTCCTTGAAGATATGAAAAAGCTGCCTGAAATCACCAATGAAGTGAGAAACAGAGTGGCTTTTGACTTCCTTGATGACGGGAGCCGTTTGAAGGTGGAAACCATCCAGGAAAAATATACACAGATCTTCGACTGGCTTAACCTCCAGGATATGAATGTGATCATTCTCATCCTGCTGATGCTCATTGTGGCAGGTTTCAATATGATCTCAGGATTGCTGATCCTGATCCTGGAGCGGACCAATATGATCGGGATTTTAAAAGCACTTGGGACCACCAATGCCTCGGTGCAAAAGATCTTTCTGTACCAGTCCGGATACCTCACACTAACAGGCCTGTTCTGGGGAAATCTCATCGGACTGCTGATCTGCCTCGCACAGAAATACCTGCACCTGGTTTCACTGGATCCCAGCTCCTATTACCTGGATACGGTTCCAATCAACCTGAACATCCTGCATATTCTGCTGCTCAACCTGGGGACCATGGCCATCACTTTCATTTTCTTATTGCTCCCCTCAATGATTATTGCCAGAATATCCCCCGACAAAAGCATCAGGTTCAATTAGGAAAGGATGCATGGTTCAATAAATCCAGAACGGTGGCGAGAAACCCTTGCGACGAAGCTGCCCGGAAAAAAGGCACAACTATTCATGGCTCCGGAATTCAGGGGTGCCTTCACACATGAAAAAGATCCTGCACTGGCAGCTATTTTGATTCTGATGTATCCTTCAAACGGTTCCATATCCCTGGTTTTTATTAAACGGAACGAGTACCCTGGCCCACACAGTGCCCAGGTCAGTTTTCCGGGAGGTGCCTGGGAAGAGCTGGATGAATCCCTGGAATACACTGCATTGCGGGAAACCAGGGAAGAGCTTGGTATTAATGAAGAAATCGAGGTCCTTGGATCGCTTACACCACTCCATATACCGGTAAGTAATTTCCTGGTAACCCCTTTTGCCGGCTGGGCAGACCGCCGGCCTGATTTCCATGCGGATTCGTCAGAGGTCCAGTACATTATTGAAGTTTCAATGGAGGAGTTACTTGATCCGGCGAATCAACTGTCGGAAACCATGTACCGCCACGGGCAATCCATCGTTGCGCCTTATTACCGGGTAGGCGCAGAAAAAATCTGGGGCGCAACTGCGATGATGCTCAGCGAATTTCTTGAAGTGGCTTCCAGGATGCAATGACATCGCTGTTCACGATGTTTTTGTAGTGCTCAAATCGCTCAATCACTTCTTTCACATAGTTGTATGTTTCAATCCCCCTGGCATAACCATATTTTACCACCTGATCGGTATAGTATTCCGGATCTGACTTCTTCAGCAACCACTTTTCCACATTGCCGTGCCAGATGTCAGGATCAGCACCATACCTTTCTGCAAGCCTTCGTGCATCCTGGATATGGCCATACCCTATATTGTATGAAGCAAGCACAAATTTTTGGCGCTCATTGTCATCGGTAATAACATCTATAAATCTGTCGTCCAGCCATTTGATAAAGGATGCTCCCGCCCTGATCTGGGCTTCTGCGGGGGAGTTTCTGGTAATCCCATAATTCTGGGCAGTTCTGGGCATTAACTGCATCAGACCATATGCACCGGCCCAGGACTCCGCTTCGGGGTTGAACCTGGATTCCTGATAGATCATAGATGCCATCAACCGCCAATCCCAGCCAATTCTTTCACTCTCTTTCTTGATAATCTTATCGAACTGGGAAATTTTTCCGCTGCTCAGCACATAATATTCACTCTGTATCCTTTTTGCCGAATGCTGATTTCTGAAATACTTGTTGTAGAGAATGGTATACCTCCTGGTTTTCATGTAACCGGTAAGCCAGGAATTGACCTCAGTCCTCAGACTATCAGAGCTGTGGCGTACACTCCAGGCTACGTGCTGTGGAAAAGAAATGGCGGTACCCACATCAAGCTGTGGAAAATAAGTGCTACTAACAAGACCCACATTCTCATCACAGACGGCAAAATCGATTTCTCCAAGTGCCACCCGTTGAACGAGCTGTTCCGACTCGAGCTGCACCTCCCGGATCTGGATGCCTCCTCCAATTTCATCGGAGAGTGAAAGCAGTCGATCCGCATACACCGAACCCTCCTGGACATGCACTATCTTTCCTGCAAGATCCAGCTGGTTTCTGAGCAATGCTGACTCCAGCTGTTTGGTGTTCATCGCTTCCCAATTCTCTGGTTTTCTCTGGACCAGTACCTGTCTGGTTTGAAGCAAGGGAACGGTAAAGCTCACCTGCTTTTTCCGGTCGGCAGTTACTGTCAGGTTCATGGCGATCAGGTCCACATTGCCATCAGCGAGGTCCTGGAAATTCTGATCCAGGTTGTTGCTGACCTCTACCTCCAGTTTCAGATCCATATAATTGGCCAGTTCCTGTAACATCTGGTACTGGAATCCCATGGGCTGTCCCCTGTAAATAAAATAACTGATGGAATTGTATTCCGTTACCACAGTCAGCACCCCCTTCTGCCGAATCAACTCCAGATCAGAGACCCTTTCTGGCACATTTTCAGTCACATCCCTGAACCGGATTTCCCGGTTCCGGAAACAGGAACCAAGAATTACCTGTAACAAGATGGTAATTAAAACAATAGAATACTTATGGCTCAAAATTGTTTGCATAGCAGATCTATTAATTCTCGTGACGCACTTTTATTACAAAATCTATGCCGAGATGTGTTTTTGTCATACTTTAATCATAAAAAGTCCATACAAGGCCCACCCTGAGGGTTCTGGGCTTCATGGCATACCGGTAAGTGGTAAAGTAATTGTTCCCCACAAATCCTACGCCGTGAAGCAAATTGTTATAGGAAACAACGATCCGGGTCCGCGATATACGGAATGCAAGGAATACATCCAGGAACGGGAATCCACCCACATCGTACTCATCCTGGAGATAAAATACACCGGTTGCGGGCATATATGCACTCGCCTTGTATTTCGTGGTATAGTAGAAGTCAAATCCAAGGTCTGCCACAAGCGCTCCTTTAAAGAGCGACTGCTTCCAGTAGTTGGATGTGTAGATGGCTGCCAAAGGTAACCTGAGTACCTCTTTTGCAGTGGAATACTGAAACAGAAATTTATTCTCTGAATTATAACCTGAAACCTTGAAATGTTTTGAAAAATTACCCGACAGGATCAGCAGATCACGGTCGTAAACCTGTGGAAGGGCATCCTGGTCCCAGTATACATAGTTACTTAAATAGGCCACTCCCGCACGTACATCCAGTTCCATCTCATCACTCTTGATAAAGGCTTCACCCTTTATCTTAAAAAGTGACGGGAAATCATTGTCCCATTTAAAGAAGGAGGAAGAATAATGGTTGATGAAATAGTGCTGCCGCTTCAATTCCAGACTACCCCTGATTCCCAGGTTCGCTCTCTCCATAAACTGCCTGGAGAAGGTGACATTGACCTGGAAATTATTCTGATAATAACCCAGCAAATAATATTTACCATCAATCACCCAGTCCCAGATACCCGTTGTGGGCCCGGCCAGGTGAACCCCTACATACACATCGTTGAAGTATTCGGAGCTGAACCGGGCCTCAGCAGAATCCCGGAATACGGAATCCACTGCCAGAGGAAAGGTGCTGATGGTATCCATATGTGAGAATACGCTTACCGGGTAAGGAGAAAGTGCGCCAAATCGTCTGAATTCATGGCCAATATAAGCCCTGACTGAAAGCTTGTCATAGTCAGGATCCCCCAGGATTAACTGGAACACATTGGATATCTTATTTTCTGAAACCGAGTCCTTTGCATTACTGTGGTAATAATAATAATTGTCATATACAGGAGATAATCCCTCCATAGTAACCTGATCCTTATAGGACTTTAAATGCCTGTCAACATACAATTGATAAGATACCGACAGGGTTTTTCCTGTTGTGGTTGTGTTACCCAGGGTATCGGTAAATGTCTGACGTTCCACAAGGTTGTACTTCTGGGTCAAAAATAAGGAGAGGTTGCGGTACTGCGACTTTGCTTCCGTCAGGTTCATTTCGTAGAGCCACAGTCTCTCTTCAATCCCCTCAAGGAAAGCGTCCTGGTCTGCCAGTCCGGCATGGTCCTCCGACTTAAAATTATTGTAGTAAAAGGTGCCGAACACGCTGTACTTATCTTTTACATGGCTGCCGAACAGGCCAACGCGGTTTACACGGGTGTCCTCGTTCAGATATAATTCCTTGCCAGCGAGAATATTAAAATATAACCCGAAATTTGTATAAGGAGAAGTATTCTGTGTGTGCATCAGCTCAATATTCTCCTCCCGCCAATCCACCACAGGCATGGTGGAATAAGCAATCGATGTGAATGGCGTTTTGGTATTGAAGAATGAAGTCCTTCCGGGAGTTTTTAAATATGGATCCCAACCCAACCCAAATACAAAGGCATCCGCCTCGGGTCGCAGAAAGAAATCCACATGGTTCATGGCATGACCCAAAACACCCAGAGATTCATAGGCAAAACCCTGTTTAAACGCAGGATTGTAGTCCCGCTGGATCTGGTGCAGATTCGTATCCAGTGGAACCTCCTCAAAACGGGTAAAATTATGCATCAGTCTCCAGGTGTTGATTGTCTTCGAGGTATCAATGACCTGTCCGGATAACACCACCGAATAAGCCGCTAGAAATAAATATATGAAAATAGATCTTCTCACCTGGGTGGGAGGTATAGTGCACTAAGTTAACAAGCAAGGATGGAAATAGGTAGAATTTCTCCGGATAGAAATTAACAAAGTATCAAGAGTCTCAGGATATCGTTTCCTCGCTGAACCTGCCCTCGGCAGCTAAGGCTTCGGAATCCGATATCTTTCCACTATGGAAGCCTTTCTACATTGTTGTTCGGAAGGGTATTTAAATAAATTGCCTTAGCGAATGCAAAGCATGCGGTTCAGCAATGGTTTAAATACCCTGAAGAAAGCAATGACAATCGGAAGTCTATTATGAAAAAATCCCACCCGGAAACCGGATGGGATTAAATAAGATAGGCAACGACCTACTCTCCCACTATACGCAGTACCATCGGCGCTAATGGGCTTAACTTCTCTGTTCGGAATGGTAAGAGGTGGGTCCCCATTGCAATAGTCACCTAAAATCTTCAAATAAGATTAACATACTGGAAGAAGTATTTTTTAACTAGCCTTGAAAAAAGCTCACGGGCAATTAGTACTGCTCGGCTTTGACATTACTGCCTTTACACCTACAGCCTATCAACGTCATCGTCTTTAACGGCCCTTAAGGGAGATCTCATCTTGAGGCAGGCTTCGCGCTTAGATGCTTTCAGCGCTTATCCCTTCCAGACGTAGCTACCCTGCAATGCAGCTGGCGCCACAACAGGTACACTAGAGGTCTGTCCAACACGGTCCTCTCGTACTAGTGTCAGGCCCTCTCAAATCTCCTACGCCCACGACAGATAGGGACCGAACTGTCTCACGACGTTCTGAACCCAGCTCGCGTGCCACTTTAATGGGCGAACAGCCCAACCCTTGGGACCTTCTCCAGCCCCAG
>SDBV01007138.1_pt1 | contig 15324 bp, 13 predicted proteins | sample 2277081 | NCBI WGS metagenome assembly SDBV01 (sample SAMN10402039, study PRJNA504765) | marine sediment metagenome | isolation source: marine sediment core GS10_PC15, 223 cmbsf | place: Arctic Ocean: Southern Knipovich Ridge | collected 2010
CAGAATGCCCGCTGCTACAGAGGCATTATAGGATATGTCAGACGTGCGCTGTGCTAACGTAACTTGGGTACCATAGGACAAGAGATTCTTGCCAATGCCGGTAGCTTCGTTACCAATCACTAAACAAAGGGGACTTTCATAGCTTATGTTCATAGCATTGTCACCACCAATGGTTGCTAAGTAGATCTTATAGCCAGCTTGTTTTAACGATTGCATAGCTGCAAGCGCCGTAGGCGCTCTATAAATAGGCAGGTGTTCTGCTAGCCCTGCAGAGGACTTTAATGCAGTGGCGTTTAAGGGAGCACTGTTCTTGCCACAAATAATAACACCATCAATGCCAGTACAATAGGCTGATCTTAGAATAGCTCCTAAGTTTCTTGGATCTTGTACGCTGTCTAATAATAATAAAAAGGGACTTCTCCGGGGATCAAAGAACTTCTTTTGGATGACAAAGGGGGAAGCGAGGGCGACCAGCGACTGATGATCAGTTGTGTGCACCATGCGGGTTAAGATATCACGTGCTACGTATTGTATCTGAGTGCCCTTAGGTAACAAACGCTCAATCTGTTTCCAGGCCTTAGGAGTGGGCTTGGTGGTGTACAGGGTAGTGAGCTTACGACGTTTGGCTTTAAGCAGTTCTATAAGAGAGTGAACGCCATAAACAAGTTCAAGCCCTTTGTCTTTTTTCTTCTTCATGGTATTAAGTATAGGTTGAAGCGCTACCACTTGCAAGGAGAGTTTTTGGTGGTGTATACTGGAGCCGAAGTATATAACTATTAAGGAGTTTCTATGAACAAAAAAACGCTGATCCTATTGTGTACAGGATTGCTTTTTACCTCGATGCAAGCGCGGTATGAACTTTGGTTTGATGATCCGTTTGATTTAGATTGGGATGATCTCATTGAGGCTCATGACAAGGCCATGGATCGCATGAAGAAGCAGTTTGCGCCACCTTCAAAAGAGGCACAAGAGGCAGTAAAAGCGGCTCGTAAGTCTCTTTCTCAAATAACTCATGAGATTAAAGAGGATGAGGACAAAACAACGATCATCTTCTCCGGTTTTGAGAGCCTCTCAAAAGAGGACGTTAAAGTCGTTAAGAAAGGCAACGGTTGGTTTGGTGTTATAACCACCCCTGCTGGTCGGGTAGAGTTTTCTATCTCACCAGAAGGGCTTCAGGTAACCTCAAAGCTTGAAGTGAAAAAAGAAGAGGCACAAGATAAAGATGATAAGAAGTCATCTCATATGTTCTATTCATCATCCAGTATGACACAGTCTCAGTACTTCACTTCTTTAGTAGATGTTACTACCTTAAAAGCGGAGCCAGTGAAGCCTGATACCTTTACTATGACGGTTGATAAGCAAAAAGAAGTGGTGTTGGCCATTTCATAAGATAGCCAGCTGGGCGTAAGTCCAGCTACTGCTACTTCTCATCGAGCCATGTTGTATCAAGCAGCAATTGGGTTATCCTTACCTGTTTGCTTTGTTGTAAATTCAAATAACTGTCAATAGCTTCCTGAGAATCATAAATTCCAAGAAAGGACGTTATTATCGATCATCGTTTCCGCCTCATATAAGCGTTGGGCTAAGGAGACAAAATCGTCTTCTTCCGAAGGAGATAGCTCATCAAAAGGCAATTGTTTATGTTTAGCATGGGTTACTGCCTTAATGACCTCATCCATAATACGATCCTTCACTTTCGTTTTACGCATTTCATCTTTGAGATCTTCTAAGGAGTGTTTCCACTGTAGGGTGTCGTCAGGTGAAAGGTGTTCATCACCAAAAAGCAAGCTACAAAGCAAGCTACATTCAAAAACATACTCCCTTGGATTTTTGTCATACTGAGATGCTGGTGCTTTTTCTTTATCAAGCTGTGCTTCAAGCCAGTTTGTCGCCCTACTAATACGCATTGAATCTTTTTGCAGGACTTTAATAGTGTCTAAAGAAGCTCTGAAAGTATCGATGACATTATTAGAAGCTTCTTCAACGGTGAGTTCAGGATGCTCAGTTACGTATCTTAAAAACTCATTCTTAGCACACCTATGGATAGCAGAGCTTGTTACATATATAAATGTTGCTACCTTAGCATATACAATGCACATAGATTTTGTTTCCAAAAGACTTACATCGTAGGCATAGTCCACCATATCCTTATCATGCTCTTGATAAAAGGGAGGTAAAACAGCAGCTCTTCTTCCTTCCATTACTCTTGACATCTCTTCTATTTCCTCAGGTGAAGGCTTAGGCTGGTGATACCTCTCATACATACATTTAAGGCTTAACATGGCAGATCTAACCTCGTCTTTTAAGAGGCCAGGGCTAAGGCGAGTTTCCATGGTTGCTAGACGTGAAAACACTACAAAGCATTCGAGCATAAATGCTTTCCATAGAGATTCAACTGATGTGGTTTGGCAGTCTTCATGTATGCCAATCCATTTCATTTTCTTTTTTATGCTAGAAATTTCAAGGTACGTTTCAAACCACTCACTGTGTGACAATTCGGTTTTGTTCTGTTCTTTCATCGCTTGCCTTTCAATAAGGCATTCACTGCCTTTGAGGTGAGAAATAGCACCAAGGCTGATCATAATAAGTAGTATTCTTTTCATTAGGGACTCCTGTTTTGGTAATAGAGTGATAGACTCTTTCTGAAGGTAGCCTATTTGAATGCGTCTTGTTTGTCAAACGTTATCAGTATCTTTTTCAGTCTCAGCACTTTGCTTCTTTAGTAGATGTTACGACCTTAAAAGCTGAGCCGGTGAAGCCTGATACCTTTATTATGACGGTTGATAAACAAAAAGAAGTGGTATTGGCCATTTCATAAGATAGCCAGCTGGGCAAAGCCCAGCTACTGCTACTTCATTGAGCCTTTGATGCACCTTTGAGGTTGACCTTTTCGTGGATATCTCTATACTGAAATATAACTATTATCATATCATATAAACAATGAGGATCTTTTATGATGACTAAACGATATATTCCAGCTCTTTTTTGTGCGGTTCTGATTGCGGGAAGCATTACTGCTACTGATGCCCGTGAAGAGAAGTTAAGCCAAGAAGTCCAAAAGCGGCTTGATAAGTTCGATTGTACGTTTGAGCCTAAGGGTGATACCTGGGAGATTGTTCTTTCAGGGTTTGAGGGGCTGCGAAAAAGTGATATTAAGATTGTCCGAAAAGGAAACGCCTGGTATGCAACAATAGACCATGATTGTGGCTACTTTGATTTTGTGTTGCATCCGCTTGGTGTTCAGGTACGTATTAACGTCCAGATGGAAAAATACGGTTTCCAACATTGGACGACCCAAACAGGTACGTTTTTTTCCGGTAATGCCCAAGTTGATATTTACTCATTGAAGGTTAAGCGTCTAACGTCAACTTCTCTAACGTTGACGGCAGCGAAGACTGAGCCTACGTATGAGGAAGAGGTTCTTGCTCTTTCATAAGGTAGAAAGTTATTAGAGAATGACAGCTGGGCGCAAGCCTGGCTGTTTTTTGGTCTTATTTGATACATATATTTGATTTGGTTCGAATCGCTTTTGCGGTAAATTGCTTCTAGGTAGCCTTATTGGTTTTTTGAGATAAAAATACGAACCACTCTTTGGTTGAAATTTAGTTTGTGAACCACCACTTTATTAGTGCCGAGGCCACCTATAATGCTTTCAAGAGAGAGGATTTAGAGGTTTTTAGCATTCGTTCCATGGAACGCAAGTGGTTCGAATGGAACGTATTTTGTCACTTGCGTTCCATTCGAACCAAATTGACTAAAAGATGGTTCGAACCATTTCCTCTGAAAAGCCTTTTTAGGTAAGCGGATTTGTGTTCTGAGATAAAAATGCGAACCACTTTTTACCGAAAAAAGTGTTCAAATTCATCATTTTTGCTCTACTTCAAGCTCTATTTTCATATATTGACCATTGGTAGGTTGTATCAGTGAATTAATGCCAATACGTTCCATGGAACGCAAGTGGTTCGAATGGAACGTATTTTGTTACTTGCGTTCCATTCGAACCAAATAGGTTAAAGAGTGGTTCGAACCATTTTTTCTGATATGGTCTTCTAAGTAGGCACATCTTCTTCTTCTGTGAAAAATACGACCCACTTTTACCGCTAAAAACTTTCCAGAACTCTACGTTTTTTCTTTGCAGTCCCCTGATCTCTTTGTATACTAGAATAAATAAGCTCTAGAGGATTCTATGTTTACCCGTACTACCATTACTCTCAGTCGCGCTGCTTTTACTGCTAATGTGAATAACATTAATGCGGTTACTGGCCATAAGTCATTAGCGCTAGTGGTAAAGAGTAATGCCTATGGTCATGGTATGTTTCAGATGGCCCAAATGGGCCAAGAGCATGAGGGGGTATCATGGTTATGTATTGTGGGGATTGAAGAAGCTTTGTGTTTACGTAAGCAGGGTATTACTATGCCATTGTTGGTATTGTCATTCTTAGATGGTAGTATTGATGAGGCTATTTATCATGATATTCATTTGAGTGTAAGTAGCTATGAAGAGGCATTGGCTGTAGCAGCTGCAGCGCAGCGTGTGGGTAAGAAAGCGTATGTTCATATAAAGCTTGATACGGGGATGGGGCGTATGGGGTTCTTGCCAGATCAGGTTGGGGAGTTGCATAAGATAAACAAACTTTCAGGTATAGAGTTATATGGGATTAGAACTCATTTGTCTGATACGGGCCATGCTGACCATTCCTATAGTAGAAAGCAGTTGGCTGAGTTTGATAGGGTAATAGATGAGGCTCAGTCTATTGGTATACAGTTTACGTGTACCCATGTGCAGTCATCAAGTAGCTTAGATCTTAAGCCTGAAAGAGATTATTCATTTGTACGCGTAGGCGCTTCTGCGTTTGGTCTCTGGAAATCTGAAGAGCAGCGTTTACTGCTTACTAGTAGGTATCCAGGGTTTGACCTGCGACCAGTACTAGAGTGGCGCGCTAAGGTGGTACAGCTCAAGCAGGTGCCTATGGGGAGTTATATTGGGTATAAGCGTACCTTTAAAACTACAAAGCCTACCAGGTTAGCAATAGCACCTATTGGCTATTGGGATGGCTTTGCCTATTCTCAATCAAATAGGGGAGTAGCGTTGATTAATAATCATCAGGTGTCGGTGGTAGGTATTGTAAGTATGAACATCACCGCCTTTGATGTGACTGACGTGCCTGAGGTTAAGGTAGGTGATGAGCTGGTATTGTTGGGTAATGCTCCCTCAATCTTGCCTCATGAGGTCGCGAAGCGGGCTGGGTGTATTACCAATGAGGTGACTACGCTGTTAGAGTCCTCCATGGAGAGGACGGCGGTAGATGATCATCAGCTGTTATTGGTGAATAATGCTCGGTTTATTGAGAAGCAGCATGTTGTTTAAAGGTCCATCTTTACTGATGATTTTTCTTGCGGGCATCCATATAAGAACATTGGCGTTCGATATGGTCATTAACACCTAATAATGATACTTTTGATAAACTTTTTCTAGCCGGTTTGGTGTTCCTATGGTATCCTAGTGGTATGATAATTATGCACAGGGGACACCAGCTATGTTTTTCATTGAAGGCCCGATAGGAGCCGGTAAAACAACATTTTTAAGATTGATACAAGAGAAGCTGCCAGAGCTGGCGGTGGTATTTGAGCCACTACAAAGCTGGGACAGTAAAGTATACGGCCAATCTCTGTTGGCAAACTTCTATAAAGATCCTCAACGGTGGGCCTATACCATGGAAACCTTAGCTATGGCCTGTCGGGTGCAAGAACATCTTAAAGAACAACAAAATCCCAATCCGTTTAGATTAATGGAGCGTTCTATCTATTCTGGCCACTATGTCTTTGCCACCAATGGCTACCATAATGGTTTCTTTACTGAGGTAGAATGGCAAGTATACTTAGAGTGGTTTAACTTCTTAGTCACCGGTAGGTGTAAACCACCTCAAGGGTTTATCTATCTTAAGGTAGATCCAGAAATAGCCCTTGAACGTATCAAGAAAAGAGACCGTGAAGCTGAGAAGAGCATTAGTCTTGAGTACATCAAACAGATACATAAGTGTCATGAAGACTTCTTAGTGCACAAGAAAGGGGTACTTGCTGAACTTCAAGATGTGCCCGTACTGGTGCTTAACTGCAATGAAGAGTTTGAGGCAGATAGTGAACAGTTTGCGTTACATGCGCAGAAGGTGTCTGAGTTTGTGAATGTGGGAAGCTTCAAACCAGCCAAGCCGGTTATTGCGAGTGTCTAATCTTAGCAGCAGATCTTTTCTGGATATAATAATCCTTTGTTGTATGCCTGATTCTTAATCAGTGCGATGTAAAAATAGGTGGTAGACTGGGGGAAGGGAAAAAGCTGTAAATTTGCGGTGAAAATGCGTCGTATTTGCGGCGCAAAATGTAATGGTTGTTATGGATGCCATGCTTATACTCCCTCTGAGGTGGTAGATTCGGGTCCCTTGACACGAAGGGGAAAGTTGGTAAATTTGCAGTGAAAATGCGGTGAAAATTTGCGGCGCAAAATGTAATGATTTTTATTAAGGCTGTCATAAGGTGCGGAATATAAGATGCTATAATCCTCCCTTATTCGAGTGTTTTTGAAAATAAGGGAGAATTATAGAAAAATGAAATTTTTCGAAATGGCGAGATCTCTGTCAGCTGGATAGCTTGTTAGGTGACAATTATTCAGCACCTAATATTTTTTTGTTTACTTAAGGGAGGAATATAGAAAGTTATAGTTCTCCTTTATTTGAGGTATTTTTAAAATAAGGGAGAGATATAGAAGTGTATATTTATCCCTTAAATATGTTGATTACATTTTAGAGCGGAATATAATTTGCTAAGGATTTAGATTTCCAATTCAAGACCATCATAGCCAACTATGATTTCAATATCATTCTCTTGTGCCAACTTCTTAATAGTAGCTCTACTTTTTTTCATATCTTCATAAAACCACCCACCAAAGTGTACTAGCAGAATAGTATCAGTAAACTGCTTAAACAGATTAATAAGATTAGGTACCCCGGTATGGCCATAGATCTTACCCGTTTCTTTCTCTCTGCGGATCATGCCCCCTTTACGTATAAAGCTTGCTTCAGTGATCACGAGATCTATGTTCTTAAGCAGTTTATGGTACTTCTTTTCAATCCATATCATGTCGCCGGTATAGAGTATTCTTATTCCCTTATGCTCAATAAGATAGGCGTTAGACTTTACCTTAAGGCTGTGTATGGCCGGAATAGGAGTGATACGGTAACCATTGAGACTAAAAGGTTTTTTGGTGACCTTAATCGGTTCCGAGAGGAACTTCTCAGGAGCATAAAGAGGGATATCAAGGGCGGGCTCTTCCTTGGCTCGTACAAAATAAGCATGGTCAGGATGGAGGTGGGTTATTAAGATATACTTGGGGTTATACGCAAGAAACCGTTCATCACCACAATCAAGTAGGAGGGTATCATCAATGAGTACTCCTGACTTTTTAGAGTGGTAGGGGGCAGATTCTTCTATTTCACCACGGGTACCCAGGACGGTAATCTTCATGCATGCCTTTAACTAACAACAAACTAATCTCTCTGCACTATACCACAATGTGGTAGGTATGGGGAGAGTTAGCCTATAGTTTTAGTTCATCGTAATGCCTTCGAAATTCTTCAACAATTACCTCTTTTAGATCTGAGAACATCGTAGACCTGTTTCGGTCTTTACAATCCTTAAACGTAAGAAAAATCACTGGATAGGTGCCTTGAAGCTTTCTAAAATTAGCTTTCTTCCATATGGCGGTATTCTCAAAGAGATAGGCATTACTTTCAGGGGTGATCTCATAAAAATACTGAAGCATAGAGAGATTGAGTGTCTTACCAAACCGGCGTGGACGAGGTATGAGCATAACTTGGCCATTAGAGCGTTTAAGCTCTTCAATAAAAAGCGTCTTATCAACGTAGTAGAATCCTTCGTCGATAATGGTCTTAAAATCACTAATTCCTATAGGAATCTTTAATGCCATGGTGCTTCACCCGTTTGTTAGCCATAGTATATACGTTAACAGAATGGCTCAAAAGATCAATTGGTGCTCTCTTGTAATAACTTGCTAAAATCAATGATTTTGGCAAAATAGGGGCTATACTCAACTTCCTCTTCTACTCCATTTACGTGAACTAGTACAGGATGAATAGAGAGCCCTTTAGGAACTACCAGGTTGTTTATCTTCTTCTGCACGTTACGTATGATACTTTCTTTGATGGGTTTTCGTGAAAGGGCAAATTCACAGACGTAGAGCGTATTAAACTTCGTTTGTATAATAAAATCAACCATACATCCTGGACGCTTTTTAGTGGGCCGTTGAAAGTAAGGACCAGCATTACTCAGTATATCTAGTGGTACCTGTAAGTAATCTAGCAGATAGCGATAATTAGCAAGAATAAGGTTGTTAAACGCTAAATCCATAAAAGAGCCTGACTTGGGGAAGGAGGTAAAAGAGGACCTCTTTTGTATATACTGTAAATAGAACAGAAGATAATTATCACGCAACCTAAAATGGCTCAAGCGAGAACGCTCAGCGTTCTTAAAGTGCCAGGTATAGTCCCGCTTAACAAAACCATTAAGGGTTAGATCATCTAAGTAGCTACTGATAGCACCTGTTTGGGTAATGCCAAGAGTTTTAGTGATATCCTTTATTTCCGAAGGCCCTGAAATAAGTGTTTCTGCTACTTTCTTGTACGTTGGCGTTCGTCGTGCGAATATCTCAGCAAAGCTCTTAGTATACTCATCTACTAAAGGACCATCTTTTGAAAAGCAGAGCTTTTTTATGGTGTTATCTACTGATTCCGTAGGATTGATCTTTTCAAGGTACCCTGGTACGCCACCGGTGACTGAAAGTAGTTGCAGCTTTTCATAAGCAGATAAATCACTCGGTGTTAAAAACTTATTACATTCTCTTAAGGGTAACTCATCAAGAGTTAGGTACAGTGATACTCTCCCAAAGAACCCCTTGCTTTTATGTATTTGGGTCTCCATCCATACTGAGTCTGAGCTGCATAGGATAAAAATAAGCTCCGGGTTTTTGTTAAAATAAATATCCCAGGCATTTTTAAGCTGGCCGGTAAACATATGATCTTTGGATCCCATCCAGTTAATCTCATCAAACAATAGAATAATTCTTTCCTCTTGAAGTCTTTGCGAAAGCATATGAAACAACGGCGTCCAGCTATCAACCCTGAATCTAGGTAATCCGGTTTGCTCAGTTAATTGTCGTGAGAATTCTTCAAGCTGAGATTGTTTAGTGGTTGCAGATGTTGGCACAAGACCGGTAAAGTGGTAGAACGTATAGCCTTTAGCAAACTCTTGTACTAAACGCGTTTTGCCAATGCTACGTCGTCCTCTAAGAGTTATCAGGCTCGAGGAGCGTTTCCCAAAGAGACCCTTAAGCCGATCTAATTCTCTTTCTCGTCCATAAAAAGGTGTAGCCATAATTTTCTCTCTGTTAGGTTGTCTAAATAGTATGACGAATAATTGGAAAAAATCAATAGTTAGTCGAGATAAAAGAGTGTTAAATCTCGACTAGAAATAGAAAAAAAGCGATTTTTAGTCCCATATTTTGAATGAAGCTAAAGTATAAATCTCTTTAAAAGGCTTATTTTATAGCTCATATGAGCACATTTTTTACTTTAAGAAAAACCCCAAAAAATCACCATTTTTTTGAATTTGCTAAAAAAGGCCTTTTTTGAGGGGTTTGGCTTGATCAGGAAGCTGGATTGCTTGATTCAATTTTTAGCGCGCTAGTACAGGAGGGGATTTTGGTTTTCTTAGGCTTCTATAGGTCTTATTTACAGGCTATTTGTTTAGTGTGATAATTTGCGCCAATTTCTCTTCTAAACTGTGATTTTGTTCACGCAGATAATCTTAAGTCAGGACCTTCAGTGCTTCAGCATAGGACTCTTTTGAATAATACCACTGAAGAAGATAGGAGTCTTTACCATGTGCTTTATGTGGTACTACATAGGCAGGAACACAGAGGTCTTCTTCAGGGTTATCACGGTCACAACCCAAGGCAAAGTCTATTCTTTGAAGGGGGACTAGTTCTTTTGAGGTGTTTGCTCGCTCCATAACACAAAAAAAGAGCCATTTGCGTAACAGTGGTGCAATTCTCTTGTCATGTCGTACGATCCATTCAAAGTGTCCCACTAAGAAACCTATGTCTTGTATGCTGAGTGTGATGGTGTTTTTGCGGTCAGCAAGAACTCTTAAAAGATGGAGAATGGTAACCGGGTCTAACTTGTTACGATCAAGAATACACTCTTTGAGTGTTTCAGGAAGTTGAGTAATTCTTCGTAAGGTATGATCTTCAATAGAACTACCTGTAATATCTATTTTAGTGAGCCTTTGAAGTGGTGGCTCCTGAATAGTTTTTATCATACAGTCTTGCATGGTTATTTCTCGTAATGGTACTCGCGAGCACTCAATCACCACGGTATTATCTCGTTGGATGAGTTTCATATCCCCCATATCTACGGTGGTATAGACTGGATAATTAGTTATTGCGGTTACATACCCATTATCATACGTTAAAAATGGCTTAAACCGCTCCTCTTCAAGATTTGTTGATTTGGGATGGTATGTCACCGGATGGAAGGGAACGGTTCTCTTCCCTCTAAGAATAAAGAGTATTCTTTGTATTACTTCTCCATGAGGATGGTCATGTTTTACGCCAGAGCTTATTATATACCTCTGGGCATTAAGTCCTTGTAAGAAGAGCTCCTCATTACTTCCTTCAGTGTTAGAGCCATGGTGGGGAACCACAAGGGTAACAATGGTGAGCTCGGGATATCTTTCCCTGAGAGCATCGGTGGTATCTTTCGTTGCATCTCCTGGTATCAGAGAATCTAATCCCTTAATTGAGAGTACAACACTGCGGCAGTTTGGGTTATGAGCAGGACCATTTGTTAAGGCAACAAGTGGCGTGCAATAAGAAGGTAGAAGTTTAGCAAGCTCTTGAGGGGTAGTTTCATCAACATATACACCATTAACTTTTTCTTTTAAGACATTAAGTTTTTTATAGGCGGCTGTTTTATAGTCTGATGCGGTGCCACCCAGGACTAATGTGAGGGGGATATGTTTTTTAAGAAGTGTGTTGCCAATCTGAGGTATCCAGCCATAGTGATCTTGATGAGCATGGCTTACGACTATAGTTACCTTTGTGGGAGTATCTTTAAGGATATAGGAAAGAATATTTTTGATGATTGCTGCTTTAGAGGTATGCCATGGCTTCTTTGCGCTACCAGCGTCAATAAGAAGTACCCCTTCGGTTGGATGCTTAATAACGGTGCAGTTGCCTTGACCTACATCAAATACCTGTAGTTCCATAGTTTTTTCTCTGGAACGTTCCAAGCATGTTTCCATAGAATAAAGAGGAGCTGAAACCAGGCAGAGTATAAGTGTTAGGCTTCTCATATCACGCCACCCGATAAAACCGATGTTTCCCCACCTTAATCAACATCCCCGGCTCTAACGAGATCTGCGCCTTAAAGTCCTTCAACTTTTCTTCATTAAGTGACACGGCACCAGCCTCGATAAGCCTACGAGCTTCGCTCGTACTTTGTACCGCTTCTAGATGTTTAAGAATATCAACGATCCAAGATTCTTTCCCTACAAACGTAGCACAATCAATCTCTTTGGCATGACTATAGTCCTTCTTCTGAAACAGCTCCTCAAACACCTGCTGTGCCTTGTCAGCCTCTTCAGGACTCCAGAACCTCTTAATAATAGCATGAGCTAACTGCTTTTTAAGATCCATGGGATGTGCTTCACCGCTGTTGACAGCATGCTTCATCGCATTAATCTCTGAATCAGTTTTATGGAGGAGCACTTCATAATAACGCCACATAAGTTTATCTGAAAGTGACATAAGCTTGCCATAGGCCTGGTCTGCTGGCTCTGCTAACCCAATGGCATTACCATAGGTCTTAGACATTTTTTGGACACCATCAAGGCCTTCTAAGAGAGGCAGGGTCATAATCGCTTGGGGCTCTTGTCCCCATTGCTCTTGTAAGAATCTTCCCATTAAAAGATTAAACGTTTGATCAGTACCCCCAAGCTCTACATCAGCCTCAAGAGCTACTGAGTCATAGCCCTGCATAAGGGGATATAACAGCTCATGAAACGAAATAGATTGATGCTTAGCTAACCGGTTAGCAAAGTCCTCCCGCTCAATGATACGGGCAACGGTTACCTTGCTACACAGATCTATAATATCTTTAAAGTCGAGCTTACCCAGCCATTCAGAGTTGTACCTGATAGTGATCTTCTCAGGGTCTAAGATCTTAGTGACCTGATCAAAGTAGGTCTTGGTGTTGTTTTTAATGTTTTCATCGGTTAAGGGAGGTCTTGTTTTTGAGCGGCCTGAGGGGTCGCCTATGCGGGCGGTGAAGTCACCAATGAGGAAGATGACTTCATGGCCCATATCTTGAAACTGTCGTAGCTTAGAGAGTGCTACGGCGTGACCTAAGTGTAAGTCTGGGGCGGTAGGATCAGCACCCAGTTTGATTTTGAGCTTTTTGCCTGAGGCGAGCTTTTTTTTGAATTCATCCTCAGGAATGATCTGTACGGTGCCGGTCTTTAACTTTTCAAACTGTTCCATTATAATATCCCGAGTAGCGAAGAAATAGTTATCGTTGCGGTGTAGGTAAACATAAACAGGGCAGACTGTATATACTCACCAAACACAATGAGTACTAATAGTGGCCCTAACAAAAACAGATAGTCAGCATACTCAATATAGCTGTAGCCCTTATCAAACCCAATCTCAATAAGATACCTAAACGCATTATGTAACATACTAAACAGGGCAATAAACACATTAAGATAGGTAATAGTAACCAGCAGCGTAGCCACGACAATTGAAAGGGTTGAGTACTGATCACTAAATACCGATGCTAAGTTGAGCGAAGCAGTTTTTGAAAAGAGCTTAAAGATAAACCACCCATAAAACGGGAACACCCGTTGAATAAGCCCCAGGGTAACATATGGGCCAAAGACCCCTATAGAAGTAGTCAAGGTAGTAATTGCCAGACCGATACTAATAAACGTCTCTGCAAACAACGCGATAAACATCCTTAGGTACCGAGATCTCCCAATAAAGGCATTGGTATTGATGGGTATGGTCTGGAACCAGCCAATCCCTAAACAAATAAGCCCAATAATGAACCCAAACGGATCAAAGTGCTTAAACGGATCAATACTGAGATAGCCATCCTGCTTTGCCGTCGGATCACCCAAGTTAGTGACAATAACGGTCTGTAGTATTCCATTAATCGTATGCGATATAAAATACGCCGCAATCAACAGACATAACCCAAACAAAAATTCAACACGAGCTAATTGCATAGATTAATCCTATGGTTTGTTTATGCTAGTATACGGGTATTTACGCCTCCGGTCAAAGGCTTAATAGATCAAGATCTCTTCAAGCCGTTTTTCTTCTATATACTCTTCCAATAACTGTTTAAAAGATCTTAAGCAATTCCAGTCTGGCACCTGATCGGCTGCTGCTTCTTTATTCTTATTAAGAAGAGTAGCATCGGCTTTTTTGACTAGCAAAAAGAGGGCTGCTTCAATCTGTACTGCACGAGCAGCTTCAAACAGGGGCGTTTCTCCCTTAGCATTAACCGCATTGACGTCAGCGCCTTTTTCTATGAGTAAACCAATCAATTCAAGGTTGTCTCCCCGTGCGGCAAGGTGAAGGGGCGTATCGCCAAAGATGGTTTGTGCCGTGACGTCAGCGTCATGCTCTATAAGAAGCTGTGCTATCTCATCAAAGTCTTTCTCAACAGCAAAATGTAAGGGTGTTTCCTTAAAACCATCAGTAGCTGATACCTCGGCACCTTTCTCAAGCAGTAGTGTGCAAAACTCAAGATTTCCCCGTTTTGCCATGAGGGCTAAACACCCGGCGGTAGCAGCTCCTTTGTCGAGCAGAAAACGAGCGGCTTTGAGGTGACCTACTCTGAGAGCGGTTAAAAGGGGCGTTATATTGCCTGATTTTGCGGATATATCAGCGCCGTTTGCAATGAGCTTTTCTAGTTCCGTAAGACTAACTTTTTTGCCGAGTTTGGACTTTTCAAGGGAAGCAAAGAGCTGTTTGGTGAGGCGGATCTGTTCCATTGGGTAGGCAGAAAAAAATAAGAGTGCTAAAAGGTATCTCATAGGTTTTATCCTTATACCTCTTAGTCTACTACAAAATCAGCAGGGAATCCATTTGGTTAGGAGGTAGATAAAAGTCACTACAATCCAGAACTGTAACATAATACTGATGATCTTTTTTTGCCTGATGGTGAGATAGGGCCCTACAGAGTTAATCACAAATATAAAGAAGGTGTTAGATAAAAAGAGGAAATAAAAGTAGTCAGCCATGGTAGGATAGCCCACGGTTGGGGTAAGAGACTCAATTACAAATCTATAGGCAACCAAGGCTGCTATACTAGCGGTCGTGAGACCTACAAGGATCTCGTTGTCTTTGCGTTGGTCAAAGCAGAGGGAGAATAGATCAATAAAGAATATAATCAGTAAAGGTAACAGTACGGTAACAACATACCGAATACTATGATGAAAGAAGTCTAATACAAACAGTACCGCTGGATAGGTAATCTCTTTTGCTTTATGATCTAACCCAAGGGGTATGGTACCATACCCGGTGATTACCTTATGGTCAGCATAGTCCCAGCCACTGATGTAGGGCTGATCAACAATAAAGTTCGCATAGGAAGATTCATAGGCCATCTCATCCGGGTTTACTGTCATGTTAGCCAGCATAAGATACAATGTATGATCCTCAAAGGGAAAGAACCCATAGTACAGATCGCTTCTAAACGTTGCCCTAAACTCATAACGGGCGGTGAGCATATCACCATCTAAGCTGGTTGAGGGTTCAGACTTATAATCTATCTGCCCCTTTGCAAACGTAAACTGTTCAACAGTATTGAGTGCTAATACTGACGGATCAAACGTAAACCAGATGATGCCCGAGATGGTAAACTTGTTATCAGCTACATTAAACTCAGGAAAGTCGGTGATCGTAAGACCAACATCTACCTTAGCCGGCGTTACCACAAACTGCTTTAACGTTTGTGGGGTGATCGGAATAATTCTTGGTGGCTTATCAACAGAGCAGAACTTTCTTAGCTGACTAGCGACAAGTAGGGCAATAATAACCGTTGTTACGGTTAACGTTGCCGCCTGAAACTGTAATGATAGGCCGTTAGAGGTTGCCATTATGCTCCTTCACTTACTAGTTGTTCTTGAACAGTTTGTTCTTGAACAATTTGTTCTAGCCAGGGACCCTCACCGGTATTGATCCAA
>SDBV01007139.1_pt1 | contig 15321 bp, 11 predicted proteins | sample 2277081 | NCBI WGS metagenome assembly SDBV01 (sample SAMN10402039, study PRJNA504765) | marine sediment metagenome | isolation source: marine sediment core GS10_PC15, 223 cmbsf | place: Arctic Ocean: Southern Knipovich Ridge | collected 2010
CGCCTGGGCCTGCGCGACGGCTCCCGCGAGTCCTCCCCCGCCGAGCCGCCGTAGTCCGACTGATCGAGCTTTCAAACCGGTATCCGGTCGTCCGATCTTTTCAATATGGATTGTTCACTGTAAGAGCACCCCGAACTCATGCCTTGACGTATCGGGTGACCTTGTCGCACGATATCTTTGCGGGCGCCGGTGAGAGTCGTTGGCTCACCGTGGGGTTTTCCTTTGACCCCCTTTCTGGGAACCCCGGCCCGCGCTTTTTCTTGCGACAAGAGTGAAACCCAACCCCTTTCTGAAGACTTTTTTTAGGGGAATTCATCCTCGATTGCGCTGAGTCTGATAGGATTCCTGGTGTCGATATGGCAGCTTGATGAAAAACTCACCACTGTTGAGTACGTAGACATTACGGTTGAAGATGTTTGCAGATGAGATCGAGAGGAAGCAGATGATCGAATACAAGGCAAGAGAACCGTCGCTGGCGGCCCTGCTGGTAGATCTGGAGAACCTCTACCTCGCCATGAAGGACAAGTACAGAAACCCCGCCGATCTTACCGTGACGTCTCTCCAGGCGCTCCGGGAGCATATGGAGAACACGCTGTTCATCACCCCGGTCATTGGCAGAGCCTACGCGCCGATGGACTATTCCTCGTCGCGCATCTTCATCAACGACCTCGCCCTGATGGGGATTACTCCGGTTCACGTTCTGGCCTATTCATCGAAAAACAGCGCCGATCTGATGCTCGCCATCGACTGCATGGAGCTTCTCTTCCGGCGAGAGGATCTCGGGACCTTCGTGATCGTCGGTGGAGACCGCGACTACATTCCGGTGGCCGAAAGGATCCGCCAGAACGCGCGCCGGGTCTTCGTGGTGAGCCCCAGGCACGCGATGTCCGGCGATCTGCTCACGATCATCGGGGAGGACAACTATCTGGACCCGATCTCCCTTCTGCCGGAGGACCGGGTGCTACCGGCGGTTCGGAAGGATCCCGCTCCGGTTGCCTCGGGCGAGGAGGAAGATCGAGACACGGGCGTCGAACCCGGCATCGCCGAGAAGCCGTCTTCGGCGCGGGAGCGACCCGTGGAGGTCGCTTCGATCTCGAAGGCGCCGACAACGCCCTCCGGTCCTCCGTTGCCGTCGACGATGGCCGAGTTGAAAGAGATGGTTGTCGACTCTTACGAGTTGGAGGATTTGAAGGCGTGCACGAAGCTGATCCTCGAGTTCCGGCGCGACCGCAACCTCCGCGAGGTCTGGCTCGGGCCGTTCCTGCGCGTGATGAACGAAGCCTTCCCGCTCAAGAGCAACGCCGAGCGCAAGAACTTGCTGAACCGGATCGAGGATCTCGGCGCGATAGAGATCGTCGAGCGCCCCCGCAACGACGAGAGCGGCACCTACGCCGTGATTTTGGTATGCTGGCGGCACCCGTTGGTCGTCGAGATGAATTTGGATTAACCTCTGTAAAAGTAAAAGAAGAACATTGATGCCTACTGATAAGCCCAAGATGTTCGAGTCCCTCGGGGACGTCACCGTACCGGAGGTCTCCGACTCGACCGACCGGTCGGCCCGGTATCGCGCCGAGGATCAGGAGGGGCACGCGATTCACTTCCTGAAGCGCCTGGATCGGGCCTCGGGAACCCAGGCGGAGTTGGCCCTGCAACTCTACAACGATCCGGAGGTGCTTCGTTTCGTTCTCGATAGCCTCACGATTCCGGAGGAATTCGATCGGGTTGCGGTCTCCCTGCACGAGGCCGACCTGGGCCCGTACCTAGTGGCCTCCCGCAAGGGCCGGTTCGTGACCTGCCTCGGCGAGGGCATGGGGATCGACAGCCTCTATTTACTCAATCACTCCCGGCTCCTGACCTATATCGAAAAAAACGAGGAGTATCGGCGTCGTAAAAAGCTGGCCCAATCTCTTGTGGGGGAGAAGCACGAGCTGAAAAAGCTCTTTGCGCGAATCGCGAGCAAGGGCGACGACGTGACCCGGGAGGAGATGCTCGCAATTTCGGCCATGCAGCCGGCCCTCAAATTGTTCTTCGCCAATAAGCTCTTCGAATTCATGGTCAACGTCTCCGATAGCACAAGAACGCTGATCAAGCGGAAGCGCTTCATCAACAAGGACCGGTCGGTTCTGAAGAAATATTATGGGGAGTACCGGGCCATCGGCCACCTGGCCCTCCTGGCTTCCATGAGCGGTCCGAGCGGGTTGGAACGGCTCACGGCGAACGATGCAAGGAAATTTTTGCATTCGCTCGTCGGGCCGTTGTTCACCGGCGATACGGCAATGCTGTTTCGGCTCGTCTGGTTCGTCGGAAAAATGGGCAAGATACTGCTGCCCGAATTGAAGCGCATGTTCATCGAGGCGAAGTTGCACGAGGAATGGGTGCTCGCATTAATGGGGCTGATCGTCATGGGATTACGCCACGGCAAGACCCGTGGAAAGGTGCTCAAAATCTTGAACGGGCTGCCCGACGCTTTTGAAAACTACGGTTGGGATGTTATCGATTTTCTTAACAAGTCAGAGTTGAAGGATGTCTTGACCATCGCTCTCGGCTCGCTGATGGAACCGGACAAATCGTACGAGTCGTTGGAGGCCTTTGCCAGGAATCTCTGTTTCGAAGAGCACCAGCCCTATGAGTTGCCGGCGTTCTACACATGGGAAAAGGAGACCGACGTTCCCGAAGATCTGGCCCTTGCATCCCTGGCGGAAGGCCGGCACAGCTTTTCCGAAAACCCCGAGCTGTTGAGCTATTGTCTTACCTTGACGCCCTGGCTGGCCCGATGCGAGGCGCAGGACTTCTACTTTCCTCATGACTACTACCGTCACGTCTATGTGCCGTGGCAGCCCGAGGAGGCGATCGCCCTTATCGACCAGGAGCGAAAAAAAAGGAAAAAGAAGAAGCCCGTCAAGGCAGAGCGCACACCGGAGCGAAACGACCCGTGCCCCTGTGGCAGCGGCAAGAAGTACAAACGGTGCTGCCTTTTGAAGTAAAAAGCGCGGGCCGGGGTTTTCAGAAAGGAGCCTAACTGTCCGCATAATATGTCCGGCACCACTGCAAGATGGAGGAAAAGGTCGACACTGTTCCTCAGGGCCAGGTCAAGAAACCTTCATAAAAGGTGCCGGACTCATTTTTCGTGCGAAATATTTCGCGCTGCCGCCGCCGATAGTGCTAAACTGCCGGTATGAGCGGTGAAATAATATATCCCGAAGAGGACATCGAGGAGGGACCGGAGCTGCTAAACGTCTCGTCTCGGTACAAGAAGCCGCCGTCCCACCCGACTCGCTCGGGCAGGGTTTTTTGCCTCAACTGCGGTACCGCATTCATATCCTGGGACCGCACCCGCAACCGCCTCTGTCCGTCGTGCGCCGCCCGCCGGTGGTAGGTGCCTTCCGGCCCAAAATCTGCGTACGATGTCTCGTGTCTCGACAACTGAAATTTGACGAGGCACTACTATGAGCACGCGCAGGATAGACCCCTATCGCATGAAGTTGCCGAAGACCGGCGCCATGAAGACAGATGCGCTGGTATATCTGCACGAGCGTATGATCGCCGAGGATGAGGCGCTGAACCAGCTTCGGGACGCGGCGTCCATCGACCCCGGCGCGATAGTGGTGGGCACTCCGGATATTCACGTGGGCTACGGCGTTCCGATCGGCTCGGTGCTCGCCTCGGAGGAGTTCATCTCGCCCGCGGCGGTCGGGTACGACATCAATTGCGGCATGCGCCTCATGCTCACGCCCATGGGGGCCGACGATTTTCCAGTTGAGCGCGTTGCGGACGCCATTCGCCGCGACCTGCCCCTCGGTGAGGGAAAGAGCAATCCGGCACTGTCCCTCGGTGGCTCCGCGCTGGAGAGAGTTCTCGCGCAAGGAGTGAGCGGACTTCTTCGCGTGGCGCGGTCGAGCGCGGATCTCGGCCGGATCCTCGATCCCGAACGGATAGAGGCGGATCTTTCGAAGATCGAGGATGAGGGTTGCCTTCAAGCGGATCCCGGCGTCCTGTCGCAAAAGGCGAAGAACAGGGGAACCTCTCAGCTCGGTACTCTCGGGGGAGGGAATCACTTCGTAGAGATGCAGCGCGTCGATCGCATAGAAGACAGGCGAGCGGCGAATGCGCTTGGAATCAACGAAGGGCAGGCGGTGGTGATGATCCACACTGGATCTCGCGGGTTGGGCCATCAGGTGGCGTCGGAGCACATGCGGGCCGCCGGCGATTCTGCTGTCAGGCGTGGACTGACGATGCCCAACAAACAGCTTGTCTACTTTCCCGCGGACAGCGTCGAGGGAAGAGAGTACCTGCACGCCATGGGTTGTGCGGCAAACTTCGCTTTCTCCAACCGTCAGGCAATTGCCGCGCTGGTGAGGAACGCTGTGGCCCGGGTTCTTCAGAGGACCCTGGGAATGCCCACCGTATACGACGTCTCCCACAACATCGTAAAGCTCGAGCGACACGGTGGCCGCAGGCTGCACGTGCACAGGAAGGGTGCGACACGGGCCTTTCCAGCCTCGATGATGCGCAACACGGCTTTCGAGAAGCTGGGCCAGCCGGTGCTCATTCCCGGATCCATGGGCACGGCGAGCTATGTCCTGCTGGGCACCGAGTCGGCCTCCGAGTCGCTGTATTCGGTGAACCACGGCGCCGGGAGGGTGATGAGCAGGACAGCCGCGGCGGGAAAGGTCAGGCGGCGCGACGGCAAGATCCTCAAGCCGGGCTTGATCTCGGACAGACGATTCGAGCAAACCATGAAGGATGTCTATCTCCTGTGCGAGGACCCGCATACCATAAAGGAGGAGGCGCCGGACGCGTACAAGGATGTCGACCTGGTTGTGGACACTGTCGTGGGCGCCGGACTGGCCAAAGTGGTGGCGAGGATGGTCCCCCTGGCTGTGTTGAAAGGCTAGGCAGGTAGGTACTCTGGTGTGGGTAAGGACGAGGAGGGCTATTCGATCGGCACGTCCGGGTTGATGTGGCGGATATCCGCCCCGGCGGGATAGGCGTAGGAGCCGGCGTAGTAATAACCGTACACGAAAACCGCGATATCTGTGTCGGCTTCCTCTGGCGTGGGGCCGGAGTGCACCGTGTGGACCCCGTCGGCGATGTCGCAAGTGTACGATACGTAGGTGATCAGGTCAATCGTGCCGTCTGTCCGGGGACCGTCGCAGGTGGTGGCGACGTCGGCGCCGTCGATCAGCGCGTCGGTGCCCTGGGGCATCGAGACAACCGCGTAGTTGCTCTCGAACCCCACACCCGTGGTGAAGGTGTACAGCCCGCGCCGCTGGTCGACCGCCGGGAAGTAGAGCAGCGCGGCGTCGCCGATGCCGGCGTTGGTGTTGCCCCCCTCCACCAGGTACTGAGCTACGTGGAGGTAGCCGTCGGTCGCCTCGACTGTGAAGCCGGTGTTGACGAAGAATTCGTGGTACTCGCCCAAGGCCAAGGTGAACGAGTCGTTCGGCGCGGGCAAGTTGGTGGTCACGGTGGCGGTCTGGTAGGCCATGATCCGGTAGTAGTCCATCTCGGCGGTGCCGCTGTTGCGCTGGGCCGAGTGGCTGACCACGAACTTCTGGCCCATCGCGAGGGACGGCAGGATCTGCTGCTCGATGTGCTCGGCGCAGCAGCTCTCCGGGAAGAGACTCTCCTGGCCAACTCCGGTCAAGTCGACCCCGAAGAATACCGCGACCGGCTTGTCCGCGATCACCCTGCTGCCGGTCAAGTCGACCTCCACCCCGGCCATCAACTCGCTGGCGGTGTAGAGCTTGGTCTCCAGGTTGAGCACATCGAACGGCCCGATGGTGAAGGTTGCGCTCTCGCCCGTGGGGATCTCGCTCACCCCCTCGCCTGCGTCGATCGCCGCGGTGGTGGTGACGGTCACCTCGGTGTTCTCGTGCGCGCCGAGCACCGCGATGTATCCGCGGTTGCGGTTGATGCTCAACAGCGGCGCCCCTGGCGGGTAGCCCAGCACGACGTGGTCCCTTCCCAACCCTGAGGTGGGGATCAACAGCGAGGCGTCGTTGGAGTACTGCTGGTCCAGGGTGTTGAACTGGTAGGCCACCACCGGCACGTCCGAGGTGATGCGGAACGCCCGCGAGGAGAGCCAGGTCTGGGGGCCGTCGTCCACGTTGTCGGTGATGTTCTCGCCGTCCGCGTCCCGCCGCGGCAGCTGCGCGGTCCGCAGTTCGCCTTCGGGGATGTCCGCCTCGTCGACCAGCTCAAGGTCGAGCGGCGCCCCCTGGGGCGCGTTGTTGATGTGAATCTCCACGTGGGCCGTTCCGTTGCTGCCGATGTTTGCCACAGAGACGGCGAAGATCCCGGCCGACGCGTCGTCGGCGAAGTTCTCGGCGTTGTCCAGATCCACGGCCCAGTACTCGCAGCCGATGTTGCTGTTCTCCACCAGCGCCTGGACGCACGGATTGTCGGCGTCCGTGTCTGTGTCCCCGTCCGTGTCCGTGTCCCCGTCCGTGTCCGTGTCCCCGTCCGTGTCGCTGTTGGCCACGGTCCTGTCCTCGGCCGCGCAGCCGAGTTGTCCGGCGACGAGCAGCGCCGATGCGCACAGCAATGCCAGCTCCAGTTTCGTTTTCATCGTACAGCTCCTGCGGATAGTCCGCATGATGATATGCCGTAATTGACATAATGCTTTTTAGCGACAAAGGCGCCGTCCAAGAAGATATTATATCGTAATGTAAGTTTGAAGACAGCCGAATTTTCGGCCCAGTCAGCTGAATAGACCCACCCATTAAAGCAGTTTTCACGGTGAGGAAGGTGACGACCCATTCACCAATCTACAACGGATTCAGCATGAGCTCGATGAGCTGGATGCCCACGTGGAAGAGCCCGAGGCAGACGATGAACAGGCCGGTGGCGATGAGGGATTTCTTGACGATCGCGCCGGTGGTCGCGGAAGCAGTGTCCCGTATTGCGTCGTGCCGACGGGCGAGATCTCGATGGTGGGCGGTTCGGTGAAGCTGAACCCGAACATCAGAGGGTTGGCGGTGAGCTCGGCGGGCATATCGAGGGCGCCAAGCTCGGTGGCCGACTTGGTGGACACTTGAACAATCCCTTGGTGAAGCTCCCATCGATCTTCCGTTCGATGCGCGCCACCGGGAACGCGGGGGGGTCGGGCTCGATGTCGCTTTCGATCTCGAGGAGCATGCTTTCCCAGCGGTCGAGGGGCTTCGTGACTTTTGTGCATTCCTGTGCGTCGGACGCACAGGGCGCAATCGCGAGAGCTGCGAGTGCGAAAGCTGGCATGAGCCGTTTCATGGGCAACACCTCCGTAACAGTGAATTCGCCGCGAGCATAAATCAGGTAGACGACTGGTGGAAAGAAAGAATTCCCTGAAGACAGAGTTTTTACGTTGGGCGCGACATGCGGGAGGTGTTGGCTATTCGATGATAGGTGCATCGGAGATTTGCAACAGGTTCAGGCCGCCGGGGTAGTGATAGCTCGTTGCGAACCCGTACCCCATTACCTGCAGCCCGACGGGCTCATCCGATTCGAGCACGTGTGCGCCTTCCTCCCCCGGCCCCAGCTCGATTCGCAGGACACCGAAGCCGTTGCTGATGGGAGTTGCGGCTTCGGAAACCGTCGCGCCGTCCAGTGTGATCGAGGCGCCGTCGGGGGCGATGACATCGATGAAGCTGAAATCGTAGTCGTCCGGCGCCAGGAAGATATATTTCTTGCGATATTGCTCTACCGGCTGAACGTTGGTCTGGGCGGGATCCCCCCGGTAGTCGAGCAGATGACCGGGATCCGACAAGGTGCTTCCCAGGAGGAAGCTCATCACCGCGAACGGCTCGTCACTCGATACCTCGAAGTCGGAGCCCACGTTTCCAAGATCGTACACCTGGCCCGAGTTGATGACCGAAGGCGCTCCCGCCGGCGCAGTTCCCGAATAGGTCAGCTGAGTTCCCGATACATTGCCCACGAGGCGCACCACGTGGCCGATTGGGTTTCCACGGGCGTTGGTGGGCACGGCTACCAAGTAGCGGGTTCCCAGGGTCTCCGCGGGCATCACCGACTCTTCGAGATGATCGCACGCGCCGTACTCGTCGGGCATGTACATGCACGGAGCGCCAGATATCACACCGATGGGCTTGTCGGCGTTGAGAACCGAGCCGGAGAGATCCGTAGTGTTGGTGCCCACTATGCGTACAACCTCTCCACGATCGATGGGAAAATCAAAAATCCCACCGGCCGAGGCGCTCGGGATGTCGTCGCCGCCGGTGACGGCTCCCATGCCTCCGACCATCATGGTGACCTGCGTGTCGTCTTCGAAACCGGTTATCGAAATGTAGCCCGGTTGGTGCACATCGGTGCTGTTCTGGCCCGCCGGGGCGGTGATCCGGTAATTACCGTAATTACCCGTCGCGGCGGTGCTGGGAAGCAGGAGAGATGCATCGTTGGAGTAGGAGTTGCAACCGAACATGCAAGTGCATCCTGACCAGTCCTTGCCCTCGGGGCCTCCCTGGGGTCCGTACTCGATGGGATTGAACTGGGACACCGTTACCGGGTAGGTGCTTGTCAGGTGGTATGCGGAGTCGGGCGTGCGTTTGCTGGTCAGCTCCCCGGGCTGGGGCGTGCCGGTGTCGCACAGGGCGGTCCAGTGCTTGAGATCGTCGACCCAGGGGAGGAAGAATTTTTGCAGCTTACCCGGCGGGATCTCGCCGCTGTCGATAACGTTGCCGGCGAACTCTATGGTGATCTCGGCGGTGTTGGAGCCGGCGTTCGAGACGACTACCGCGTAGTCGAACCAGGTCCCGACAACGTTGGGGAGCACCGTAGGCCAGAAGTCGCAACCCACATATGTGTGATTGTACTCGGCCTCATAACACGTCTCCGGATCGGGCACGAAGTCGGTGTCGGTGTCCGAATCGGAGTCCGTATCCGTATCGGTATCCGAGTCCGTCCCCCCGTCATTCTCTTCGGCCGCCCTGTTGTCGGAGGAACATCCGAGCACGAAGAGGCTCAATGCCAAACAGCGCATGATGTCTCGAAGTTCGATAAAAGTATTCATGGTCAGCGCCTTTCCTCTATGAGTCGATCAATATTCTCAAATACTATGCCAACAGGGATCGCGTGATTTTTCAATACATGGGATCGCACCAGCCCCAGTTGCAGATCTCGTCGAACCAGCACCACCAGCCGCACAAGCCGCAGTGGTCATAGTCCCAGTCCGTGTCGGCGCAGTAATTGGTGCAGCAGGCACTGGAATAGGTTCCAGAGCAGGTAGATCCGCCGCCGCACGTGCAGGAGCCCACAGAGCATCCGTCGCCGTACGGGTAACTACCCGAGTCGCAGTCGTATCCGCAGGTCCCGCAGTTGTTGGCGTCGTTCTGCAGGTCGGCGCAGTAGCTGTCGGCGCAGCAGGTCTGGGTGGGGGTGCACACGATGGATCCACACAGGTCGGTGTTGGTATCCGTGTCTGTGTCTGTATCGGTGTCGGTATCGGTATCCGAGTCCGAGTCGGTGTCGTTATCGGAATCGGCATCTGTATCAGAATCGGTGTCCACGTCCGTGCTCGACTCGCTGTCGGACTTGCTGTCCGTATCCGTGTCGCTGTCCGAGTCCCCGTCCGGGCCGCCGCTCGTCTCTACCTGTGCGTCGGCGCATCCCAGGGAGATGAGGGCAAGTGCCGGCACGATGCTCATGAGCAGTCGTTTCATCGCTTCCATTGCACCAGCCTTCTTCCTCATGGAATTAATAATACCACATTCCTGTACTGTGCCTTTGAAGAATTCAGTGCATGCCGGCCGTTCCTCGGCCTCCACGAGGCCGGAAATGGCGGTAACCCGTTATGAATGCAGATCGGGTGCATGTTGAGGGTGGCGGCATAACGGAGGAATGATCCGCGCAACGGGCCATGCTATGATATTGTTGAAATACGGAGGTCTCCATGACTGAAAAATCATTTATTTCGATGGCCCTGGCGCTTGCGTTGCTTGCGTTTGCCGGGTGTGACGACGACAAGAAGGCCGGTGTCGACGCCGGTCCCGTGCTACCCGATCCCATCTGTCTCGAGTCGGGGGACGGACCGTACGCGATGGCCTTCACCGACGTCACCGCGGATCTCCAGCTCGATCCGGACAATCTGCGGGCGACGGCTACAATACTGACCATCGTCGATGTTGATGGCGATCACTGGCCCGACGTCTTCCTGAGCAAGGCGAGTTCGGAGCGGGAGGATCCGGGCGATCCTGTCGGCCGCTATCGCCTGTTCCTCAACACCGGAGGAGTAGGGTTCGAGGAGGTCACCTTCGATTCGGGATTGTTCGTTGCGCGGGACGGCACCGAGGGCAGGGCGACCTCATACATTATATGGGCCGACGTGGATAACGATGGCGACAAGGACGCCTTCAGCATGGTGAATGAGACTTCGGCCAACTCCGCCGCTCTGCTGGACCATACGAGCATCTTCTTCAACGACGGAACCGGGCACTTCGATATCGGACCCGAGCAGAGCTTCACGTCGGGCCAGTACGATCCGATTGTCGCCGCCGCCTTCCTGGACTACAACCTGGACGGCCTGCTCGACGTGTTCACCGGGCACCACTACGCCAACTTCGGGGCTCTCAACACTACGGTGCAGGACTCGCTCTTCGCCGGAGACGGGCAGGGGGGGTTCTCGGACGTGACGAACGACGTCGGGTTGACCACGTTCTCGTTCACCCTGACAAACGCGGACGAGGGCACCAACCACAAGCCCACCTGGGGCGTGACCGCGTGCGATGTGGACGGGGACGGTTGGACCGATCTCATGACCAACAGCTACGGTCGCCAGTTCAACGCGTTCTACCGAAACACCGGCGGGTCCTACGAGGACCTGACCCTCACCTCCGGTCACTGCTCCGACGGAAACGAGGATTACTCCGACAACCACCAGTATACCTGCTACTGCCAGGCCCACCCGGATGAGCCCACCTGCGAGGGCGCGCCGTCGCCGGCCGGGAGTTGCGACGGGTGGGAGAACTACTGGAACGTGGGCATGGACGACCGGTCGTGGCGCAACGGGGGCAACAGCTCCAACACGGTCTGCGGCGACGTGGACAACGACGGGGACATGGACCTGCTCGCCGTCGAGCTGCGCCACGGCTGGACCGGCCAGTCTTCGGACATGACCGAGCTGCTGATCAACGAGGGGTTCCCGGCCAGCCCGCTCGTCCGGCCGGGCAACGAGGTCACCGGCCTCGACCGCCCGTTCAGCCTCAACTCGAACGAGGGGGATCTGGGTGCGATCATGGCCGATTTTGACAACGACGGGCGCCTGGATGTGTTCATCGCGTCCTCGGACTATCCCGATACCTACAGCCTGCTCTACCAGCAGCAGGCGGACGGCGCCTTCTCGGAGGTTGGGAGCGGTGCCCACGCGCGTATCCACCGCTCCCACGGCCTGGGCCTGATCGATTACGATCGGGACGGCGACTACGATCTCATCGTGGGCACATCGTTGGCGCGCTGGAGCGCGAGCGACAGCCCGCCGGCGCCGGAGGATACGTTCGCCTATGTCCTTCGAAACGACACGGGTCAGAACGCCAACAAGGTGATGATCCACCTGCGCGGATCGGGTGCGGCGGGCGGCGCCAATCGGGACGCGGTGGGTGCGCGGATCACCGTGTCGGCGGGCGGGGAGACCTTCATGCGCGAAGTGCAGGGGGGATACGGCCTCAACGGCTTTCAGCGGGACGACCTGATCATCATGGGGATCGGCGCGAACTGCACCGTGGATTCAGTGACCGTCCGCTGGCCCAACGCAGCCCTCGACGAGGTTACATACACCCCCGTGCTCCCGAACTACGTGCTCGTGATAGAGGAGGGACAGGAAGTTATCCATCAGTCTCTCGAGGAGTACACTACGTCTACTTCTTGAAGCCGTCTTTCAGGGACTTGAGTAATTTCTTCCCCTTGGATTTCTTTCCCTTTTTCTTGGCGGGCGGCTTCTTGGTTGCTTTGGTCGCGGGCTTCTTCGGTTTCTTTTTCGGCTTTCTCACGAGTTTCACCTTCACGACTTGGTTCTTCGAGGGAATCACCGAGATCCTGAACGTCTCGTATCCGTCCAACTCGATCCTCAGAGGAACGATAGTGTCGTCCTTCATCACCTTGAACGGGTTGATCGGCACGAACGAGTCTTCGTAATATATCTTGGCGTTGCGCGGCACGCCCTTGACGGCGATGGATACGCTGTTCGAGAGATCGTCATCGCCCGAGCACAGGCCGATCGCGAAAATGCCCATCAACAGTACCGCCGTGACGGCCGCGCCGCCCCTGTAATAACGTCGATTCGGGCCGTTGAATCTCGGGCGTAGTTCCGTCTTTATGAAACCGCGCAGTTTCGCCTTGACCAGACCGACGATGCCCGGCGGTTCCTGATCCTTCACGGATTGTTCCAGGATGTTCGCGGCCAGCATCGTGTCTCCGATGGCAGAGACGTTTTTCCCCAGGTCACCGGAGGCGAAATTGTCCTTGACCATCGCCTCGCCGAGCATGGTCATCCCCTTGCGGCGCCCATCCTCGGGGACGATCTCCCTCAGGGCCTCGAGCAACTCTCTCGCGCTCCCAAAGCGATCCGCCGGATCCCTGGACAGCGCGCGTTTGATGGGCAGCCAGGCGTCGGCGGGAAAGTCCGCGCGGAGATCGATCGGATCCGTGGGCTCCCCGGTGAGAACATTGTACAGAATTTCGTTGTATTGCTCGCCGGTGAAAGGAGTGTCGCCGCAGAGCATCTCGTAGAGAATCACGCCCATGGCGTATATGTCGGTCCGGTGATCCACGTCCGCCGAGCCCCTCGCTTGCTCCGGAGACATGTAGGCCGGGGTTCCGAGCATGGAGCCGTCCGCGGTGAGCTTGGTCTGTTCGGTGCCGGAGGTGATCTTGGAGATGCCGAAGTCGATCAGCTTGACCGTCGGCGCCTCATCGGGCTGGTGGACCAGGAAGATGTTCTCCGGCTTGAGATCCCGGTGGACGATACTCTTGTCGTGAGCGGCGGCCAGGGCGATGAGGGCGGGCTCCATGATTCCCAGGGCCATCTCCAGGTCCAGGTATCGCTCTCGCTCCAGGAGGTCGGCCAGGCCCTCTCCCTCGAGGAACTCCATGACCAGATATGGTTCTCCCTCGGCGGTCACGCCCACGTCCAGCACGTCGATGATGTTCTTGTGCTCGATGGCCGCGGCGGATCTCGCCTCGCGGTAGAATCGCTTGACAACCTCCTCGTTGCCCGCGAGGGATGCGTGGAGGAACTTGACCGCCACCTTCCGGCCGATGAGCAGGTGGAGCGCCTGGTAGACGACTCCCATGCCGCCCTCGCCGAGAAGCTTCTCGATCCGGTACTTGTTGTCGATGGTACTGCCGATGAGGTCTTTTGCGGACATGGAAAAAACCCTATAGACAAACATCGGGTAAAACAAGCGGGGATGGGGGCCGGACAATAAAACCCTGGCACCTTTCGGGCGGTCTGTTATCTTGCCGCTGTCGGGAGCAGGGAAGGGCCGTGGAGCCCGGCTTTGGGAGAGTATCAAATGTCGGACGATTTCGAGTCAATGCTGGATGAGTCCTTCGCGGCGGACGCCGGAATATCTCCGGGCGAAAAGATAGAGGTTACTGTCGTGTCCATAGGCGCGGAGCATGTGTTCCTGGACCTGGGCACCCGCGCCGAGGGGATGATACCGCGCGAGGATCTCACCGTCGAAGGCGAGCTGTCCGTTGCCATCGGCGATCGGATCACTGTCTTCACCACCGGGAGTCGGGACGGAGCGGTGACATGCGCGCGGACGATAGGCGGCGCCTCCAGTATGGATCGGGGGCAGGGCAAGGAAGCCCTCATGGAGCAGATCGCGGAGGCACACGACGCCGGCATCCCGGTAGAAGGGATCGTCAAGGAGGTCAACAAGGGCGGATTCGAAGTGAGCATCATGGGCGTGAGGGCGTTTTGCCCCGTTTCCCAGATCGCGCGCGGGTTCTGCGAGACCCCCGAGGAGCACCTGGAAAAGACCTATTCGTTTTCGATCATCAAGTGCGAGGAGGGTGGTCGCAACGTGGTGGTAAGTCGCCGGCGGATCCTGGAGCAAGAAGCGGAAGAGGCTGCCGCCGAGGCATGGGGCGGGTTGAAGGAGGGCGATATCTTCGACGGCACCGTTTCTTCGGTGCAGAAGTACGGAGCCTTTGTGGATATCGGCGGGATCGACGGCCTCGTTCATGTCTCCGAGATCTCCCACACCCGCGTGGAGCACCCGGAGGAGGTGCTCGAGGTCGGTCAGAAGGTGAGGGTGCAGATAAAGGAACTCGACCAATCCGACAAGAAGATCTCGCTCAGCCTCAAATCGCTCGAAACGGATCCGTGGCCCGATGCTGTCTCGGAGATCACTTCCGGGCGCGTGATGAAGGGCGTGGTCACCCGCATCGTTCAGTTCGGCGCCTTCGTGGAACTTCGGCCGGGGGTCGAAGGGCTGGTCCACATATCGCAGATGTCGCAGACGAAGCGCATCGTCAACCCGAGGGAGATCGTGTCACAGGGCGGCGAGGTGAAGGTGAAGGTGCTCAATATCGATCCGGAGAGGCGCAGAATATCGCTGGCGATCGTCGACGAGAACGCGCAGGACGAAGCCGTCGTCACCCGGGATCTTCAGGAACTGCAAAAAAAGGCCGCCAAGTCCGGAATGGGAACCCTCGGAGACCTGTTAAAAAAATCTGTGAAAAAGAAATAAGGCCGCCCAAATAATGACTCCCACTCCTTAGAAAAGGGGTGTGAGACACGTTCTCTGAGGCGGGATACCACACCAAGAACTAACAGTTTTTTCTCATGGGGCAACGAAACACATTGTTCACGGGTCGTTTGAACGTTAGTGTTGAGAGGCTGGGAGTTAGTAAAGATGTGGGTTTTTAAGTAAAAAATGAGTCTGGCACCCTGGGAGAAGGTGCTTTGTGTTTCCTGTCGGCTCCAAGAGTGGGGTGACGACTGTGTCGATTGTGACGGAAAAGGCAGCAGGGACGAAATAAACCTGTGGTACCCTCGATCATGGAATCGCAATGATGATCGATGAAAAGGAGGTTTCATCATGTGGGACACACTCCTCGAGCCGCTGAGGGGCCTGGTCGACGCGCTTTCCGCGCGCGGTCCCAAGCTCTTGGCGACGCTGGTTATACTGATTGGCGGGTGGATCATCGCCAAGGTGTTGAAGATCGTCATCTTGCGCGGCTTCAGGCTGATCAAACTCGATTTCGTTGCCGAGAAGGCGGGCATCGAGGGTTTCCTGAAGCGAGGCGGAGCAAAGAAGACGTCGATCGAGATCCTCGGCAGCCTGGTCTACTGGATTGCGTTGATCATTTTCTTGGTCATGGTCC
>SDBV01007140.1_pt1 | contig 15319 bp, 9 predicted proteins | sample 2277081 | NCBI WGS metagenome assembly SDBV01 (sample SAMN10402039, study PRJNA504765) | marine sediment metagenome | isolation source: marine sediment core GS10_PC15, 223 cmbsf | place: Arctic Ocean: Southern Knipovich Ridge | collected 2010
GTTGGCCGGCGCCCACGTCGACTATCGCACAGGCTACATGAATCCGCCGGCCATTTCGCCCAAGGCCCGAGTGGTACGCATCGATCGCGAACCGGGCGAAATCAACCAGGGGGTCTCGCCGGACGTGGGACTTCTGGGTGACCCGGCCGTGGTGCTCACGCAATTATGTGACGAGTGGCGGCGGCGTCACTTGGCCGCTCGCACCGACTGGCTGCGCGAAGCGCAGAAGCGCAATGCCCAGTATCGCGCTCGGTGGGCCAAATTACCTGCCACGCCGCCGATGACTGGCCAGCACCTGGTTGAGGCTTTGCGCCCCGTGATCACCGATGACATGATCTTTCTGATCGACGGCGGCAACATCGGCCAGTGGGCTCACGTGCTCCTGGGGGACCGTTACCCCGGAAACTGGCTGACCTGCGGGGCCAGTGGCGTGGTCGGCTGGGGCCTGCCAGGCGCGATCGCGGCCAAGCTACTCTATCCCAACCGCCCGGTTCTGTTGCTCTCGGGCGACGGGGCGATCGGGTTCACCATCGCCGAGTTGGAGATCGCCGTGCGGCACAAGGTGCCGATTGTCGTCGTCGTGGCGGACGACCAGGCGTGGGGAATCGTCGCCAGCGGACAGAAGCGGTCGCTGGGCGAGCCGATCGCGAGTCTCTTGGGGCCGGTGGACTACGCAAAGGTTGCCCAAGGCTTCGGCGCCCGCGGCGTCGTCGTGCGGAACCCACATGAACTCACTGTGGCCGCCCGCCAGGCGCTCACTGCCGGCCAGCCGACGGTCATCGAGGTGCCGCTCGCTCTGCTTGGTCCAACGGACTTGACTTGACGCGCCGTACCCAACATTGAAGTAAAACCCCGCCTGCGGTCCAGAGGCAATCCCTCAAGAAGGGAAAGAGCAGATCGCGTCGGAAACTCGAATAGTCGGCTCAATCCGAAACGGGATGAGCGAACCCAAGTAACGGCCGGTTTTCACGTTTGAAACGCCAACGTCACGATTGAGTTCGCGTGTCATGCGTCTGCGTTCACCGCGCGACTTCGAAGAAAACCAGTTCGGATACTTCCGCACCTTCCAGCGTCACTTGCAGCCCTTTTTCCATCAAGTCCACGGCCGATTGGACTGACGGCGGATGGGTGCCGTCCTCGAAGGTCACTCGGTACATCTGCTTGGCATCCAGCCCCTTGAAGCGGACGGCCTCCGTTGCGGTCTTGTTGGAGGGTTGGAACAGGTAGATCACCCCTTTCCCGCCCGCCGGGTCGTAGTATTCGATGCCGTCTCGGCTGCGGCCATCGCCGCGGGGAAAGATGTGATAGAGATCGGCCTCGCGCACCAAGGGCCGGATCTTGGCCTTGTACGTGTCGACGCAGGCCTTGAGGGTTTGTTTCTCCTGCGGGGTCCATGGTTCCGTCCCGTTGCCGCCGTTGGGCGCGTCGAGAAACCATTCCGGAGCGCCCATCGACGTCGAGCGGAACGCGTATTTCATGCCCGCGGCTCCCCGGGGACGATAACGGCCGTTGACACTACCGAGATGACCTTCGATCTGAATCGGATGAAAAGCATACGAGCTGTCGTAGAAGGCCATTCGAACGTGCAGCGGCGAATACGTGTCGGAATTGAAGATCTTCACGGCGCGCCTCATTGCCCCGTAGTCCTTGATGCGTCCGCCGCCACAGCAGTTTTCCCACTGGAAGGCAGGCATCTCCTTCGCCAGCGCGTCGACCATTTTGTAGAAGCCGTGAGTCGCCGCGTAAGAGGAACCGATGACTGCCCCGCGCGTGCAGTCGGAGCGCCACATGTCGACGTGGTACTCTCGAAACAGCCGGCGCACGCGATCTGCCCGCCGCCGGCGTCCTGCAGGGCTGGCCATGTCGAGGTTGTCCGTCCAGTAGAGCCCGAACCGCATGCCTTTTTGATGGGCGTAGTCCGCGGCCTTCTTCATCCCGGACGGCCAGTCGGCCTGATCGGAGTCCGGCTCGTTGCCTTGCCACCACCCCACGTCGATCATCACTTCCTCGAAGCCCAGCGGCGCGATGTCGTCGATCAGCGGATAGTACTTCCTCTCGACGGGGTCCCAACTGCCGGGTGTCTTGCCCGTGGCGCCGAAGGCGTTCCACTGGACCTTCGGGTAGCTTGGATCCTGGCGCAGGACGTCCGGGACACGGTATCGCAGCAGCCATCGCCGCAAACGGTTGCCTGCGTCGTCGAGATCGCCGCGGTAGGTGCCGAGAAAACCGGGACGTACTTCGAATGTCTCGCCGGAGGTAAGCTCCGGGCGGACGTCGGCCAAGTTACCGCCGCGTAATCGCACCCTCGGCGACGCATCGCTTGCCAGCGTCACCACCTCGATCCGGCAAAAGCTCCACTCCAGCCCAACGTAGACGCCGTGCTGCTGGTCCGCGTCCAACACAACGTACGGGATGAACTGGCCGGTCGGAGCGGTTCGCACTGTGTAGCGGCGGCCCGCCTCGAACTCTGGTCGGTGGACCTCCTCGACCTCCGGTCGGCGGGCCTTCTCGTCGGGCGTGAGCGGATGACGGTATACGCCCACCGGATCCGGCGTGCCGCCGTCGCTATGGAAGCACCACATGGCGGTCGCGCCCGTCAGGTCCAGGTCGAAGGTAGGCTGATCGGCAATCGTCACCGATTGGGCCGAGCGGTTCTTGATTTGCGTGCTGTGATGGATGGGGCCGGGGCCCTTGCGGGCGTGCCACTGGGACGCGACCTCCAGCGCCGGGTCGTCGCACGCAAACTTCAACGTCAACTTCCGCCCGTCGCTTTCATCCACGGCCGCGTCGACGAATCGCCATTGAAGTGTCTTGCGCTGGCCGGCGACTTCAACCTGGGACAAGAGGCTGATCGCCACCGGGTTGGTGATCCAATTCCAACCCGTCGCCGGGCAGGATAGTTCGCCAACGACCATCTCGCCCGCGGCGGTAACGCCGAGCGTCAGCCGCGTGTCGTCCGTGGCCAGCGTCCAGGACTTCGCCAGCGCACCGGCGGCCGGACGAGGCGCGGCCTGGAGATACTGGGCGCGCGTCGCCTGCGCGGCGGCCGGATCGATACCGGCGTGCCCGAAATCGGTCAGGGCCTTGTTCCAGATACGGAAGTCATCGATCAGCCCGCGGAAGCAACGCTGCGGGGCGCCGTAACCAAGGCCCACGGCCACCGGCATCGGTGATGGGCGGGCCGGCGCGGTGTCGTGCTCTGCAGCTACCATAATACCATTTAGGTAGACGCGCAGGTCTTTCCTGGTCTTTACCAGTGCCACGTGCTGCCAGCGGCCCGCCGCCAACGGCACGGCTTCGGTCATCACCCATCTGCCGGCCCCGGCGCCATACGCGGCCAGAAAGTGGTTGGTGTTAGCTCCCTCCTGCTGCAGGACGAAGCCCAGGCCTTCGCCGCCGTGGCCCCCGAAGACGTCGGCGTGCTGACTCTGTTGCTCTCCGGGATTCACCCAGCATTCGACCGTGAACTCTTCGCCGAGTTCTTTCTGTTGAAACCGCGTGTCGACCCAACTGCGGCCGTCCAGCGACGCACACTTCCCGTAATTTCCATCGACAAACGTGAGCTTACCCAGGCTCGTACACGCGCTCTTGGATTCAGACGTGTCAGCCAGATCGCCTTCGAACAGGAGTTCCAGCACCAGCCTCGAACGATCGATGTCTTTCGGCGTCGCGTCTTCCTGCACCTTCGTGGTGTGAGCGCTGTGCGAACTTCCGCCGGATTCACTCTGCTGGGCCGAACTGCGTATTCCCGCGGCTCCTGCCAGGGTAGTGTACGCCAAGCCCGCAAAAAGGAACCACCCGCGGAAACCCTGACCGCGCTTCAGATTGGCGAACTCCCTGCGAGAATTGCGACGACCTTCGGAGGTCACTGCCGACGTTGCATTGCCTTGTTGCATGGTGTTCTCTCCTTCGATTCCTGGACGGGGGGAGCCGATCCGGGTGGTGGATCGTTCGGCAAGCGGCCTGCCTGGCGGTGCCGTACGCACGAGTCGCCGGGCACGTCGCCTTGGCCGTGTCGGCGACGCTTGCTGATTCGCCATTGAACACCGGCTCTCGGACTTTGGCAACTGTGAAGCCAAGGGATTATACACCGTGAAAAGCGACGATTGCGACCAGGCATGAGTCCCATCCCACAACGAGCCGCTGGTGATCGGCGGAAGTTCCTATCAACGTCATATGTCTCTCTCATCAAAAGACCGTGGCTGGAACAGTCCTTCCCCCCATCTGTTGGGCGGCTGTTGTGGAAGCCGTTTTGGCAATCTGGGACACGTTTTCCGGCACCCCCAAGAGTGCCCCAAGAACCCGTCGCCTGGGACGATCCGGGCGGACCGGCCGAATCGAGGCCGAAACTGCTTCGTCAACGAAACGAGAAGCGTTTTATCGCATCGTGGCGCAGCCATGATGCGATAAAATGGGATTGAACGAAGCCGCTCAGTGGCAGCGGAGCGAATGGCGAATCGGGCGGAGAGTTAATGCGAGTGGACGTTTCAAGAAGTCCCGCGGCGCAGGTTCAGCGACTGTTCCCTTTGGTGCCGACTTTGGGCTGGAGAAAGGCCTTTGAGAAACACTTCAGCACCGAGTTGGAGGAGTTCTACGAAGATCTTGAAGAGGTGGCGCGGACGACCACAGTTCAACGCAATCCCGAATTACTGGCAGAACACTGGTGCAGTCTTCTCAGGTCGATCGAGTGAACCGGCTCAGCCCGACAACGGTGAATCCTCCCTCGATCGCTGGGAGCAGCCCTGCGGTTACCGTCCGCACGGCAATCAAGCCGAAACGAGCCACGTGGCTCAATCTCAGCACGGATTTCGACCAAGAGGCTTTTACCATCGGCTTCGCGATGGAAAAAGCCTCGTCTATTTGGGTCTTCGTCCACCGTGGAAACCGGCCATTGTAGCCCGACGCAAAGTGCGAGGCAAATGGCGTAAGTGCTTGACAGCAAACGCGGAAGGGATTATCAGTAGGGACATTACTAAGAAAAAGGGAGTAGAATAGTGCAAAACACTGTAACAAGTCCGTCGAGGTGGATTGCGTTCCATCTGCTGCTCGGCTGCTGTGCGATGACCTGTCTTGCATCGGGGCATGCTGCGGCGCAGGAGACATCTGCCCAAGATGGTCCGCCGCTCGCGGGGCTAGAATTCTTTGAATTGGATCGCAGGATCCAATCGGACAACAGCCCGTTTTTCTACTACACCGGTACTGAAAAGGTAGAAGTGAGAATAGACGTTCCCCCGTCGCCGGAACATAAACTGGCTATAAAATGGGTGTGCCGAAAATGCGAAGAGCCTAAACGCTCGATGCGAATCGATGTTAATGGAAAAGCGGTCACAGTCGCTCGTGAACCGGCACGCGGCGACTTGCCGTTCTTTTGGGTCGTTGTCCCAGTCACTGACTTTGGTATCACATCCAAACAGACCGGGATCTACAAGATTTCGATCGACTGGCCCGGCCCTCCCCATAACGATGGCCTGATCGGCGGATTCCGACTGATTACGGACGAGTCTCAACTGGAAACCGTCATGACGGAGGATCCGAAGACCACGTTCATCAATCCTGGTCGGATCACTCAAGAGATGTTGACAGCGGATCCCACGATGAACCTGAAGAAGAATGATCCGGTTTCCGAACCGGTTTTGCCAAGTGATCTGGACGCGGACAAGTATCTACTTGCTGCGGCACATTTTGCCGATGCTTGGCTTTCGTACGGGATCGACAACTATGGCGTCGAACGATCGCCGCTCTTTGCCGACCTGGTCGACTCGGAAACACTCGTAGCGCCGAGAATTGGCGTGATCTTCAAGCGCGAACTTTCCAAGCGGATGATGGTCAGTGAGTATGCCGGTCAACAGAATTTTATGCGAACGCTGGTTACGCTCACGAAGCTGACCGGAATCAAGAGATATCGCCAGGCGGCAGACGACTCTGCCCAGTATATGTTCGATCGCTATTGGGACGAGTCGGCCGGTCTGCTCAAATGGGGTGAACACAACCTGATCGATCTTTATACCGAAGGAACCGTCGGCCTCAAAGGAACGCAGCACGAGCTGAAAGGCTCACTTCCCTACTACACCTTTTTGTATCAGGTTGCCCCAGAAAAGAGCCGTCTGATGATGGAGGGGATCTGGCAAGCACACCTAAGAGACTGGAAATCACTCGCCTTCGGACGACATGGGAAGTATCAGCCGCACAAGCTTGATGGTTCCGTGTGGAAGAAGCCGTGGAGCGATCCGGGCATCGATTTCGAGGAAGGGCATCTTGCCTTTATCGCGTCCGGTTTCGAGCTGGCCAACGGCGCGTTGCGTGCCGGACATATTGAAGACAATCCGGAGATCGCGCAATGGGGTCAGCGGATGGTCCATCAGTTCGTTCGTCAGGCACATCCGAAGACCAAGCTGATCCCGTCAATGCTTTATCACCCAACACGAGATCCGAATGGTGATCGCGTGCGCAGAAGTTATATGCCCGAGTATCCTCAGGCGCGAGAAAAAGACACCTATCTCATCGGCTATCAGGCTGATCTGAATACGGCGATGCTCGGCATACTAACGGCTGCGAAGGATCTGTCGGACAGCAAGGCGATCTATACCGAGAGTCTCCAAAAGGATATCAAGGGCATCCAAGATCATCTCACCGGATATTTCAAGTACGCTTATAATCCGAAGACTCACAAGATAAAGGTGATTATCATTGATGGGACCGATCTTACCGGCTATGTAACCAAGAACGTATCTTATGGGACGTCAGCCGATCCGATAGTAGAACACCACGTGTTTGAAGTGATCTATCCGGAGTATTCACGCGCGCTGATGTTCTTCCCGGAAGACAAAGAGCTTTGGATCGCACTGCGCACGCTTCTGCAAAACGAAGGTGCTGGCGATATCGGTACGTTTGAAGCGAAACAGCCGAAAGTCAACGCCACGACAACCTGTGATTCGCCCTACATACTGTTTGCTCTGATCGATCTCTTTGAAATCACGAAGAACAAAAGCTATCTCGAGTTTGCAGATGTCATTGCAGCGAACACTTATAAGAACCGGTTCCATGCAAAGACCGGGCTGTTCACGAAAGATCAAGATCATCACCTGGCCCAGGTCGATACGTACGAGCCTCTGGCGTTTATCACGCTTTGGGCTGCCAAACATGGGAAGCTCGACGAAGTCCCCCGGTTTAATGGCGGTGGTCGCTATTTGTGGGGTGGTAAACTGATGCATACCGGCTACGGGCCGTTCTACCACGTTGTCAATAACAAGGGGGTTGCCGATGTCACGAAGGATGACGGATATCTCCACCAGGTACTTGGCACATGGTCCAAAAAGGATCGCGCTCTCTTAGAAGCAACGAACGTTAGCGACGTCTACAAGAAAGAGCTTCTTGAACGTTGGTATCCAGAGCAAAAACATTGATAGCGATTTCAATCCTACATCGCTCCCGACGCTACCATAGATGTCAACTCAGGAGATAAACGCCATGACATTGTCCAGCTTCACCCCAGGGGCCGTCCGAAAGCAATTGCTTACTCAATCACTCCTAGGCGCCGTCGGGGTGCTCATTTGCATGGCCCCTCTCACATCCCGTGCTACCGAGACGGTCGCCAAGCCACCGCTGGCGAAACTCGATTATCGTTTCGACGGCCGAATATCTCGTCCCGTATTGGAAAACTACCTGGCCCGCAGCGCCACTGTCGCCTCCTTGCTGCATCTGACCTCGGACGATGATTTGCGCATGATGCAAAACACGGGCGTCAAATTCGCCGGGCGCGTCATCTGGATGTGGGGCAGCGAATCGCGCATCGACGCCTTGGTCGAAAAGGGCGAGCCTTTCGTCAAGCGCATTCATGAAATGGACCCCGACATCATTCTCCAAGGGGCCATCTTCGAAATCATCACGACCGATGTGAACAACATCCCCATTCCCGCCTCCGTTCTTGAGGAATTCGATCTAAAACCGGTAGTACGTAATTTCCGCTATGAAGACATGATCTATCCCTTCGGTCATCACGTCGACCACTGGCGCAAAGGCGCTTCGGTCCCGGATATGAGCCGCTTGGAAACCCGGATGTGGTTCGTCTATGTTGGCAAGCGGTGGATCGACATGGGCCTCGAAGCGATTCACTTCGGGCAAGTCGAAATCATGGACGACCGCGACAAAGACCACGTTCACTGGCGCGATATGATGGCCCGCCTTCGCAGTTATGCGAAGAACCACGCCCGACGCCACATGGTCCTCGGCGACGCCCATGTCCCCAGCGGGGGTATCGTCCATGACGGCGAACTCATGTTCGACCTCCACTCATTCCCCTCCCGGCCCAAATCTGTCAAAGGCAGGCCCTACCAAGCGATTTTGGAAAAAGGATTCAGCGACAGCATCTATGGCCGAAGCGTCGGCGGTCGCACCCCAAGCGGATGGTCGTGCGAGGCCTTGCCCTATATCGTCGAAATCGACAATTTCGGTAGTTCGGATCACCCCGGCCAATACCGCGAATCGGACCGGTTTCATGTCTGGGGCTGGGACGAGATTGGCTGGTTCATCAAACAGCCGGAGGCATATCGCAATGAATGGCTCGAATACGCCTATCAATGGGTGCGCGAAACGGACCCCAACGGGTTTTTCCAACTCCCTTTGCGGCGATTCGAGCACTACACGGCCAGCATGACGCCCGCCAAAGGCCAGCGGCAAGAAGAAACCATCAAGGCCATCTGGGCCGCAAGCGATCAGCAATAAGCGATAACCGACAGTCGTCGGAGGAAGAAACGAGCATCGCCCGGAGAAACACCGGCACCGCTTTGAATATGCCCATTTTCGCGTCTTCGTTCACCGTGGAAATCAGCCATTGTAGCCCGACGCCTAGATGCGAGGCAAATGACGTAAGTGCTTGACAGCAAACGCGGACGGGATTGTCAGTAGGGGCAGGCTATGTCTTGTGAATAGAAGTAGACAGGAGAGGATATAATGCCCCGAGTCTTCGCGGCTGTGATAATGTTGATATTCATTTCAGCCTCAAGTGACGCTGACACGTCTACTGGTAAGCGTTCACGCCCTGGAAGTTCATTGTTCGGTAAACTGATCTGGACATGAACGGGGTTTTCTGGGACGACATGCATCATGTCGTCGACGAAGCCCAATTCGCCGGCGGTTCCCCCAGAAGTCGAAGCCGAGATGACGCCGGCGGTTCGTGCCTTCGTGGAGTCGCTGCTCGATCGGATCGCAAAGCTCGAAGCGAGATTGGGATTGAACCCGCAGAACTCGTCGCTGCCGCCGAGCACGCAGCATCCACACGCCAAGCCCGCGTCGCCCAAACGCAAATCGAAGAGGAAACGTGGTGGGCAGCCCGGCCACAAGAAGCACGAGCGGCCGCTGATTCCGACCGACCAGTGCGACGCGGTGCAACCGCTCAAACCAACCGCATGCCGGCGGTGCAGCGAGAAGTTGATCGATAGCGGCGACGGTCAGGCCAAACGACTCGGATATGACCTGCGACGTGCAACCTGCAAGTTGTTCGAGCATTGGGCCAACTATCGCGATGGTACGATCACGCGTGCCGCGTTGCTGCGTCGGATGGCGCCGGTCCGCCGCGAGGTGGATCGCTTGCTGCTACGCGGTGCCGAAAGCGGCAATCGACGGATTCAGGGGATGTGCCGGGAGTTGTACGACCATCGCCAGTGGCTCTGGACGTTTCTGCGGCATGAAGGGATCGAACCCGCGAACAATGCCGCCGAGAGATCGTTGCGTCATGCGGCGATTTGGCGGAAGCTCTCGTTTGGGACACAAAGCGCCGGCGGCAGTCGCTTTGTGGAAACGATGTTGACGGTCATCGAAACCTGCCGCCAACAACGCCGCAGCGCCTTTGCCTTCGTCACCGACGCTGTCGAAGCCCATCTCGCTCACCAACCTGCCGCTTCACTCCTCTCCGGGGTGTAAACCCTTACCCGGCGTGGAGAGCTATCAGGAAGTACGGGTTCCTCTTCTCTGTTCACGCCGAACAGAGAAGAGGACCCCGTACCTTCCGCGAGGCGGGCGGTCTCTTGGGAAGACTCCCCGGAAATGCCGGATGAGCCAAAAAAGCACCACCCGCCCGTGAACGGTTGCGTTCTTCGTCCTCTTCGGCGATGCGTTGGCGACTTCGATGGTTGGGTTGATGGAAAAGCAAGAGTAGCGCCGTCAGTCCTCTGGACGTACCGAGGCGTGAAGTGAGGAAGAAACCCGCAAAGAACCGACCGAGGAGAACCGACATGAAGGTGCAGCACAGAAACGGACTGATTGTTCTTGGGATGGCCTTGTGCCTCTGGGGCATGGTTCGGCATACGGTCGCCGACCCGTCTCCGACAACGGCAAGGCCCGCCCGGCAGGCGATGCTCTGGGATCGCCAGCCGCTTCGCACAAATCCCAACGGCCTGCCGGTGCTCCACAGCCTTCCCGGCGCGCCCGTGTCGCTCTTCATCGACTTCGAGTATGAATCCGTCGGCGGGCAGATCAAGCCTTTCAGCCTGGACGGCGACCCGAAGACCTTCACCCAGGCGGAGCAGGGTCCATCCTGTCCGGCCATCTCGTCCACGAATCCGGTCACGCCCAGGGCATCGTCGGCCACGAAGCCTATGACGAGGATGGGAACTACATCGGCATCCAGCGGGCGGGAATCGAACGGGGCCCCTTCACCCGTTCCGTTGGCCCGATCGGCGCCTGGCACGTCTGGCTATCCGAGCACGGCCATCCGACAAGGAACCCCGCGGGATTGTTCTGGGTCGTCAACGACATCGAGCGGATCACCGGTGCAATTGTCACGGGCGCCAAGACCTACTCCCGTCCGGACTATGACGGCGACGGATTCCGGCCCGACGATCACGGCGACGATATCACGCATGCCGCCGGGCTGAGCCGCGAGCCCGCTTCCGGCGTCTGGTCGGGCGTCGGCGTCATCGAGCGATACGCAGACCGGGACGTGTTCTCGCTCGACTGGCCCGGCGCAAGCCGCATCATCATCCCGCCCGGCAATGGCGGATACGGGCGGACCTTTGCGTTCTGGTTCAAGACGGACAATGCGGAAGCGGACGGACAGCAGGTCCTGCTGTCCAGCCCGGGCAAGGCGGCCTACAGACTCTATCTTCAGCGCGCGAAGCTCAAGGCCCACGCCATCAACGACGGTGGATTGTCGGATTGGGTCGGCGGCGTGACGCTGACGGCGGATGTCAAGATCCATTCCGGACGCTGGTACCATGCCGCCCTGACCCACAGGACGACTTTTTCGAAGATCGAGGATACGATCGCCCTTTATCTCGACGGCAAGGAGGTGGCCCGCGGCCCAGCAGGCCCGGTGCCGGCCTCGTCGCAGTTTGATGTAGGAGGCCCGACGTTTGTCGGAGCCGTGGATGACGTACGGATCTTCGGCGAAGTGGTCCCGTCGCATCTGATAGCCGAGTTTGCCCATCGCGGCGAGCTATCTCAGAGCAAGCCTGCCAACGGCGGCGTGGACATCACCGCCAACGCCACACACGATTCGGTTTCGCTGCGCTGGGAGGCCCCGATGAGCGCAAAGGGCTACGAGATTCTGCGTTCGGTCGACCGTCAGCACTTTGCCCTCATCGGGAAGGTTGCGTCCAGGACGACCACGTTCACCGATACCGGCCTGGAGGCTTCTCTAAGATACTTCTATTGTGTGCGTGCCGAAGGCGGAAAAAATGCGGGAGTCGTAGACGTGACGACGCGGGGCGGGCCGGTTCATAGGCCCCGTTTCATACGCGTGAAAAAACACGACAAGGAGCCGAGCGACTGGGGCTATCACCGTTACGGTCATAAATGTGAGGGTGAATACGGCATCACACTGCTGTGGTTCGGGCCTGACGGCCACCGGGACAGGTCAATTCGCATCGAGCGTTCGACAGACGGCAAAACCTTCACGCCGATCATCACGCTGCCCTCGATCGAGCGAGTCTATTACGACACGAATCTGACTCCCAGCACGGAGTACACGTACCGTTTTGTGACGATCGATGATGACGGCGAGGCCGGCACGGCCGTCATCACGGCGACCTCGGCATCGCCACCGCCGGCGACCCCCTGACGGCCCACGAAGGAGTGATTCATGCAAACAAGAAGTGACAGTGAGGCTCTCTGGGTTTGTGCGACGGTGCATTCTCACCAGGCATAGTCGTGGTGCCGCCGGTAGAAGCTGTTCGTTTCGCAACCATTTGCATAGACGTCGACTCGATTGATCTGGAACTTCAACGCGTAGGGCGAGGCCCAAATCAGGCTTCCCATCGTCCCGTTTCCTATCGGCAACCCATGGTCTTCGTGCGAACATGTGCGAAGGTGGTGTAAAAGCCTTTGCGGCGGTACTGCATGGGGAGATCTCGTTCTGGCCGAATTCGGGAGCATCGCTATCGTTCGGTGGTGGCGAGCGCACGCCGCGCCCGATTATGCCTTCAAAGCTCTCTGTTTTCAACTGCCGTGAACGCAAGCCACTCCTGCCAAGCGGTCGATTATACCGTAACAGGCCACTTTGGCAAGAAATGCCGACGATTCACTCCAGCGTGGGCTCGACGATCTCGCCTTGCTCTTGGCGGCGGAGGTTCTCGTAGGAGCCGTAGAAGTCGCTGTTGCAGTCGAGCCATAAGGCGATGCGGTGGAGTTCGGCGGCGGTGAGTTGTACGTCGTGATGGCCCTGCTTGAGGAGCCGGTACAGCTTCGACGCCCGGGCGCCGAACCGGCCGGGGGTGGTCGCCGGTTGGGCGTCGAAGACGGCGTTGTCCCAGAAGAAGGCGTAGGGGCGGAGGTTATCGTAGGAGGTGTACCAGCCGGTGCCGTCGGGGCCGACGCCGCGGCGCGAGAGATCGGGACAGTTCTTTTCGCCCTCGGCTATGCGCTCCGTGTGGCAGCTTACGCATTTGGCGTCCAGCACGGGTTGCACGAGGATCGGATAGCTCAACGGGCCGGAGCCAGGTACGTCGAGGGTGATCTTCGACGGTGCTCGCCGCAGAGCCGATGGATACGACCGCGGCGCCAGGGCGACCGTCTCGCGGGGTTCGTGGCAGCCCTTGCAGACGAGCTTTTCGCCCGGGGCAGCCCACGTGGCCGAACGCATTGACTGGACGGCCGTCCCCTGCCGGTCGATCGCCTGGAAATAGACCGGCACACCGGTGGGGAGTTCGAAATGGGCACTGCCGTCGGGGTCCACCGGCACCGTGCCGAGCACTCGCCGGGCGCCCTTCTGGTCGCCGTAGCCGATCCGCGGCTGGTTGGCCACCGGTGTGGTCTTGGGCAGAAGCTGGATGATCCGCAACCGCTCGATCTGCGTGCCCTCGGGAAACGGCAGCGTACCGTGGTAGACGTTCATCACGGCCACGGTGGTGGTTTTCGGGAGTTCGTCCTTGGCGACGATCGTCTTCTGCCCGGCGCGCTTTGGCTGACCGATCATTGTGCCGTGCGGAATGACCGGCGGCCGCGGGCGGGGACGCAAAGGGATCGGCTTGTGGCAGGAGAATGCCGGATCGCGGTAGAGCAGCTCGCGGTTGCCCAGCGAGTCGATCAAGTAGACGCCGTAGTTGTACTGGTCGTGACGGCCCTTGCGCAGGCCGTCGCGTGCCCCGGCGTAGTAGACGCACAGGTAGAAGTCTTCGCTCAACGGCCAAGCGGTGGAAAACATCCCTTCGCCTTGGTAGACGCCGTATTCCGATTCGGGGAACCACTGCTCGGGCGTCAGCCGCCGGACCGCCGACATGCGGCCATCGTCCTTCTGCTGCGGGTCGATAATCACCAGCGAACCGTACACCTGCGTATGATGCCCGCAGGCCGTGGCCACCAGTTTGCCGCTGCCGGGGATCGCACGGACGTGCTGCTCCATGTGCGGCCTCGAGCCCATTTCCCGTGACCAGTTACCGTGGATTGCGCGGGGATCGCGGCCGTCGGGATAACAGATCCAGGCGTGATGGGCCTGCGAGAAACCGCGGTCGACGTAATCCCACCGTGTGAAGACGATCATGCCGGCGTTGTCGACCGACGGGTTCCATTCGTTGGTTTCGTGCGGCGAAAGACGCGTGACGTCGCTGCCGTCGTTGTACATCGAGTGCAGCGTGAAGCAGGGTACCGGCCGCCCGTGACAGCGGCCGAACCCGCCGCGGAGTTCGGAGATCAGCGCGATCCGTCCGTTGGGCAGGAAGCACGGGTGCAGGTCGTTGGTTGGCCCGTCGGTAAGCTGCACCAGGTCCGTGCCGTCGGCGTTGACCGCGAAGACGTGGAACGTCGACTCGGGTGACCAATGGGGTTCCCACTGGTTGGGCCATTTGGGATAGATTCGCTGGGCCTCGGTAAAGCAGAAGAGGATCCGCTCGGCGTCGAAGCTCAACTCGGGGGCCAGAAACCCGCCGCGGAGCACCCGGCCTTTGAGTCGTCCGGCGGTGCAAACGTTGGCCCCGGTCAGGTCGCGAAGCCGCGGTGCGTCGGAGAAAGCCCGCTCGAGCACGAACAGCCCGCCGCCCGGCTCGGCATGGAACCCGAAGTACTGGTCGCACATGTGCGTGCCTTCGGGCCACGTCGGCCCGTGGATCTCGCGTTTGACGAAGAGGACTTTCTCGAAATCCAGCAGTGGGTTCTTGAAGCTGATCGTGCGACGGAGCTTGCAGGCACTGAGGTAGAACTCCTTGCGGGCCACGCCGTCGGTGGCGGCGACCGATTGGGCCCGACGCTGCAACTTCGCCAGTTCGTGGCGCTCGGCGGCCAGGTCGGAACCGCCGAACAGTCGCGAGATACGGTCCAACAGCGCCGCCGTGCGACGCAGGACCACGTCGGCCGGGTCGCGGTCGAAAGGCAAGATCAGCGACTCGGTGCGAAAGACCGTGCCGGTGACGCGATCCGGAAAGATCTTCTCGCGGAGCTCGATCTGCCGAGCAAGCTGTTCGTGTTGAAACAGCCACTCGGTGGTCAGATCGAGCTTGACTCTGGCAGTCGTCGTCACGCCGGGCCCGGGCGTTACTTCGGCAGCCGGTGCGATCACCGGGCAGCAGAACGCCGCCACAAGCGACACCACGGCAACAGGGGGCTTCATCACGATCCTCGTCCTCCGGCAAAGCGGTTCTGGGCTGCTGCCGCAATCGCTTCAAGTTGCTCCGGCAACGTCCGCGCGACCAATTCTCCGAGTCTATGCCCAATAATACTGACTTGCCCTGTTCCCGGCAAGATGCGCAAGACTGAACAGCACTCTTCGCCATGCGTCAACTACGGTCAGTCGGTCAGTTTCGCATTCGGCGTCAGTGAGAGTTTGCGAAATTCGACCTCGGAGCCCTCCGCTTGCAGCGCGATTTGCCCCTTGGTCGCAGTGCATTTGGTGCCG
>SDBV01007141.1_pt1 | contig 15316 bp, 13 predicted proteins | sample 2277081 | NCBI WGS metagenome assembly SDBV01 (sample SAMN10402039, study PRJNA504765) | marine sediment metagenome | isolation source: marine sediment core GS10_PC15, 223 cmbsf | place: Arctic Ocean: Southern Knipovich Ridge | collected 2010
TAAACATCGATCCTATATGTTCTGCTTTTTCTATTCCTGGAAAAAATTCAGCAGCATGCTCTAAAAACTTTTTGACATTTGTAAGAGATGGATTTTTAATAACACCTTTATTTAGAAATTTTCCAAGTTCACCCATTATTTCAATTTTTTTTCCAATTGTTCTGCTATGGATTGCATGAACTACATTACCCATAGCATGAAAATCTGTCCTTCCAAATGGATCTATACACATAAATGGTCCATCTAATATAACTACGCTTTTCTTTTGAAATTTTTCCGGAAGTTTAAGGGTTAGTTTTTCGCATAATTCAAATTGATAATCCCTTTGAGCAGCTGGAAAATTATTTAATAATGAATTGTTATGGGCATATGTGGCAATAATAATTAAATCATAATCTTTTACATTTTCATATTCGACTTCTTTATTTAATATGACATTGACTTTGTAATTCTTAAGTTTCTCCCAACATATCTCTTTTAATTTTACAGGATCAAAAAGAAACTCTTTTACTTTAAAAGTTGCAGCGATTTTTTCTTTATTAATAATATCAAGATCAGTTTTTTCATATTCTAAATTGAATTCATCCCATATTTTCATACACTGTTCAGGTGTAATAAGACTATCTTCTTTTGCAATGCAGTAATAGTGTTCAATACCTTCATCTAATATTGCATCAGTATACACTTCTCTAAATTCTTTTTCTCCCTGAAGACATGTTAATACTGTTTCCTTACTTCTCGGATAATGATAACCACGATGAAGCCTGTATTGATTTATTCCAGAAGCAGCTGAAAGAATATCATTTTCTTTTTCATATAAATCAACAAAAAATTTATTTTTTGCTAAAATCCAGGCAATAGTTACTCCAAAAATTCCACCACCTACAATTGCTATTTTCATTTTAAATTCTCAATATATTCAATGCTTTTTAATGCTAAAAAATTATTTTTAATATAATCAACTTCATTTTTTAAAAATTTTGATACCATAAGAGTAAGAGCATCCTCTTTCTCTAGGTTTATTATTTTATTATCAACAATTATTTTATCATTATTCCATTCAACTCTATCATCGCCAAAAAGAATCTCTATATTTTTTTTCCTGCCATCAAATGTTCTGTCATACTCACATTCAACTATAATTCCATCATAATTAAAACTAAATTCTAAACTATCATATCTTCCTTGTTTAAGTGGATCTTCACTTTTAATCTTGAGATTAGTTATACTTCTTTCTCCAAACAAATCAATTAACATATACATGTCATGATAGACTAATGCGTTAGTAATAGAATCATCAAAAGTACCATATTTTTTCCAAGTAAACTTAATTTTATTAACATCTTTTCCTAAAATTAATTTTTTCAATTCTTGGTATTCTTTTCTATACAAAAAAACATCATCAACATATAATTTAAGTTTTTTTTTTCTTGATATATTGATTAATTCCTTAGCTTCTGCTGATTTAGTGCATAATGGTTTCTCAACAAAAACATCTTTTCCAGCTAATAAACAATCTTTTACAATAGAATAATGAGTATCAGAAGGAGTAGCAACCACAACTAAATCAACCTTATCTAATATTTCCCTATAGTTTTCACACACCCCAACATCATATTTATTTTTTAGATCAAGTAACCTTTCATTTATTTTTTTACCACAAACAAATTTAACCTCGTTATGTTCATTAAATCTTTCAAATAATTTAATACCAAATTTCCCTAATCCAATAACAGCTATTTTTTTCATAATTCTGTTAATCCCACTTTATTATTTAAAATAAATTATCATTTTGATAATCTATTCATAAAATTATCTAATCCAGAATGAAACTGGTAAATAACATTAATAATCAAGAAAAATGGAAAAGCTATTCCATAAAAAAATAATGCCAGATATGAATACCCTATTAAGGATGTAAAAAAAATTATTACTAATATTGCTCTAAATTGGAATAATATATTTACTATCTTCTTTATACTTTTAAATAAAAAACTCTTTCTTTCTTTAATCCCTTTTTTTTTATTATACTTAACTTTTTTCTTTAATACATATTCAAAATAAAAAGAATATCTCATTAAATTTACAAGTCTTACAAAGGTTATTGAAAATACAGCTAAAAATCCTAATATAAATACAAAAATATGATTAAATATTGTATAAGCTCCAAAACTCAATCCTATAAATGGAAGAATTTCCATCATATAATATCCAATATCATCTAAATAAGCGCCGTTTAAAGAAGAGCTTTTTCTATATCTTGCTATCTCCCCATCAACCCAATCAAAAAGATAAGCTAAAAATAATAAAAATGAAGCAATAATTGAAGCTTCATATGTTGAAAAACTAAATAAAAAAGAAGCAATTATAGTTATAATCATTCCTAACATTGTAACTTGATTAGCAGTTATAGAAGTATGTAAAAAAAGAAAAGTGAAATAAATAGATATCCTTCTAAAAATAATTGCAGAAGAGGGATCGTTTATTTCTGCATTGGGCTTGTGAGTTATTTTCTTTAATTCTTTAATTGATTCTACCATTTTTATTTTAATATATCTCTTGTAATATTTTCCTTAAACTTTCTTCTGTAAGAAGTCTTGGGTTGTTTTTAACCCTACCTGGATTAAAACCATGTTTTATGATTAATGCTATATCTTCTTCTGTTTTTATTCCAGATTCTTTTAATGTTGTTGTTAAATTAATATACTTCATTAATGTAGTTATTTTTTTACTTGCTTCTTCAGCACTAGTTGCACTTAATAGTTCTACAATCTCATTTATTGTGGTTCTAACATAATCTGCTCCTCTTTTATCTAAACAATCTTGCTCTGTTACATTGGAATTATAAACAAGCATTTCTCCTAATGTTAAAACAACTGCATGACCATGTGCAATTCCAAAATATGATGTGATGGGATAAGATATTGCATGTGATGCTGTTGTTTTTGAAATATTAATTGCTTTTCCAGCTAAATGTGCTGCTTTTGCCATTGCTTCTCTTGATTTGTCAGTAGGATTATTTACTGCGTCTCTTAAATATTTAATAGAAAGATTAATAGCTTCTTTTGCATATGTTTTTGATTCATCATTTGAATATACACACCAATATGATTCTATTGCTTGACTTAGAGCATCCATTCCGGTAGAGGCTGTTTGATTTTTAGGAAGACTTTTTGTTAATCTATAATCAACTATTGCATAATCTGGCAAGATAAATTCATGGGCAAGGGAATATTTTTCTTTATCAATATAAACAACTGCAAAATGTGTTGCTTCGCTTCCGCTTCCAGCTGTAGTAGGAATTGCAACTAAAGTATGATTTTTATTTTCAATTTCTTTTCCTTTAACATAATCTTCTGGATTTCCATCTTGAGCTGAAAGAATATTAACTGATTTTGCAGTATCAATTGCACTTCCGCCACCAACTGCAATTACAAAATCACAATTGTTTTCTCTAAAAATTTTTATTCCTTTTTCTATATCTTTTATTTTTGGATTTGGTGTAAAATCAGAGAAAATAATTGTTTTATATCCTTGTAAAATAGGCTCTATCTTTTCCTTTGCCCCGCATAATTCATAAGACCTTCCTCCTGTTACAAGAAAGATATTACTAGGTCTATTTTTATCTAAAATATTACTTAATTCATTTAAATTAAAATATTCTTTTTGTTTCATTTTAAGATAGGAATAATGCTAAATTGTTTATAAAATTAACTGTACTAACTTATATCAAATCTAAAATTTTTTTTAAATCATCAATAAATATATCTTCTCCAACATCTTTTTCTATTGAAACTGATTTTACTCTAGCTGTTTTTGCACCATTCATTTCATATTCATTATGCCCTACAAATAAAACTTCATTTGAAGTTAATCCTATTTTCTTTAATGCGATTTCATAAGCCTCTTTTTGATCTTTTGTAAATTTTGTTTCACTTGAGCAGCTTATAGAATCAATAAATTTGTCCAGCTCAATTTTTTTAAACCAATCCCATTTCTTTTGTTCACTTGAAAAAGTATCAGTAAGAATCCCTATCTTTACTTTTTTTTTTTTTAAATTTTCAAATATTTGTTTTATATCTTTATTGATCTTAATATTTGAGTGAGTATTTCTAAAAACATTGGCAAACTTATCAAAAAATAGATTATCATATTTTATATTCAAATCATCAAGGGTCTTCTTTAAATGATCATCTTTGGATATCTCCCCTTTATAGAGATTCAATTTATATTTGTCATATGCATCTCTGAATTCAGAAATATTTACAGAAAATCCTTTTGATTTAAAAAAATCCAGTATTGGCTTTAATGTTTCTTCATCTCTAGAGTAGATTACATCTTCTGCATCAAAAATTATACCTTTTATTTTAGTAAATCTCTTCTTAGCTTCATCAAGATCATATTCATAATCTATTTCTGCATATTCATTTTCTTCCACAAAAACTACATTAATATTTTCTCCTTTTTCTATTAAGCAATTGATAAGATAAGAAGGAGATGGAAATTTTTGTATTTCACCAGAATCTATTAAATATTTGATATTTTCATAGATTATTTTAGTCCCCTTTTCTGAGAATTTGGCAATTCCAATGTATTCTGCACTTGTTTCTTTTTTCTCAAGACTCTTTGATATTTTTTTTATAATATTATCTTCAATAAAAACTTTAGTTGAACTTTTCCTTATTTTTTCCCCATGATATTCCTCAAATGATTTTTTGTCTTTATGATCAATATTTTTAGATTTATCAACAATAAGGCAGAAATCATTTTTATCTGAAATAAGTTTTTTAATTACTTCTTTTTCAAAATAAACATCACCGTAAATCATAATTGTGTTATTATTTAGCTCATTTTTAGCGCAGAACAAGCTTTCAAGCATTCCTGTATCTTTATAATTAGGATTTGTGTAAAACTTAAGTTTAAGGTCTTTACAAGCTTCTTTTACCATTTCTTCTTTATAACCAACAACAACACTTATATCTGTAATATTATTTGCATTTAATGATTCTATCTGCTTTCTGATTATTTGTTTTCCATTAATTTCTAGCAAACATTTTGGAATTTCTGATGTATTATCCATCCTAACGCCCATACCTGCAGCAAGAATTATTGCTTTCATATTAATCTCCTTTTAAGATTCTAAATACCTCATTCAGATGATTGAAATTGTTAGTAATTATCTCTGAACCTTTATTGATTAACTCTTGTACTTTATCCTTTTTTATATAAGGAGCAGGGCTTGAACCTTGTACTCTGTATAACATAACTGCTCCACCATATTTTATCATTCTTCTTTCTAAATCTCCAAACTCAAAGTCTTTAATTTCATCTAAATAAGACCTAAACATGCTTTTCATTGCATTAATCGAATTTTTTGGAACATTGTTTAAAACAGAAAAAAGAAAATAATGTCCAAGTGCAAAACCAATATCATAAGCAGGATCTCCAAAGCCAGATGCTAGTTCAAAATCAATGACACCTATACTGTTGTCAGGTCTTTGGAAAGTGTTTTTTGGACAGCAATCCATATTAATTAAAATATTATAAGTATGATTTTTTAGAGTTTCATTATATAATTTTTCTAAATCTTTATTTACTTCTTTTTCTGATTTGATTCCTTTTGTCCTCATGTTAAGAAATACTTTCCAGTTTTCCATATCTTCTTCAGAACTGCCTCTTATTGTATTATTTTTATTATAAGTGAGTCTGTGTGATATCCCTAAGAATTTTCCTATGTTCGAAGCTATTTGTTCATTAAAATCTCCTTCTAAAAGAGCATCTTGGAGTAATTTTCCATTATTTCCTGCCACATCTCTCATAATTAAAATATTATTCTTCCCATCATAAGAAAGAATTTCCGGTATTTCAATTTCTTTAGGCAATGCTTCCTTGATTTTGTCAATAAAAATTTTTTCATATTTTATTCTTAAATGAGGTATAGATGCCAAATCAATTCCAATTTTCTCATGATTTTTGGCTTTTTGCAGAGCTTGTTTGAAATAGATTTTTCCTTTTGGTGTAGTTACTTCATAAACAAAATTCATAGCACCTTCATCAATAAATCTGATATTTTCTGTATCCACATCTACAGAAAATATTTTTTTACATATATCTGGAATATACTTGTTCCTAAAATCAATATTTCTTAACTCTTGCATTTTTATTACTCTTTCAAATAACCCATAAACTTTTCTTTATTTTCAATAGGTGTTGTTGTTGGCCTTCCTAGATCTTTTCTAGAACCTTTGTTTATTCTTATTTCTAATATTGCAGGTCCTTCACTTGATTTTAATAAATTCATTTTTTCTTTAACTTCATTTTTTTTTTCCACTTTTAGAGTTGTTTTATAACCGCATGCTTTAGCAATTGCTGGAAAATCTATATCAAAACCTGCTGTTGGTTGGCCACCCACTGAATCATGAGCACCGTTATTGAAGATTATATGTTTGAAATTTTTTGGTTTTTTTTGACCAATTATTGCTAGTGCCCCCATATGCATGATAACTGCTCCATCTCCATCTAAACAATAAACATTTCTTTCTGATTTGTTTAATGCTATTCCTAATGCAATTTTAGAAGAATGGCCCATTGATCCAACTGTTAGAAAATCTTTTTCATGTCCTTGTTTAAGGAATTCTCTGTATTCAAATAATTCTCTTGATAGCATTCCTGTTGTAGATATAATGATGTCTTGTGAGTTTAGTTCATTAACTACTAATTTTAATGCTTCTTCTCTGTTAAGATCATAAAAAGTTCCTAATTTATTTTTTAATTCATATTTTTCAAAAATTCCTTTCTTAACAATTAATGCATATGGTGCATTTTTATTTTTCATGTGATAAAGTGCATTTTCTAAGACCATTTTTAATTCTTCTAAAGAATCTGGTAAAATACTATATGGAACCCCAACTGCATCTAAAAGGGGTATTGTAATTCTTCCTTTTCTAATATGTTGAGGTTCATCTTTTATTCCAGGACCGCCCCTCCATCCAACTAATAATAACATTGGTATGCTGTATACATTTGGATCAACAAGAGAAGTTAAAGGATTGATAGCATTTCCCCATCCTGAATTTTGCATGTAAACTAAAGGTATATTTCCTGTTGAAAGATAATATCCAGCTGCTAATGCAATTGATCCCCCTTCATTTGCAGTTATAATGTGTTTTTCAGAATTATCCATAATATAAGCACAAAAATCCTTTAATAATGAATCAGGAACTCCTGTAAAAAAACCTATTTTTTTTTCAATTAACAAATCATAAAATTCTTTACACTTTACCATTTCCTTTTTTTTTAAATATAAACCTTATTTCCACAATCCATGAGCTTCTTTATACTTATCACCATTTCCTGCTAATAAGTCTTTAACAATTCCAAAATAATTTTCAATTCTTTCAACTCCTTTTTTTTCCACTAGAGCTTTTCCTAATACAGAAGGTGTTTTTCCATCATTAACTTTATCATGATAATATCTAGCTAATATATCATCTCTTCTTGTTTTAAATTCATAATCCATTGTTTCTACACTAAAATTAGGTTTGCCATTATCAAGATAATCACTAACAGCCAAAACAATTAGGGGAAAAATATCTTTTCCCTGCAAAAACAAATTAAAATCTTTTTGTATGTTTTCAAAATTTATTGGATTCTCTGGATCATTTAATGCTTTTGTCCAATCTTTATACATTTCTACTTCTGGAAAACCTTCTCCAGCTGCTATCATCTCTAAAATTCCAAAATATGCACAGTGCATAGGCACTTCTCTTGCAATCTGATCTAAACCTAAACCGCGGAAATGAAAGTATTCTGTTAATTGTTTTTCGTGTTGCACAAATTCATGCCCTCTAAATTCTCCCCCATATCTAGTATATGTTGAATCCAAATCATGAATCAATCCTCTGACTCTAGCTGTTTCTGGATCTGGAAGATCAAGAGAATCATCAATGGATAGTAATTTTTCAGTTAAGTCTCTATAAATATATGAAACATCTGTAATATGCTGCCAAAAAGCATCTTTATTACCTATTTGAGAATCTTTGTCCCAAACAACATCCTTGACATCTTTTTCTGTAAGAGAAATAGGATCATCTTTAAGTTTATGCAAAACATTTCTTGCTTTTCTAGTTAAGTCAAGAGCAGGAGTCTCATCCCATGAAAGAAGTGCTTCATCTTTTAAAAAAGGTAATAAAAAACTAACATTTATTTTATTCATTTTTTTTTTTTTTTTAATTAAAGCTTAATTTCCCCCTATAATCTAGAATTATATTTCATTTAAAAATGTTTACTTACTTTCCTCCAGAAATTAAATTTAAGATATCACCTATTGGCATGCAGAATTCTTCTGCTTCATAGGCTCTTTCATTTGATAAAATAGATTGTGCTGTTTTTATCATAGCTGGATAAGCGCTTCTTAGTAAATGATTTGCATATATAACAATACTGACTCCTGCATCTGTTAATTCTTTTTCAGTAATATGGCTGTATGTTGAAGGTACTGCTACCAAAGGCATTTTATTTTCAAATTGATTATATTCTTTACAAAATTCTAGAATTTCTTCTGATTTTTTTTCCTTGCTATGAATCATTATAGCATCTGCACCAGCTTCGATATATGCTTTTGCTCTTAGAAGCGCATCCCACTTCCCTTTTTTTAATATTAAACTTTCAATCCTTGCTATAATCATAAAATTATCTGTTACTTGACTTTTTTTTCCCTGGGAAATTTTATTTGAAAAACTTTCTACTGAATCTTGAGCCTGTATTACTTCTGTTCCAAATAATGAATTTTTTTTTAGTCCGGTCTTATCTTCTATTATAACTGCAGAAATCCCTAATCTTTCAAGAGTTTTAACCATAAAAATAAAATGCTCTGTTTCCCCCCCATTATCTCCATCAACAATCAATGGCTTTGTTGTTGCTTCTAAAACATGCTGTATTGTATCTAATCTTGATGTAAAATCTACAAAGCCAATGTCTGGTTTTGCTTTTGCTGTTGAATCAGTTAAACTACTTATCCATGCTCCATCAAATTCTTTTGGCTTATCTTTAGTAACCTTTGTATGTTCTACAATAAGTCCAGTAAGCCCATTATGTGCTTCTAAAAATCTAACTATTGGTCTTGATTCTAACAATCTTCTTAGTGTTTTCATTCTTATTTCAGGAGTAATTCCTACTTCACGCAAGGCTGCACTAAGTTTGGTTGAAGATATGCTACTGGTATAAGGAACGTCCACTAACTTTCCATCCCATTCTTTAAGTGTTTCAATAACCCTCTCTCTTGTTTTTTTTTGAACACCAGTTGTCCAGTCATCACCATGAACAACATAATTTGGCTTTATTTTTCTTAAATTAGGAACATAATCAAGTGTTTCTTGAGGAACTACTTCTTTAACACCTTTGATATTTTCTATAATAATTTTTCTTTGTTTATATGATAAAAAAGGCAATCTTTTATAGCTCGCAATAGCTCTATCAGTCAATAATCCAATAGTAACTTCACCAAGTTTTTTTGCTTGATTTATTATATTAAGGTGGCCTGGATGAACTAGATCAGCGCTAATTCCAACATAAACTTTTTTTTTTTTAATTGATGTATTTTTTTCCATAATCTACCCTTATTATTTTATTATTTTTAAATTTTTATAGTTATAAGCATATATAATCAATCTTCCCTTTTTATTTTTTTCCTACATCAATTGTAATGATTTGTTTCATGAAATCTAAGAAAAAGAAGGATGCTTTTAAATATGTTTTTTTTTTTTCTGTTTTGTTTTGTTTTGTTTTTATAAATTTAAAAGTAATATTTAAATAAAATTATATATTCTTGCAAATCATGAATATCTTAATTACAGGTGGAGCTGGGTTTATTGGATATCATTTAGCTAATTCTCTTTCTAACCAAGGATATAATGTAACAATTCTTGATAATTTTGCAAGGGGTGAAGAAGATAAAGAGTTTAAAGAATTAATTGAAAAAGATAATGTTAGTTTGATTAAAGGAGATATTACTTTATCAGAAACTTTTGATAAACTACAAGATTATGATCAAATATATCATCTTGCTGCAATTAATGGAACTGAAAATTTTTACAATATTCCAGATAAGGTTTTGAAAGTAGGTATTTTAGGAACTATTAATGTTTTAGACTGGTTTGTAAAAAAAGGAAAAGGAAAATTGCTTTTTAGCTCAAGTTCTGAAACATATGCTGGTTCGTTAAAACTATTAGGAGATAAATTTCCAATACCAACTCCTGAAGATGTGCCTTTGGTTGTAGATGATCCTAAAAATTTGAGATGGAGTTATGGTGCAAGCAAAATATTAAGCGAAATTGCTATACATTCATATGCAAAAGCTAAAAATATGGAAAATTTTGTGATTATTAGGTATCATAATATTTATGGTCCAAGAATGGGTAGAGAACATGTTATTCCTCAATTTATTGAAAGGATTGTTAAAAAGGAAAATCCATTTAAGATATTTGGAGGACAGGAAACCAGAACTTTTTGTTATGTTGATGATGCTGTTAGAGCAACACAAATGGTAATGGAAAAAGAAACAAATGGAAAAACAATAAATATTGGAAGAAGTGATGATGAAATCAAGATAATTGATTTAGCTAAAAAATTATTTGGAATTGTTGGATTTAATCCTTCAATTGATATCAAAGAAGCTCCTCAAGGCAGTGTTATGAGAAGATGTCCAGACACAACTAAACTAACAGCTCTTGGATTTAAAACAGAAGTTGATCTTAAAGAAGGTTTAAAAAAAATATATGATTGGTATAAAGATAAATATTAAAAATGAAATGTTCTGTATGTGAAAAAGAAACTGTAAAAATAATCTCCCTAGGCAATCACCCTCCAAGTGATGCTTTTGTTAAAGAAGAAAATTTGAATAAACCAGAAATTTATTATCCTTTAGATGTTTATTATTGTGATAATTGTGGTTTAGTTCAACTTGGTTATATAGTTGATCCTGAGGTTCTCTTTAAAGAATATGTATACAATACAGGAACAAATAACAGCTTAATAAAGAATTTTAATGAATTAACTGAAAATTTAGTTAAAAGATTTAATTTAAAAAAAGATGATTTAGCTGTTGATATTGGATCTAATGATGGAACTTTATTAAAGGGATATAAAGATAATGTTAGAATTCTTGGAATAGATCCTTCTAGTGTTGCAAAAATAGCTATTGAAAATAATATTCCTACTATAAATGATTTTTTTAATAAAAAAAACGCTTTGAATATTATAAAAGAGCATGGAAAAGCAAAAGTCATTACTGCTACAAATACTTTTGCTCATGTTAAAGAATTAACATCTCTTATAGAAGGAGTAAAAGAACTTTTAACAAATGACGGCCTGTTTGTTCAGGAATCACACTACTTTCTTAATCTTATGACTGGTATGCAATGGGATTCTATTTATCATGAACATCTAAGATATTATACTTTAAGATCGTTAATATACTTATTTAATCATTTTGATATGGATTTGTTTGATGTAGAATTAATATCAACACATGGTGGTTCTATTAGAACTTATGCTTGTAGAAAAGGAAAATATGTAATTTCTGAAAATGTAAATAAGCTTCTTGAAAATGAAAAAGAAAAAAAAGTATTTGATAAAGAAATTTATTTATCTTTTGGAAAAAAAATTATTAAACATAAATTTGAGATTCAGGAAATGTTGAGAAATATTAAGAAAGAAGGTAAGAAGATTGTTGGTATAGGAGTTCCTGCAAAAGGAAATACTTTGTTAAATTACTGCAATATAACTCCAGACATCCTTAATTATATTGTTGAAAAAAGTGATTTAAAAATTGGCATGTATACTCCAGGAACACATATTAAAGTTGTAGATGAAAGTTTATTATTCAAAGAACAACCAGATTACGCGCTTTTATTGTCATGGAATATTGCAGATGAATTAATTCCAAAGCTTAAGAATTTAGGATACAAAGGAAAGATTATTGTGCCATTGCCTTCTCCGCATATTGTTTAAAGACCTAACCATATCTTCATTACTCTTTTGAAATAGTCTGGAGCATATCTTGATAATTTTAGTTTACTCTTACCAGATTCCCTCTCAACCCAGTCTACAGGAACCTCAGCTACTTTGTATTTTTTTCTCATAGCTTTTAATATTATTTCCAAGCTAAGATCAAATTCATTTGCTTCTAAATTTAGTGATTCAATCTTATCTTTTCTAAAACTTTTAAATAAACTGCTAAAATCTTTTATTTTAAATTCTAAAAATGCAATTTTAATAAAATTATTACATAACCAATTGCATACCCTTTTCTTGAAAGGATATCTTATCATCTTGCATCCTTTTAAGAATCTAGATGTTTGGGCAATATCATAGCCTTGCCTTAACTTTTCAAGCATTGCTGGAAAATATTTTGTATCCTCAGGAGCATCTCCCATAAAAACAATAATATATTTTCCTTTTGCTCTTTCAATACCTAATCTAGTTGCTGAACCTATTCCTTTTTTCATATCCCGATGTATAACTTTAAGATCTTTATACTGTTTCATTAATTTTTTTAAAATATCATAAGTTTTATCTTCACTATCATCAACAATTATTACTTCTGGATTTAATTTTAATTTTTTTAAATTAGCAAATGTACCATGTACTGTTTTTTCAATCTGCTCTTCTTCATTTAATGTAGGAATAACAACTGTGAATTCAACCATTTTATTTTGTTTTTTTATTATTACTTATAAGTTTTTAGTTACAGAAATATATTTAAATTAGCTTTGATTTCCTAGTAAAATGGTTTTTGAATATAAAGTATGTGTTATAGGCGGATGCGGGCATGTTGGACTGCCTTTAGGATTGTCTTTTGCAAAAAGAGGAGTAAAAGTATTATCCATTGATATTAATAAAGAAGCAGTAGATAAAGTAATGAATAAGGAAATGCCGTTTCTTGAACCACATGCTGAAAAAATTCTACAGGAAGTTGTAACTAATGGTCTTTTTTTCTGTACAACTGATGGAAGTATGATGAAAAAAGCAGAGTATATTATGATAGTTCCAGGAACCCCTATTGATTTTGATTTTACTCCTGATTTAAGTCAAATAGACAATGTTATAAAATCAATGATCCCATATCTTCAACAAAATCAAGTATTAATTTTTAGAAGTACATTAGCTCCGAAAAGTATAGATTATATAAAAAATTTTATTGAAGCTAATACACAGTTTATTATTGGAAAAGATCTTTTTCTTGCATTTGCTCCTGAAAGGATTGTGCAGAGCGATGCAATAAGGGAAATTGAAAAACTACCTCAAATTATCGGAACATATGATGACTTCACTTATAAAAAAGTAAAAGAACTTTTTGATATTATTTCTCCTGAAACATTACAATTAACACCTTTAGAAGCTGAGCTTGCAAAACTTTTTACAAATAATTATAGATATGTAAATTTTGCATTAGCAAATGAACTTTATATAATCGCAAGTTCTCTTGGAGCAAATATATTCAATGTTGTAAATGCTGTTAATCATAATTATCCTAGAGCAGATATTCCCATGCCTGGATTTGCAAAAGGACCATGTTTAAGCAAGGATGCCTGGATATTATTAAGCAGTTCTCCAAATTTATATTCTTTTACTGGAATCATTTCTAGTGCATACAGGGTTAATGAAGGCTTGCCATCATTTATTGTTAGTGAAATTAAAAAAATTACTGATATTAATAAAGCAAAAGTAGCTGTGCTTGGTTTGACTTTTAAAAAAGATTGTGATGACGTTAGAGATAGTTTAAGCATGAAGCTTTTGAAAATTCTTAAAAATGAATTTGTTGATTTTGAAACACACGATCCATTTGTGGATAAAAAAGATATTAAGGAATTAATTAAAAACAAAGATATTGTAATTATAGCAACAAATCATTCTTTTTATGAAGACATGAATTTTGTTGATTATGTTAAGAAAGGAACTTTAATAGTAGATATCTGGAATACTCAAAAAAAAAATGAGATTTTTTTTAAAGCTTAAGTTGATAGAGATAAATTCTAACCCAAACAAACTTATTAAAGTATAATCTTTCATATTTTTCATCTAAATAATCAGGAATAGTTTGTTCTTCACCTTTAATCAGTCTTTGAATAAGCCACACTCTTTTATAATCTTTAATAACAGAATCAATATTGCCTATATTTTCTTCTGTAACTCTTATAGTTTTTGGATTTAATTTTTCTATAGGAAGGTCAGGAAATCCTGTGATAGGAAGATTTCCTTTGTAATAATATTTTAATGTATCAATAACTTGTGGAGAATGTACTAAGATTAAATCTCCTGGCATTTCATTTTTTTCAATATGATTTGCTGCTTCTCTCCAATCTCCTTTAAAGATGGGCGTTGAATAATAATAGAATAATGAAAATGAAGATAATAAAATTATAATAAATAAAAATATAAATTGAATATGCTGTTTCTTAATTCTAAAAATTCCTCTTGAAATTAAAATATAAAATGCAGGGGTTCCTACCATTACATACTTCCATAAAAATATTGGCCTTGAAAGCATAGATAATATAAAAGGAGTTATAATTGGTATAAATAAATATAAAGCTAAAAATAATTCTTTTTCAATTTTTCCATTAAAGATATCCTTAATTTTTCTTAATTTTGTTGGAAATATTCCAATTAAAAATGGAATTATAAATCCAAAAAAAAATAATAATAATACAGGTAAAATTAAATATAATGAAGATTGTTTTCTTATTAATGTCTGACCAATTCCAAAAACAACTAAGGTTGAAGGAAGATCAATATAATTTAAAATATCTAACCAAAAATATTTTGCTGCATAAAGATTTGCATAATGAAAATGAGGAATCCAGGGAAGATAAATAATTAATATTAATAACTGGCTTAATATAAAATTTTTAATTAATTTTTTATGTTTTTTGATTAACAAAATAAAGAAGATCCATTGAAAAAATAAAATAAATATTGCAAAGGTATGATTATAAATTCCTAAAACAGTTGAAACAGAATAAATAATCCAATAGATTGTTTTATTTTCTTTTAAACTTTTAAGAAAATAATAAACAGAAATTAATCCCAGTAAAACCATTAAAGTATAATTTCTTGCTTCTTGAGAGAACATAATATTGTATGAATTTATAGATAATAAAAAAGCAGATAAAAGCGCAATTTTATTATTGAATAAGTATCTTGCAATTAAAAAAATAAAAATAATAGATAATACCCCGCAAATAATAGAAAAAGATCTTAATACTATCTCACTTGTACCAAAATTAATCCAAAGAATCATAATAATAAATCAATT
>SDBV01007142.1_pt1 | contig 15314 bp, 21 predicted proteins | sample 2277081 | NCBI WGS metagenome assembly SDBV01 (sample SAMN10402039, study PRJNA504765) | marine sediment metagenome | isolation source: marine sediment core GS10_PC15, 223 cmbsf | place: Arctic Ocean: Southern Knipovich Ridge | collected 2010
TAATGCTGTCTTGTGAAAAGTTATTTATAAGATTACTTTTAGGAAAACTAGTGAGTTTGGGAAGGTTTTCTACAAACTTATCTTCATTCATCGCAGGAGGTTCCGGTAGCTCGGCAAGCTCGGGAAGTCTTGCAGACTCTGGCAAACTCGCAGCGCCAGTAACAAATTCTTTTTTTTCCACCTTTTTTTTATACAAACCCATTTTATTATCTTAAAACATAACGTTTCCAATATATATAAGATATAATATAGGTTTAAAAACTTTGTTTTTTTAAAATTAAAACAACAAATTAAAACCGAAAAATATATAATAAAAAATATTTTTAAAATCATATGTTAAATAAATTTCTTAAAGAAGTCGTCGGGATTATAGCTGGCAAACAAGTAGAAGACATCGTAGATTTATTAGGAACAAAAAAATATGAAAACGAATTTATAATTGCAAAAAAGTTGGATATAACAATAAATCAAACAAGAAATATCTTATATAAAATTTCAGATTATGGATTAGTATCTTCGATAAGAAAGAAAGATAAGAAAAAAGGTTGGTACACTTATTTTTGGAAAATAGAAATTTTGAAATCTCTAGAATTTTTAAAATCAGAAGTTGAAAAAAGGATGAAACAAGCAAGTACCCAAATAGAAAAAAGAGAAGCAAATAGATTTTATATCTGTAAGAGATGCAATATTGAATTCACAGAAGAAAATGCAATGCTAAGAGATTTTACTTGTAATGAATGTGGAGAAATTTTTAAAACCAAAGACAACACCAAATTAATTAAGGAACTTAAAAAGAATTTAGATAAATTTGAAAAAAAACTAGAAGAGGTTAATGTTGAAATAAAAATAGAAACAGACAAAATAGAAAAAATCAAAGACAAAGAAAGGAAAAAAGAAGAAAAAGAAAAGGCCCAAAAAAGAGAAGAGAAAAAAATCGCGAGAAGAAAAGCCGCTGCAAAGAAAAAAGAAACAGAGAAAAAGACAACTAAAAAGAAAGTTGTTAAGAAAAAAGTAGCAAAGAAACCTGTTAAGAAAAAGAAGCCTACAAAAAAAGTTGTTAAAAAGAAATCTATTAAGAAAAAGAAATAATTTAAAAGTGATTCTAACTTTAAACAGCAATGGTATATATTTACAAAACACAACAAAAGAGGAAGAAAAATATTTTTGCAAGCCTAAGCATAAATAATATTTTAATTTCATTGAATGTTGCTTTATTTATTATCTTTTTATTTGTGCCAATAAATTTCATCCAAAAATTTGTAGCATTAGATCCATTCTATATCTTAAAAGGAAAATATATTTGGACTTTTTTAACATCAATGTTTATGCACGTAGGACCGATTCATTTATTTGTGAATATGATTTCATTGTTTTTTGTGGGTTCGCTAGTAGAAAGAATCGTAGGAAGAAAAAGATATTTGAATTTTTATTTAATTGCAGGATTATTGGGAGGAATTTTTTTCGTATTATTTTATTTCCTCGCAGGAAATCTTAATATAAATGTTCCAGCTGTCGGAGCCTCGGGAGCATTATTTGGTTTGATAGGTCTTCTAATGTTATTAACTCCAAACCTAAGAGTTTATGTAATGTTCATACCAATTCCGATAAAATTAAAATACGCCGCCCCCGGAATGTTGGTAATCCTTTGGTTAATCTCAGTTGCAGGAAATATTCCAATAGGAAACACGGCTCATCTCGGAGGATTGATTACTGGATTAATATATGGAATTTATATAAGATATAATTATCCAAATAAAATAAAACAATTAAATGCAAGATTTAGATGAAAAAAGAAATTAAAAAATTCAGTATAAAAAAAGAATACACTAAAAGTTGGAAATATCTAAAAGAGTCTCAAAAATTTATATGGGCGGTAATCATACTATTCTTCTTAACGGCATTAATTGGATTTTTTGTTAAAACTCCAGAAATTGTATCTATAGAGATTTTAGAATTAATAAAAGAATTATTAGAAAAAACTCAAGGAATGCCCCAAGGAGAATTAATTGGTTTTATTTTCTTAAACAATCTTCTAAGTAGCTTCTGGGGAATAATATCCGGATTTTTCTTAGGGATTTTTCCTTTAATTTCAACAATTGCAAATGGTTATGTTTTAGGATTTGTTTCAAAATTGGCCGTTAGTGCAAATGGGTTTACATCACTATTAAGATTATTGCCTCATGGAATTTTTGAACTTCCCGCTATCTTCATTTCATTTGGTTTAGGTTTAAAATTCGGCAACGAATTTATTAAAAAATATTTCAATATAAAAAATCAAAAAGTAAGAATTGTGATTATCATTTTATCTCTTTTAATTAGTATTGCTTTAATTTTGTTTTTGTATTCAAAACCTGTCCTGCTTGGAGCAATCCAATTTCTTATACTTTTATTAACATTTATTTTTGTTTTTTCAAGAAAAGTCTTAATAACAGAACTGCTTAATGGTGCAAGAGTATTCCTAACAATAGTAATTCCATTATTAATAATAGCAGGCATTATAGAAGGTAGTCTAATTTTTTTTAGTTAAATCAAGCACTTAAATCGTTAATTCCAAGAACTATCAAAACCAAACCGATTAAAACTACTGCCCAAGTTAATCCGCCTTTAAGAACAGTCAATGCTGCATATCCCCAAGACTCCAAAGGCATTCCTGGAAGCACGAGCGCAACTGGCACTACAAGAAGAATCAATCCCAATAAAATTTCACTCCATTTGTTCATTGTAATAATTTGTATTGATTCTCATTTAAAAAGATTCTTGTGATAGAGAACAACAAATTTCTTTCAATATTTGCCCATTTATTTAGACAAAAAGGTTTTTATTCCTCATTATTTTGCCTTTTCTATGATAATTGGAATTTCTGGAATAAATGGGCTTGGAAAAACAAAAGGAGTAGAACTTGCACCAAAAGAAATATTTAGAAAATTAAAATTAAAAGAAAAAATCTTCCAACTAAACCTAGATAATTTTGAAGATGACTCAGAAAATATATTATCTTCAATAGATTTTAATAAAAAAAATTTATTTGTTGGAGGGGACCATTCCATTTCCTATACTATATGCAAGGGATTCTTTAAAAAATCAAAAGATCCCAAATTAATAATTTTTGATTCTCATCCAGACCTAATGGAAAATATAAAAGAACCAACTCACGAAGAATGGCTTAGAGCTTTAATTGAAGAGAGAATAATTTCTCCAAAGAATGTTTTGCTTATTGGAATAAGAAAAAATTCTTCAAATGTTGATATTCAAGAAATCAAGTATGCAAAAGAAAAAGGGATAAAAATTATTTATGCAAACAAATTCTCAGAAAAAGAAATACTAGATTTCATAGGAAATTCGCCATTCTATCTCTCTTTTGATGTAGACGTTTTTGACAAATCAATATTTAAAGCAACAGGATATCCGGAAGAAAAGGGTTTATTTGAAAAAGAAATTTTTTCCATTCTAAAGAAGATATCAAATCTAAAAGGGATGAAAGCTTTTGATATAGTAGAATATAATCCCCTTTTAGACAAAAATAAAAAAGATTTAGAAATAATAAAAAGAATCTTAAATTTATTTTCTAATTAAAATATCTTTCTTAGATTTTTGCGATTTAAAAAAAGTTTTTGAAAATTCCTCTACCCTATCTTCATCAAAATTTTTACAACTAAAAATATCAATAAATGCTCGATTCTGTATTTCGTCAAAATGCAAGGTTATTGAAGAAGTTTTAATAAATTGAAATGCTGAAAAACCTTGTAAATCAGATTCTCCAAATCTTTTAACAAGAGTTCTTCCATAAGGCACCATATTTATTTCCTGACAAAGTTTCTTGATATAACTACGAATACTCCTCTTACTTCTAATTAATTTTGCATCGCAACCATATAAATTTATTGAAACCAATTTTCCCCAAAACATCTTATTCCCAAAATGAATAAGTTTTTAAATTTACTTGGGCGGATTGTTTTATGAAAGAAGTAAAATCATTGAAAATTGAAAAAGATATGAAAATTTCTGAATTAGTGGAAGAAATGGGAAATACAGGTTTTGGAGCAGGAATGATTTCTAAAGCAGGAAAAATCTTAAAAGAAATGAAAGAAGATAAAGATTGCAAAGTTTTCTTTGGACAAGCAGGAGCAATGGTGCCCGCAGGAATGAAAGGAACCATCCTTGATGTTTTGAATTTCACAGATGTCTTTGTCTGTACTGGAGCAACACTAACACACGATTTAATAGAAGCCCTTGGAGACAAACACTATTTTATTGAATCAAAAAATGGAAATTTCAATGACGAAGATTTAAACAAAAAAGGTTTAGACAGAATTTATAATGTGGCAATGCCCAATTCTACATACGAAAAAATGGAAGATTTCTTTAAATCCAATTGGGAAAATTTTAGAGATTGCAAAAATATAAAAGAATTTATTTGGAAATTAGGAGAATTATGTCCAGGAAAATCTGAAAATTGCATTTTAAAAAAATGTTATGAGAAAAAAATTCCAATTTTCTGTCCTGCCTTAGCAGACTCTGGAATTGGGCTTATGATTTGGGGAAGAAATTCCGCAGGGGAAAAAATCCAAATAGATGCATTTGACGATATGAATGAAATTATAGATATTGCTTGGACTGCAAAGAAAAGAGGAATATTATACGTCGGTGGAGGAGTTCCCAAAAACTTCATCCAGCAATCACTTCAATTCTCAAAAGGAGCACAATATGGAATTCAAATAACAACAGATAGAGTAGAACCAGGTGGCTCGTCAGGAGCACCACTTAAAGAAGGAATATCTTGGGGAAAAATGGAATCAGATGCAAAATTCGTTGATGTCTTATGTGATGCAACAATTGCACTTCCATTAATCATTGGGTATATAAAATGAAGATTTAACAAACCTTTGCAAAATAATTGCTAAAAGCTTAAATATTTCTAAGTATTTTTTGTGATATGGAAAAGATTTTAGAAGAAAATAAAGAAGTAAAAGAACTTTTCGTCCCAAAAGGCGAAACAAAACAAATTGAAATAGTGGAAAAAGACTTCATAGATATTTTAAGGATGTTTGCTCCAGGTACATCACTTAGAACAGCTCTAGATGATTTGCATCGGGCAGGGATGGGTGCCCTAATTGTTGTAGACAATGGAAACGTTTCAAATACTTTCCAAAAAGGTTTCTCAATTCATTCAACATTCAGTGCTCAAAAACTAATTGAATTGGCAAAAATGGACGGAGCAATTATTCTTTCAAGAAACATAAAAAAAATTCTCTTTGCAAATTCTTTTTTAATACCAAATCCAGAAATCTCGACAAAAGAAACAGGAACGCGGCATAAAGCAGCAGAAAGAACTGCAAAAGAAACAGGAGCAATTGTGATTGCAATCTCTGAAAGAAAAAACAAAATTTCAATTTATCAAGGAGACAAAAAACATGAACTAAAAGACAGCTCTGAAATATTAAGAAGAGCTGCAGAAACAGTCCAAATTTTAGAAAAACAAAAAGACGCCCTCAATGAAGCTCTCAATAATTTAAACCTTTTAGAATTAAACAGAATGGTAACAATCAACGACGTTTGCACAGCCATCCAAAGATTTGAAATCTTAAAAAAAATTTCTGCGATTATAAAAAGATATTTAGCCGAATTAGGTAAAGAAGGAGTTCTAGTAAGTATGAGATTAAAAGATTTAACAAAAGGCATGGAAAAAGAAGAAGAACTTGTTCTAAAAGATTATTTTGGTGCGGACTTCGCTTTTGCAAAAGAAATATTAGAAAAAATGGATTTTGACTTTTTACTTGATCCACTAAATCTTTCAAGAATGCTTTTTGAAGAGCTCCATGATAAAAGAATCTCTCCAAAAGGAATAAGAATTTTAGGAAAAACAAACATACTAGAAAGATACATCGATTCTTTAGTAGCTAATTTTAAAGTGCTAGACAAAATTCTTTTATCAGGAGATCAGGATTTATTAAGAATCTTTGAAAGTGAGGGAATGGTTTCATTCTTTAAAGAAGAATTATATAGCTTAAGAGAAAAAATCAAAATAGGTAAAAAGATTTAATACAATACATCAAAAAAGGTTTATTAATGACTCTTCATCTTATTCAACATGGGATTAACAAAAAAACAAATAGAAGAAGTAAGAGAACATTTGAAAAAAGCTCAAAACCCATTATTTCTTTTTGATAACGACCAAGATGGATTATGCAGTTTTCTACTTTTACAAAGATACCTTGGAAGAGGCAAGGGCTTCCCAATTAAAGTATCCCCAGAATTAACAGTAGAATATTTTAGAAAAGTTGTAGAACTAGAAGCAGATTATATTTTTATTTTAGATCAACCGGAAGTATCTTCAGAATTCTTTGAAGAAGTCAGAAAAATAAACATTCCCCTTGTTTGGATAGACCACCATAAAATCGAAAAAGAAAAAATACCTTCATTCATTAACTATTACAACCCATTATTTAACAAAAGTAAAACAGATGAACCAGTCACATTTCTCTGTCAACAAATAGCAAATAGAAAAGAAGATTTGTGGTTAGCTGTTGTTGGATGCATTTCAGATGCTTATTTGCCAAAATTCTATAAGGATTTCCAAAAAGAATATCCCGAAATTTCAATAGATTCACAAAAACCCTTCGATATCCTCTATGGATCCGAAATAGGCAAAATTGCAAAGATTCTTGGTTCCTCATTAAAAGACAGAATAACTAATGTCATAATGATGTTAAAATATTTAATGAAAGCAAAAGGCCCCTATGATGTTTTAAAAGAGAATAATAAAAATAAATTCATGCACACAAAATTCGAAGAAATAAATAAGAAATATCAAAAATTCCTTGAGAAAGCAAAAGAAACAAAAAATACAGAAAAATTAATTTTCTTCCAATATGCGGGGGATACTAGCATGAGTGCTGATCTTGCAAACGGATTAAAATTCAATTTCCCAGGCAAATTCATCGTTGTAGTTTATGCAAAAGGTCCAAAAGCAAACATTTCTGCTCGTGGAAAAAAAGTGAGAAATATAATTCTAAAGGCAATAGAACCATTAAAAGATTCTACTGGAGGGGGGCATGAAGATGCTGTCGGTGCGCAAATTAGATTAGAAGATGTTAATTCTTTCGAAAAAAATTTAAGAAACTTAATTTAGAATTATCCCTCAAAAAGAGAAATATTTATAAGGTATACTTTGTTGAACATAAAATGGGGACTAGACTAATGGTCGATGCATGGAATGCGATTAACTATTTAGTTTGCACCTCATTTATTAAACCTTGCTTGATTTAATTCAAATCTTTTTTTAGGTCTGAATTGGATTAAGTTTTTCTTTACTAATTTGGATAATAAAAGATTTGAATACTTCAAGTTTAGCTAAAATGGCCAGACAAGAAATGATGGAACAAAAAAATGTGGAAAGTACTTTGAGCAACCTAATGGAAATAACTCTTAGGCTCGAAGATGAACTTAACTCAATAATAAAACTTGAATGAAACAGACGGCGTACAACCTTTGTATTCGTTAGTATGCCACATGCTCCTTTGCTAAATGCTTTCATACAATTTACTCTAAAAACGAAGACTTTATAAACAAAAATTTAATTTAAATTACAATGGCAACCAAAAAAGGAAAAAAAGTTAGCGGTGGGAAATACATAAAGAGAAGAAAGAAAAAGAAAATCGAATTAGCTGGCCAAAAAAGAGTTGTTAAGATAGGTGAAGAAAAAAGAAAAACAAAAAGAGTACTTGGAGGAAATACAAAAACATACTTGCTCAAAGGTAAATTCATAAACATCAAAGGTAAAAAACAAAAAGAAGAAATCACAAATGTTTTGGAAACGCCTTCAAATCGATTCTTAGCAAGACAAAACATACTAACAAAGGGCACAATCGTTGAAACAAATTCAGGAAAAGTAAAAATCACTAATAGACCAACTCAAGAAGGTGTGGTTAATGGGATTTTAATTCAATAATTCTGAAGACTTTTACTACTTTTGTCTTGATACACAAACCAAAAGCTTTTTAAAGGCAAATCCTTTATAAAGCTTACTATAAACTCTGAAATAACAAAAGTTTCTAAATAAAATGGCTGGAATTCAAAAATGTTCTGAATGTGAGAGTATAAATCTCACGCATGATTCTCATCTCGGAGAAGTTATCTGCAACGATTGTGGTTTAGTTGTCGAAGAGAAGATGGTAGATACTGGAATTGACCTCTCAGGAAAATTTGACAAAGGCGAGAAAAAAGGACGTGGTGGAGCTCCAATTTCTATGCAAAAATTCGACAAAGGTTTAACAACAAATGTTGGAGAAATATCAGATATTTACAAATTGGAACCAAAACAAACTAGAAAATTCCTAAGACTTAAGAAATGGCAAGAAAGAGTCTCAACTTCAATTGAAAGAAACTTAAGACTTGCAATGGCGGAATTAAGGGTTATCGCTTCTTATCTAAATTTACCAAATGTTGTAAAAGACGAAGCTTCAAGAATTTACAATTACGTTTTACAAAGAGGTCTTGTTCGAGGACGTTCAATGGAATCAGTTATTGCCGCTTGCTTGTATGCAGCATGCCGTTCTTACAATATCCCCAGAACATTGGACGAAATGGCAACTGCTTCAGATGTTGAAAGAAAAGAAATAGGAAGAACTTATAGATTTATAATAAGAAAATTGGGAATAAAAGTAAAACAAAGTTCTCCAAAAGATTATGTATCAAGATTTTCTTCAGTACTGAAATTATCTCAAAAAACTCAGAACCGAGCATTAAAAGTTTTGAAAGATGCTGAAGATGTAGAATTGACTTCGGGAAGAGGTCCAGCAGGAATTGCGGCGGCGGCACTCTATGTTGCAGCACTAATCAACGATGAGAAAAAAACCCAAAGAGAAGTTGCAGACATTGCAGGAATAACAGAAGTTACAATCCGTAATAGATATAAAGAATTAATTGAAAAATTAGATTTAGAAGAAAAGATAAAACAAAAAGAAGATGAAGCTAAAAAGAAAAAACAAGTCGAATAATTAAGGAATTCTTTTAGGAATTTTTTTTAAATCATAATCAAAAAAACTTTTTTTAAATTTTAACGAATTATTTAATTCACTCCTCTTAATTATCTTATCTTTGGAAAGAAAAATCCACAAATAAAAAAATAAACCGACAAATAACAAAATTTCAATTTTCATAAGAATAAAAAAAAGAAAACCAATTTTAAAACATTCACAATCTTTTTATAGTAATTACATTTAACAAATTTATGCGGGGATGCCGGAGAAACTCAAGCCCACACCTGCAATTTTAGAAATTTACTTTTAGGATTTAATGCAAGTGTAAACTTTCGGTCAAACAGTTTGCCCACTCCGCAATAATTAAAAACTAACTTTTTCTTTGATATTTGTGTGCGGGGATGCCGGAGTGGTCAAACGGGACAGGCTTAGGCGAGGAAGTTTGCGAGATTTCTGTCTTTGGACAGGTTTTTTCGCGAGCAGGCTTCGGAGAAACCTGTTAGCTTAGTGCTTACCAAGGTTCAAATCCTTGTCCTCGCATATTTTAAAATGAAAAAAGTAATAATTGTTCATGGTTGTCCATCAAATATAGAAAAGGCACAAGATGAAAAAACCAGAACTTATGATAAACATTGGATTCCTTGGTTAAAGAAGAATCTTGAAGAAAAAGGTTTTGATGTAGAAGTTCCTTTGATGCCTAAACCTTGGGCTCCTGATTATATTAAATTCAAAAAGGTCTTTGATAAATTAAATATTGATGAAAATTCTATTTTTGTTGGCCACAGTTGTGGTTGTGCTTTTTTAGTAAGATGGCTTGGATATACTAAAAAGAAAATAAATAAATTAATTCTTGTTGCTCCTTGGAAAATTCCTGATGAAGCAAAACATAAAGAATCTTTTGAATTGAAGAAGGAATTTTATAATTATGAAATTAATGAATTTGTTAAGGAGAATGTAAGGGAAATTATTATTTTTACTTCAAATGATGAAGAAGAAGATGGAAAAAAAAGTGTTAAAATTTTTCATAATACCCTTAAAGGAAAGATTATTGAATTAAAAAATCATGGACATTTCACAAAAGGGGACATGGGAACAGAAAAATTCCCTGAATTACTCAAGGAAATTTTAAAATGAAAAAAGTATATTTGATTCATGGGTGGGGTGGAACTGGAAGCGGAGGCTGGTTCGACTGGTTGAAGAAAGAACTTCCAAAAAAAGGATTTGAAGTTGAAAGTTTTGATATGCCGAATACAAGAAACCCAAAAATAGAAGATTGGACAAAATATTTAGAAGAAAAAATTAATTTGGATAACATAGATGAGAAAACTTATTTTGTTGGACACAGTATTGGCTGTCAAACAATTATGAGATTCTTAGAAAAGTTGCATAAACATAAAAGAGTTGGAGGTTGCGTATTTGTTGCAGGGTGGTTTGATTTAATAAATCTTGAACCAGCAGAAATGGAAGCCGCACATCCTTGGATAAACACCCACATCCACTTCGAAAGAATCTTAGATCATTGTAATAACTTTCTATCAATCTTCTCAACTAATGATCCTTATGTTCATTTAGACGAAGCAAATAAATTTAAAGAAAAACTTGATTCAAAAATTTTGATTAAAAAAAACTTGGAACATTTCAATGAAGTTTTAGAAATTCCAGAAATAATTGATTTTATAAAATGAATTCATACACAAAGAAAATAAAAATAAATACTTCTAAAAGAATTCAATTTGTAAACATAACTGAAAAAGTTAAACAAGTTGTAAAAGAATCTGGAATTCAAGATGGTTTAGTTTTAATTAACCCAATGCATATAACGGCATCTATATTCATTAACGACAATGAATCTGGTTTATTAAAAGATTTTAAAATTTGGTTGGAAAAATTAGCACCTCAAAAATTTAATTACAATCACCATCAAACTGGAGAAGACAACGGATTTGCACATTTGTGGAGAACAATTATGGGAAGAGAAACAACAATTTCTCTAACAAATTACGAATTAGATTTCGGACCTTGGGAACAAATTTTCTACGGGGAATTTGATGGGCAAAGAGACAAAAGAATTTTGATTAAAGTTTTAGGCGAATAGTTTTTATACACCACATTCTTTTTCTATCCATGTACATTGTAAAACAAAAAGTCAACGGCAAAGATTATTTTTATCTTCGTAAATCTGTACGCGAAGGAAGAAAGGTGATTAGCAAATCAATTGCATATCTTGGAAAATCTAGAATAGAAGCAGAAAAACGTAGTGTAGAAATAATTAAAAAGTTAGAAGATGAAAAAAACAAAATGGAAAATGAAAAAAAAGAAAATAAAATTGAAAAAAAAGAAACTAATGAAGTAAACGTTTCTACAGAAGAAAAAGAATTTTTGAGCTTTCTTAACGAGGCTGGTTTAATTTGGGGTCCAAGTCCAGAAATTTATGGTGGACTAGCAGGTTTTTACACTTATGGTCCTTTGGGTAAACTATTAAAAAATAAAGTTGAAGATTCCGTAAGACAAATATTCAATTCAAATGGATTAAGAGAATTAGAAGGTCCAACAATTCTGCCTGATGAAGTATGGAAAGCTTCAGGACATTTAGAAACATTCAAAGATAGAATAATTAATTGTTCCAAATGCAAAGCAACTTTTAGAGCAGACAAAATAATTGAAGAAAAATATGATGTTCCAGCGGATTCTTTTTCAAATGAAAAAATACTAAAATTCATAAATGAAAAAGGAATAAAATGTCCTAGTTGTAAAGGAAATTTTGAAAATGTTATAGATGCTCAAAGTTTAATGATGAAAACAAAAGTTGCGGAAAGAGAGGCTTCTCTAAGACCTGAAACTGCGACGGGAACTTATTTACCATTTCCTAGATTCTATAATTATTTTAGAAAAAAATTACCCTTGGGAGTTTTTCAAATAGGAAAAGCATATAGAAACGAAATCTCACCAAGACAAAATGTATTAAGAGGAAGAGAGTTTACCCAAGCTGAAGGCCAAATTTTTATTGATCCAAAAGAAAAAAATAATTGGGAAAAATTTGAAGACATAAAAAAAGAAAAATTACCTTTTTGGAGTGCTGTTGAACAAGAAAAAGAAAGCGAAGTAAAAAAAATTACAATAGAAGAAGCACTAGAAAAAAAATTAATCAAAAGCAAAGCCTATGGATGGTGCATATGGCTAGCATACAAATTGTATATCAATTTTGGTATTCCTGAAAAGAGAATCAGATTAAGACAACATCACCCAGATGAAAAAGCATTCTATGCAGATGATGCATGGGACATTGAAGTAAAATTAAATAATTATGGATGGTTTGAAATGTGCGGCGTTCATGACAGAACAGATTACGATTTAAAACAACATTCAAAATTTTCTGGTGTAAAATTAGAAGCAACGAGGGAAAACGGAGAAAAATTTGTTCCGCATGTTTTAGAAATTGCTTTTGGTACCGATCGCCCAACTTATGCATTAATTGATATTTTTTATGATAAAAAAGAAGAAGGGGAAGGTAAATCAATGTTTAAAATTCCTTATCACATTGCTCCAATAGATGTTTCTATTTTTCCTTTAATGAAAAAACCAGAATTACTTGAATTTGCAGAAGAGATAAAGAAAAATCTTGAAAAAGATTTTATAGTAGACTATGATATATCGGGGAGCATCGGTAAGAGATATTTAAGAAGTGCCACAGCAGGAACTCCTTACGCAGTTACAATTGATTACGATTCCCTCGATAATAAAGATGTTACAATCCGTGATAGAAACACAACAGAACAAAAGAGAATTAAAATAAAAAACTTAAAAAATATTTTGAGAGAACTAATTCAAGAAGAAAAAACTTTCAAAGATTTATAATTAAACCACCGTCGACAAATTTAATTTTTTATTTTTATTTGAAACAAATTCCATAAAATTAAATTTTAATTAAATATTAACATAACTTCGGGCGGAAAGGCGGGGGAGCGGAGCGCTGGCGGGTGAGGCACAAATAAAAAATCACCCTAGACAAAATTCTTTTTTATTTTTATAAAAAAGTAAAATTTTTTTATAACAAAAAAATTTATAAAGAATATTTTCCTAATATTATTAATTAAATAAAGAGGTGAATACAAATGGCTAAAGCTAAAACACCAGCACAAATTGCTAAGAACATAAAAGCTCTTCAGAAAAAGCTGCAAGGGTTAAAAACAACCGACAAAAAAGTGAAGAAAAAAGCAACAGTTGTTAAGAAAAAGATAGCAAAAAAGAAAGTTGCGAAGAAAAAGGCTGTTAGAAGGGTTGCAAAGAAAGTGGTTAAGAAAAAAGCAGTTAAAAAGAAAAGAAGAAGATAGGTTTTTTTCAAAAGCTTTTCACCTTAATTTTTTTATTTTTTAATTTAATAGAAAAAGCTTTAAACTTTTTTTTATTGTTTTTAATATGATAGATTTTATTTTTTGTAAAATTGCAGAAGGAAAAATACCTTCAAAGAAGATTTATGAAAATGATAATTTCTTATCAATCCCAGATGCAAATCAACAAATTGATGGACATAGCTTAGTTATTTCAAAAAAACATTTTAAAACAATTTTGGATTTACCTTCAAGTTTAGGTTCAGAGTTATTAGATTGTATTAAAAAAACCACAATGAAATTAATGAAAGAACATAATGCAGAGGGTTTTAATATTGTTCAAAACAATTTTGAATGTGCAGGCCAACTTGTAAATCACCTTCACTTTCATATCCTCCCCAGGAAAAAAGATGGAAAAGTTCCTAAGGTTTACTAATTCTATCAACAAAGAAATAAATTCCAACCGCAAATAAACTCCCTATTCCATCAACTAAAAAATCTGTAATGCTAGCAAATCTTCCTGGAACAAAAATCTGATGAACCTCATCGGAAATTGCATAAACTATAGAGATTAAAAAAATTATTAAAAAATATTTCAAATTAAATTTATTGTTTCCTTTAATCCACATTACTAAAAAGAAAGTGAATAATGCAAAAATTCCAAAATGATAAAGATAAGATAAATCAATACCAAATGACAAACCTGTCTGTATGGATTTCAAACTAGAAAGATAAAAAATTGTTACCGCAATTAATATTGTTATAGCTATAGGAATTGCTTTATTCTTTTCCAAATAATCTAACATATGGCTCTGAAGAGAATCTAACTCTCGACCTCCGCCTCATGAGAGCGGCGCTCTAAACCCTGAGCTACAGAGCCAATATAAAAATAGAGATTTAGTTTATTTAAAAATTTACTTGTAGAACTATTAAGCAGCTAATTTAGCCTTTTCTTTCGCTTCCTGCTTCTTCAATCTTGAAATCAGTCCAGCAATTTTGTTTCTTAATTTTTTACTTGGCATTGTATTTCCGAGAACTTTTTTATTCTTCTCGAAACTTTCTTCAAAACCAATGTCCTCTTTCAAAAGAGTGTCAGCTGTCCTTCTCATCATTTTAGATTTTATCTTTCCCATGTTAAATGAACATGAATTTTCTTTTATAAATCTTTTTATGAATAATTTATATCCTGCAAGAACCAAAAGTTTAAAAACAATTTTTGACGAAGTAGCCTATGGTAAACGGAATTGAACGACCATTGGACTTGTTAAACAACTCTAAAGGGCAAGAAGTTTTAGTAACTTTGAAAGGCAACAAAGAATTTGTTGGAACCTTACTTGCTTTTGATATACATATCAACTTAGTGTTAGACAATGTCAAAGAAATGGAATCAGGCGACATAAAGAAAAACCTTGGATTGACTTTTCTAAGAGGAGACACAATCATCTTTATTTCTCCAGCATCAACTGCTTTGAAGAAATAAAATTGCGTTTTTTAATTAGTATCGCGTAATCAAGAGATTTTAATTAGTTGGAACTTTGAAAAAAAATAAAAAGGAAGGAGTTTCCTCCTTCAAAATTTTAGATTTTAAAGAGAAGAAAGCCTTGGTTTGTATATAACTTCCTTTAAAGGATCATCCAAACAAGGCCCAGATTCAGCATATTTCCAATTCTTTAAATCAAATTTTTCACCACTTTTCTCAAACGCATCATATAATTTTTGCAAATCTTCACGAACAGGCTCAATAGATTCTTTTAAATAATTAACTCCTTCAAAAAATTCACTATAGTTTTTTGATGCAATAGCCTTCTTCAAAAAAGTTTTACGATCCAAGCAATCAAAAGGCAATCCATGATCTTTTCCAAAATATTTTTCTACTGACAAAATGATTGCACTAGAAATATCATTTTCTTTTGAGAGAAAAACTTCATCAACATGCTTTGCAGATCCTGGATTGTTGAAATCATAAGCCATTAAAACAGGTTTTTCATAACAGTTTATTGTATATATT
>SDBV01007143.1_pt1 | contig 15313 bp, 23 predicted proteins | sample 2277081 | NCBI WGS metagenome assembly SDBV01 (sample SAMN10402039, study PRJNA504765) | marine sediment metagenome | isolation source: marine sediment core GS10_PC15, 223 cmbsf | place: Arctic Ocean: Southern Knipovich Ridge | collected 2010
GTTAGGCGACGATCTCGCGCGGGGGCTTCTCGACCGGCGTTACGTTGTCATGGACGCGACGACAATCGAGATCAGGATCTTCGGGATTCCGATCAAGATTCGAGTTAAGGCGTTGAAGTTCAGTCTCCAGAAGCATCGGCGGATACAAGACCCGCTCGACCTTCACGATCTCGACGGCGAAGAAGTCTCTTCAAGGCTTCCGAAAGCTTAGGAAAGAGCGTATTCTTAGACCATGGAACGACGAAGCTTTATTCAGACACTAGCGGCGGCGGGGTTTGCTTCCCCGTTGTCCAGCTACCTGCTACAGGCGAAGCCGATAGATCCCTCTGAAGGGATGCTGATCGCGACGAAGTTCGAGCAAGGTGATCAGATCCTTCTACTCTTCCCGGCAGGCGCGTTCGAGTCGTGGTTCTTGCTCGTTCTGAAGCCGAATGGGCAGCGGATCAAGATACAACCGGGGGCTGATCTTCACAACTTCTATATCAACTGCGACACAGTCGGTAACGGCGTCACTCAAAAGGACGCGGACGGCAATCTGTGGCGCGAGTATGAAGCGGGGGAGATGCGGTTCGGCTTCGGCTATCAAGGGAAGCATGTCCACACTGTCCGGATCGAGGACACGGACCCGGCGCGATTCCGAGTCATGTCCGTCGTTCTCTCGAACGATATCGATATCAACTGGAACAAAGCAGCGAAGAAGCTCTTCGCATGATTCCGGAAGCTTTACCTCACACCTTTCCGATTGAGAATCGGCGACAGTACTTTGACCTCTGGGAGCGGGATGCGCTCGGGAACCATCTCCGGATCTGGAAGACGGTCGAGGAGATCCCGAGCAACATCCTAGAGGTCATGGTTCGAGAGGTCAACCCGAACGGCGGCGGCGGACTTGTCAAGGTGGTCGCGGTCGCAACTCTTCGGAAGTGGAAATCCTCTCAGCGCGTTGTCTACAACGAACTCGCTCCGGACGAACTCGCGACGATGCAGGCTTACATCCGGAAAGTAAACGGGATTGTTTATCTCGAAGCCAAGCTAACATCGCGAGAGCGGCTCCCTACACGACCGGAACGGATGAGACAGGCGATCAGACGGGCGAAGCGCTATGAAGGGCTACAGGCTCTCCAGATCGTCAGGGAGCGGGTCTCTGTGCAAGACTACGCGGACATCGTCGAGTTGCTCGACGCTTATCCGGGACATGTTCTTGAGTTCACCGCTTACGCTTGTTCAGTCGGATGGGCGAAACATTCGAACGTGATCTTCTGGGAATTGAGAGGTTATCTTTGGCTGATCGGAGCGTTCCTATGGTGCGGAAACCTCATCGGAACTTCTGGACTCACGTAGACAAGAACGGTTCTAACGGTTGCTGGATCTGGAAAGGGTTCATATATGACCGAACTTCAGTTCAGAGCGCTTCAGTTTCTCCAAGGTGCGACGGCTCGCTCTTGTGAGGAGATCTTCCGGAAGTTGTGGCCGACGCATAGATTCAACACACTCGATACAGGAAACTCGAAGGGCGGTCCGTCCCGGATGCAGTTCGTTGTGAATCACTACATGGGGAAGCTTAAAAAGAAGGGATGGGTCTATCAGCGTTGGGACTCGTTTCGTGGGAGACCTTCTCAAGACTTCTCCCTTATGCCTCAAGGCGTCATAGCTTTCCGGAATGAACGCGACCGACGCATCTCCAGAAACGGTTAGAGGTCCCGCTCCTCTGTGCGGGGGCGGGACCTCTTGGATGAGCAATCGATGATTACCTGATAGTATCACCTTCCTTCCGAAGAACTTAAGAGAAGAGCAGGTCGAGGGGATCGGAGAACTTGGCGACTTCAGCTTCGAGCGCGGCGTCATCAGCTTCGAGGTCAAAGGCTTTGGCGGCTTCGACTTTAGCGATATCTGCTTCAAGCTCGATGGCGGCGACATACTCCTCTGCAATGCGGCGGGCGTCGGTTAGTGTGTCAGTAGAAGCGAAGCCAAGCTCTTCACCTTTGACGGAGACAACATACTTCGCGCCGACCGGGCGGATTTGAGTGATTACGAAGGTAACGCCTTCGACCGTGATCTCTTTGTTTGCTTTGACGTTTGCCATGATTAAAGCTTACACCTTCCGGAAGCTCCTGTCAAGAGAAAACTTCCGGAAAGTTAAGAAAAGATTCTAGCTGACGTACGCGGTGACCTCATAGCGTCCGGTGACCGCCATCTTGAACCATGAGATCGCGATCCATGTCTTCGGTCCGACTTGCTCATGCGAGCGTCCCTCGCGTCCGGTGTAGATACCGTCAACTGCTTCAGGGTCAAAGCCGTTCGCGGACAGGATGTCAGCGATCTTCCCGACCGGGATTCCGTCGTGGTAGAGGCGGCTCAGATCGGCGAGAGAATCGTTCGCGGTGTTCTGTGCTCTGCGCTCTGCTTTGCGCGTCTCGAAGGTGTTTTTGTCGGTTGCCATGATTAGAGTATGGACCTTCCGGAAGCTCTTGTCAAGAGAAAACTTCCGGAAAGTTAAGAAAAGATTCTTTTGCATTCTCTTGGAGTCACATAGACCTGTAGGCGTCTGCGCAAGACTCGCGAAACCCTGCGCAAACTGAGGCGTGTCAAAGGACCCTTTACCTATGTAACTCCAAGAGAGAGCAAAAGCTCTCCCCTCTACCGGGGTCCTGGGAACCCCTGCGTTGTTTCAAACCCTCTCTTTCGCGCTTGCGTTGGCGTCATGATCCGGTAACCGTTCGGAGTCAGCGCAGCGCAGCGGTAACCGATTTGTGATCCAAAGACACGATCAATGTCTGCAATGCGTTCCTTCGGATAGCTGTTGACCGCGTCCGCGCCGATCATGGTCACACCTGTATCAGTTGTTGCTATGATGATCTTCCACATTTTGCAGATTCTCCTGTTTCCCGGAAGAGACCCGCTAGAAGCGGATCTTCTTCGAAAGCTTGGCGACGACGAGTTCCTCGAACTGATCGAAGTAAACGCCTTCAAGTTCTTTGGACTTGTTGAAGCCAACATAGTAAGTCAAGCCGTAGAGGTCAAGACCGGCGTCGTATCGAATGATGACTCCCTGAGACCCGCGCGAGACCTTGACCGTGTTCTCGTCCATCGCGACATAGGTCAGGCGGATGTTTTTCGTCGTCATTGCAAAGCGGCGGCGGAAGCCTTCGACTTGCGCGACCATCGTTTGCACTGTGTTTGCTTTGTCGGTTGCCATGATTAGAGTATAGACCTTCCGGAAGCTTCTGTCAAGGGAAATCTTCCGGAAGGTCAAGAAAAGATTCTAGTGACCGAAGACGCTCGGGTCCATCTCAAGACCGAAGCTCCAATCGCCTCTGTGTTTCAACTCGCGGACCTCGACGAGCTTGCTGGTAGACGACCCGCCTCTGTAGGCGTGATACAGACGAAGCGCGGCAAGCTCGGAGGAACAACAGTAAACCACGTTTCCGATCACGCGGACTTCTGTGATGTTCGAGTCGGCGATCTCCATCCATTCGACCTGAACTTTTCTCAGGAAGGCGGCGGTCGTTTCCTCGACGTGTTTCGCTCTCAGGGCGGACGCTTGTCTAACCTCGGCGGCTCTGTCCTCTGGGGAAAGCTCGATACCTTCCCACATCTTTTCGACGGCGGTTTCAGCTTCGTTTCTCATCGTTGCTTCGGTTTCCTTGTTTGCTTTGTCGGTTGCCATGATTAGAGTATGAACCTTCCGGAAGCTATTGTCAACACCTAATCGAATTATTTTTCCGGAAAGTTTTTAAGGGGCGTATCCTTAGACTATGCAGAAAGACCCAAGACAGAGACCGGGGCAAGAGCCGACGAAGCAAGTCCTCGACTGGCAAAAGATCGCGATCTTCGCGTTCGTTCCGGTCGTTGTCGTTCTCCTGATCCTCTCGCCTTACTTCGCGCGTTGGTGGACGATACAAGGCGCTTACGCGGAAGCGGAGCGGATCAAGATAATCGGCGACGTGCTAGAGACTCCAGAAGGGGCGCTCTATATTCAGTACCTCGAAGGGAAAAACGATGATTGAATTTGACATAGGCTGGAGACTTTTCGGTCTCTTGATAGTCGTGGTTGTGCTTTGGTCTTCAATCCGAAGCAAGGAAGCGGACACTCACAAAGCGGAAGCCGATGCCTTCCGGAAGTTCGCCGATATGAAGGACGTTGAGAAGGACCGTGATATCGTCGTCGGCAAGCTCGGGCGGTCATGAGCAACTGGAGAGACGAGAATCGTGTGCAGTGCTTCGAGTATGATGTCTCGCTATATGCGGGGAAGTATCTCCAGATGACTCTACCGGCTCAGACGAAACGGCAAGCCGGTTTGATCAAACGACTCTGGCAGGAAGACGCACCGGCTGACGGCTTCCGGAAGGTTAAGATCAAAGCTTATGACTGGACTCAAATCGAAGAGTACCTTCCGATCATCCGGTTTTATGAGGTCGAAGGACGGAAGGCGGTCGTGCGAGAACGGATGTTCGTCCAGCATCTTCAGGCGGCGTCTTTACTCGCGGACCTCTGGGAGCGTCGAGGAAGGGCGTTAGAGCGTCACTACGCCTTCCGCATATGGACTCCCAAGCTAACCGCCGATCACAAAGAGCGAACGATCTATGACGCTCCTATGAATCGAGTGCTCGTCGGTCCAGCGTTTCAGATTGGACTCTTGCGGCGGCGTGAGTGGTCTCGCGAGTTTATGAAGGCAAAGATCCCGTTTTAGGAAAGAAGGAAGTGAAGTGAAGTGGTATGCGTCCCTAGACGAATCCCGAAGGGAAAGACTCTTCGCTGCAATGCGAGAAGCCGACAGTAGAGCAGAAACTTACGACAAAAGGTATCGCGAACTAGCTCCGCCATTTGGGAGCATAGCTGTGGGCGGCGCGGCATGGGATGAGTTTGGCAAAGCCAATGCTATCCGTGAGTTTCTACGATCAATTCGAAACGGCAAAGATATTCAAGAAGCCCTTGTCGAAGCAAAGATGTCCGCAACAGATTCAGTTCAGAAGTGGAACGCTTCAAGAGGGAAAGACTACCACACACATAGGGCAAAAACGATGTTTGATTCTCTACTGTTTTCTCTCTCACATACGTTTCAGGATGCCATTCAATCAAAGGATGTCCCGTTCTAGGGAAGAAGGAATCTATCGAATGTCACAAGATCAAAAGCACACACACAACGAGACGGCTTCAAGCCGACCACCTTTTATCGTCTCTCCAGTCCTTCAGACTCCGGGCGGCGTTCACTATTTTAAGGAACCTTCGGCGGCGCTCGTCGTTCGTCCTCAGACAAACCTCGAAGCGGTTCGACCTTTCCTCGAATCGTTTCCGGAAGAATATGAGTTTAGCCGCTACCTTGACGATCCGGATGATTTGTCAGACTCCGAAGCGTCAGCGAAGTTCGCGGGGCAACTCTGTTACCTTTCGCTCGGTCCGAAGCGGACGAAGAATGAAAAGGCTTCCGGATACTTCGGCAACATAAACGAGAGCGGTCATGGTTGCTATGATGCTGAGACGGAAGTACTCACTAGGCAAGGTTGGGTTCTGTTCTCTGAAGTTTCCGGAAAAGAAAAGTTTTGCACACTCAATTCTTCCACGGGCGAGATAGAGTACCAAGACTCCACGGGTATTCAGTCTTATGAACATACCGGAAAGATGTATCGTGTAGAAAGTAGAGGGGTAGATCTTCTAGTCACACCAAACCATCGAATGTATGTTTGTTCAACTTCAACGCGAGAGGGTCGTAAACGGGATAAGTTCGAGATCATCAAGGCGGAGGATCTAGACACTGGAAGTCACTGTTACGTAAAGTCCGGAAACTTCAACGGTGGGGTGCCTACTACACTGGATCATTTAGTTGGGCGTTCCCACTGGATTTCGAATTGGTCTGGCAAGGTCTACTGTGTTGAGGTTCCGAACGGGATTTTATACGTACGCAGGAACGGTAAACCGGTTTGGTGTGGTAACTCCGTCTATGAGCATCCCGGCTTCAGCTTTTTGTTCTGGGGCGTCTCGCGGTCGCTCACTCATGAGCTTGTCAGGCACAGAGCAGGCTTTGGATTTAGTCAGACCTCGCAACGCTACGTGAGTGGCGGTCTTCTTCGTTTTTGCATGCGTCCGGAGTTCCAGGGATATCCGGAACTCGAAGAAGACTTCTTCTCTGAAGCCGAAGCGCAGTATGACCGCTACCATTCGACGCGCGAGAAATGGGGAAAGATCCTCGAAGCGAATCTCGCTACCGAGGACTTGGCTTCGCTCGGTCGCTCGGGTCTTCGGAAGATGAAGAATCAGGTAGCGCGGACCTTTCTCGGGAACTTTGTCGAAGCTCCGATCTATGTCACGATGAATGCGCGAGCGCTCCGTCACTTCATGAACATGCGCGGGTCACGGTTCGCGGAGACGGAGATCCGGGCGCTCTCGCTGAAAGTGTTCAAACTCGTGTTGAGTGAGCTTCCGAACATACTCCAGGATGTCAGCACGGAAGATCTTCCGGATGGTAGTCGCGGGTTACACTTGCAATTTCCAAAGGTGTAGTAGTAGTATTCAATCAACGGCATGGGGAGCGTGGTGTTTTGCTACGCTTCCCTTTTTCCATGTAGGCGAGAGTTACAGATCGCGGATCTTCTAAGGGCGGCGGGGCGTCGTCAAACAAAGGACCGGACCGTCGCTTACATGGGATATTCACTCGAACGAGCTATAACCAAAGATCGAATTGAAGCAGGGCGTCGAACTTACCGGAAAGACCGGAAGCTTTGGGACTCTCAGCTAAACACCGTTGTCTCCCGATATTGGGGCGGGCATCGTCCGCACTTTCTACAAAAGGTCTTTCTATCCTGTAAAGAATATCCAGAAGTTTTCTTTGGTGGCGCGGCGGGGGGCGGGAAGTCGGACGCGCTTCTCATGGGTGCTCTGGAGTTTATGCACATCCCAGGCTACTCCGCGCTGATCCTCAGACGAACCTATGCACAGTTGGGCAAAGCTGACTCGATCATGTTCCGTGCTCAGCAATGGCTAGCGAAGTATCCGGAGATTCGGTGGAACGAACAGAAGCATCAGTTCTTGTGGCCGAACGGCGCGACCCTCGAATTCGGTCATCTCCAATACGACAAAGATTGTTGGAACTATGACGGACCCGCCTACCAGTACGTCGCCTTCGATGAGCTAACTCAGTTTACAGAATATCAATACAAGTTTCTCTTTGGTCGTATTCGACGACCGAGTCGAGGTCTCCTATCGAAGGTGCCTCTCCGGGTCCGTGGCGCGTCTAATCCAGGCGGGATCGGGCATGATTGGGTCAAGGGTCGTTTCGTCACGAAAGAAACGGCTGTCGCGCCTTTCATTCCGGCGCTGATCGCTGACAATCCTTCGCTTGACGCTGTCGCGTACCATCGCATGCTGGCAGAGCTTCCGCCTATTCTCCGGAAGCAACGCGAAGAAGGCGACTGGGAAATAACTCCAGATGGTTTGATCTTCCAGTCCGAATGGTTTCAGGACTATGTCGATCAGGCTCCAGTCGATTGCTACCGCTTCCGTTTCTGGGATCTGGCAGCAACCGATAAGAAGACCGCTGATTACACTGTCGGCGCTCTCGTCGCAATGGATGGGCGGGGAGACATCTATATCGAAGACATCGTTCGCGGACAGTGGAACCCCGGCAAAGTCGAGCGAGTGATTCAAGCGACGGCTGAAGCGGATGGTCACAGTGTCAAGATTCGAATAGAGCAAGAACCAGGTGCTTCCGGAAAGTTAACGATAGGAAACTTCGCGCGGCTCTTGCTAGGCTACGACTTCCAGGGCATCCCGTCCTCTGGCGCAAAGGTTACGCGCTGGACTCCTCTCGCGTCGGCGGCGAACAACGGACTCGTGAAGATCGTCAATGCACCATGGAACCATGATTTTATCTCGGAGCTTGTAAACGTTCCGGAAGTTGGGCACGATGATCAGGCGGATGCGGCTTCCGGCGCGTTCCTTCAGTTGGCAAACAATCGACCTGTTGCAGTTGGTGTCTCACGAGTCCGCGCTCGATCACAAGTGGACACGGAGAAAGATGATACGCGGGAACTACAGAAGCAAGCAATGAAGAACACGAATCAGGACCGAGAAAAGGTGATTGCATGATAACGATTCCTCAAGCACTGATCCTGAACTCGGAAACGGAAGACTACAAGAAAGACGGTCCGGAAGTCGTTCCTTCCGGAAGATCTCAAGTGCAAACGCTCATCGAAGACAACGGCGGGAAGTTACGGGATGTGCTTCCCTTCGTGCTCTCGATTGTGCAGCGCGTGAAGAAGACGAACAATATCGGGAACGTGTCCCATGAGGAAATGATCGCGGTCGCTCTCGCGGCTCTCGCGAAGTGTCGCTATCGCTTGAAGCCGAAGAGCGGGAAGCTTACGACCTATGCGTATCGAGCAGTCAAAGGCGCGATCCAGGACTTCATCGCGGCGGAGCTTCGGCATTATGGGAAGGTGACTCCGGTCAATCCTGTCGTGTTTCACGCGTTGCAAGCTTCAAATCACTTCGAGGAGAAGCTCTCAAACAAGCGGCTCTTTGAACGGGTGCTCAACGCGCTGGAGCGGATCGAACCGCTGAAGGCTTACATTGTCCGGAAGCATTTTCTCAACGGCGTTCAAGAGTATATTCTCGCGGAAGAGTTAGGTTTGACGACTCAGAACATCTCAGCTATTCGTCGGGAAGCCTTCGAAGACATTCGCGTGATTATGGGTGTGAATCTGAACCATGCGGTTCAGTGGGTTGCGAACGACGACAATTAAGAAGTGCTAGGAGAACCGATTATGAACCTCATAAACTCTTTCCGGAAGGCGGGGCGCTTCTTTACGAAAGTGGAAACCGCTCAGACTCCGGGTATTCTCTCCGCTGTCTTCTCAGCTTCCGGAAGCGGGTCCGGAATGTTTGGCGGGAAGTTCAGTTTCACAAAAGCTGTCACTACCGGGTACAAAGATCTCGTCTGGGTTTACCGATGCGTCTCGAAGAAAGGTGAGAGCGTCGGCTCCGTTCCGTGGAAGGTCTATCGAAAGGCTACCTCATCGCATGATCGGGAACACCTGATCGATCATCCGCTTCAAAAGCTGATTGATCGTCCAAACAAGTACATGGACCGGACGCAGTTTTTTATCCAGTGGATCTCTGATCTCGACCTCGGCGGGAATTCTTATTGGGAGATCGCGCGAGAAGGGGGGAGACCTGCCGGACTTCCTATCGGTTTGTGGCGGATGCGTCCGGACTGGACAACTCCGCGACCGGGGAAAGATGTCTTCCTGAAGGATTACAAATTCGACTCGGGTTCCGGAATTCCCGCGTTCTTCGACGTCGATAATGTCATCCATATGAAGTACACTGATCCGGTCGATCCTTACGTCGGTATGAGTGTTATTCAAGCGGCGGCGCGAACGATCCTGACCGAGAACGCGGCAATCGGCTGGAACAAATCGATCCTCGATAACTCAGGCGTTCCGAACGGAATTTTGAAGGTTCCGGCTCAGACGATGATCGCGTCGGATAAAGCAACTCTGCAAGAGAACATCGAAGACGAGTTCGCGACTGAAGACTCTCGTCACCGTCCTATGATTCTTTGGGGCGGAATGGAATGGGAATCGATGTCGCTCTCTCAGAAGGACATGGACTTTCTCGAACAGAGGAAGTACAACAAATTCGAGATCTGTGCAGTTCACGCGGTTCCTCCGATGGTCGTCGGCGCTTTGGAGAATCCGACCTATTCGAACTACGCGGTCGCGCGTCTCTCGTTCTGGGAGGATACGGTTACTCCTCTCCTCGACTGGTTGAAGGGACATCTGAACTATCGTCTCGCTCCCGCCTTCGGACCGGATATTGAGATTGACTACGACCTCTCTCAGGTTCCGGCAATGCGGGAAGCGTTCAAACAGCTTGTCGATACGGCGAAGATTCTACATGAGATGAACTATCCGATTAACGCGATCTCGGAGAGGCTCAACCTCGGCATGGAAGCCGTACCGTGGGGCGATGTTGCATGGATCAATCAGAGCTTGATTCCGACCGTCCCTATTGACGGCGGCACGACGCGACCGGCAGACGAAGACCTCGAAGACCTCGAAGGAAACCCTCACGATCCTTACCGCTTGCAACCGGCAGACGAAGAAGCGCGGCGGGGGCGTCTTGTTTAAGTTTCTCGCGGTCTTTCTAGTTTCCGGAATCTTATTCGGGCAAACGGTTGTCAGTGTCAAACAGTACCGCGCGAACGGATACTTCGAAGCGGCATGGTGTAAGGCTCCGTCTATGCGAATCGAATCCGGCGCGAAAGTCATGACCATCGGTCCGAATTGGGGATTCGGTTCAGAGTCTTGTCGGCTCCGAGTCGGGAACTCGTTTCAGACATTCAGTAAACCGATCACGGTCACGATCTCAGATGGGGATCTCTTCGGAGGTGGCGCGACTTTTTGGATTGCTACCGGCATCGGCGGTCCGACGCTGATCGGGATTGACACGGATCAGCAAACTTACGACCGGCTTATCTTTCCGGAAGGCGTTCAGAAGTCAAAGGTTCTCGACGGCGCGGTTCCTTCATGGGTGCTCGTCGGCGGGGCGTACATCATGGGCGCGATGTGGACTGATACTTATGCGGTTCTCGGTTCACATCAGGTGAGCTCCGCAGCTCCGGACGAAGTCGAGGTCGTGTTCAATCAAGACACTCTTGTCATAAGGTCGAGAGTTGATATCTACAAGAGACTCGCGGACCTCGAAGCGAAGGTCGCGGCTCTGGAGAACCCACAATGAAAACTACTTTGATCGTGCTCTTTCTTGCTGTTGTCGCGGCGCTCTTCGCGCAGACAGCGGTTACAGTAACTCGTGTGCCGCAAACGCAACTTCTAGGAGAAGCTACCGCGACCGGGTCTATCTGGATCACGCTTCCGGATGGAACTCCGCGTCAGGCTATTATCGAAATGGCTTATTGGGAACTCATTCTTCCGGTTCCCGGTTCCGGCGCTCCGCCGATCTTGAGACCGAAGCCGATGGATGGACCTTCGCCAGTACAGAACCCGATCCTTCAGCGCGTGGGGAAACAGATCGACTCTTCCGGAAACTTAGACGGAAGGGAGTATCAACTCACAGAGAAGTTTGTCAGTGGAACGTTGAAGCTATTTCGAAACGGACTCCGCCAAACGGAAGGAGTAGACTACTCTGTGATCGACGACCGGACCTTCGTCTTTGTGACACACTATGCGGGCGATCCTGACGCTCTCATTATTGCGGACTACAAACACGACCCGCAGTTGTGAGAGAGGCGCTCTAGGCGCTTTCGACAGGGTAAACGCTCTAGGAGTTATTCAGACGGTAGAGATCGTATAAGACGGCTAGGATCAAGACGACATGACATTCCTCGCGACTCCGCTCTCTGAACTTTCCTCAGAGGAAGTTTCGGTCGCTACTCTTCCCGAGAACATACAAAATTGGATCAAGTCCGTCTATCGCGATTGTTCTCCCTTCTTTGAGCTTCCGGAGAAAGTAAGTTTCCGGAAGGTTCGATCTGTCCTCAAGTGGAAAGCAATCGACGCGGAGAGGCGTCCGTTAGAGGAGAAGTGGGGAGAGCGTCTCGCAGGTGACTTTGAGAGATGGGGGAGAGCGGTCGGAAGAGTTTACACGCGGACGGAACGGATCGGCGACGCGCTCGACGTTGCGGATGATCTGATCCGAATACAGTTCCGGAACGAACTGGCGCTTCTGTGGGTCGAGGTCGGGAAGCAGTTTTATAGAATCGCGGAAGCTGACATTTTCGGGAAGGCGATCTCAGACAACTTCACTGAACTGGACACACTCGACGACGCGGAGTTTCAAGCGTATGTCTCTCGCGCGGTCGCTCAGAAAGTAACGCGAGTTGCGGGTTCCACAAAGCGGGCAATCGCGGAGACAATCGAACGCGGACTGCGAGACGGAGACTCGATCCGGGACATCGTCGGGAAGCTTCAAGCGGGTCTCTCCTTCGGAAGACATCGCGGGTTTCTCATCGCGCGGACGGAAGTTATTGGCGCGTCGAACGGCGCGACTCATTTCGCGAATGGGAAACACTACGACCGGGCGACGACTGAGAAGGAATGGTTAGCGACTAGCGACGGACGCGTCAGAAGGACGCACAGTTCAGCGAGTGGACAGCGCGTCGGGTTCTCCGATTTGTTCTCGGTCGGTCGCGCTCAGCTTATGTTCCCGGCTGACACTGAGAGCGGCGCGGGGCATCCGGAAGAAGTAATCAACTGTAGGTGTACTGTCCTCTATCACACGACCGGAACAACAACGAATCCGGCGCGACGGACTCCGCGTCGGCGACGTGTTCCGGGCGCTCCCGGATCTCCCGCACAAGTGGCTGTTGAGGAAGTTACAGCGGCGTCAGTGCGACAGGAAGTGATCGACGCTCTGGAAGATGTTGGGAAAGAGATCGAAGCACTACAGTTGCTTCATAGGGATCTGATCGGTCGAACCAACAAAGCGGCGGTGAATTACAATCGGGTCCGAACAGCGGAGAACTTGGAGATCTACGACAAACTGTACAAGGAATCAAAGGGCGTTGGGAATCGGCTCCCGCAGATGTATAAAGCGAACGCGGACACCTTTTTGAAGATCTGGAATCCTTCTGGAATCAAGCGGACGGAGATCGAATACGCGAAGTCTCAATTCGGAAAGGGGCGCTTCAAGCAAGTGAACTTCGACGAGAGCAAGAAGTTCATGGAAGGTTTAGGCGGTCTTCCGGATCGGAAGAAACTAAGGATTGAATGGCGCAAGGTTGAAGCACGGGACAGGAAGCGGGCGTCACAGTACGATGGCTACTTCTCGGAGAAGCAACCGGACGGGAGCTATAAACGTGTTCATCGCACGACGTTGAAGGTTGATACACACCACACGGCGGAGACCTACATACACGAGTCAGGTCACGCCTTCGACTCAAGTTCGAAGGAATTCGCGGGCAAGGTTGAAGCGTACTACGGAAAGCGGACGAAGGGCGAACCTCTGGAGAAGCTCTCGGATCTGACCGGAAATCCGAAGTATCCAGACACAGAAAAAGCACGGCGCGACAAGTGGCTTGAACCGTATCAAGGGAAAGACTATACCGACATGGGGATTCGAAACAAGTCGGGAACCTATGCGTCAGAGGTCACGAGTATGACCGTTCAGCAACTCTACGAGAACCCGGCGCGGCTTGCGCTTCAAGATCCAGAGACCTTTGACTTCTTCCGGAGTCTGTTCCTTGGACTCTAGTAGATAAGTTCCGGAAGCTCTTCCTTCTGAGATTCTTCAATGATGTAGGAACCGGGGAAAGCTTCGACAACGGCGCGGACGCGATTCGACTCAAGGTCCGGACTGTACTCGGGATCGCCTTTACTGAGCAGTGGACTCGCGGACGCGGGACCATACGTGCGGTTCAGATGGCGAGCGATGAAGGGATCACGAAGGACGGACCACCTTCCTTCGTTCCAGATCGCTTCGACGGTCGCGGTATCGAGCGCTAACATCACCTTTGGCATAGATTTAGTCTACTCCTCTCTACCGGAAAGTTAAAGCGAGAGGGTCGATTCGTGTTCGAAGACAGAGAACTGAAGCTCGAAGTATCTGTGATTGACGAAGAGCGGGAACGTCACGAGCGCAAGCGGCTGAACAGCGCGGAAGGGATTGAACTCGGGATAGGAAACGATTGCATCTTGCGGCTTGCAGAGAAGCGCGGAGAGTTGGCGGCGCGAGAGAGTCAGCACGGCGCGGGAGCGGATAACGTTATCGATATCGTTTGAAGTCATTTCAGTTTTGCTCAGCATCTCGAAGGCTCCTAGAATTTGTAGTTCCGGCGGCAGTAGCAAGCCGAACCGTTCTCGTTCGTGTAAACGACACCTTCGATTGGCGCAACGTTTCCGGAAAGATTCCGGATAACCTTGGGTGCGAAGTAGAGAACCGCGAAGAAGAACCCGAAGAAGATTCCCTCGATCAGTTCGGCGTTTGCTGCTAATGTCGTTTCCATGATCTAAGCGTACACCTTCCGGAAGGATCTGTCAAGAGAAATCTTCCGGAAAGTTAAGAAAAGTTTTTGAGGGAATCCGGGGACAGTCCGGAAGGACTCGCGCGACCTCTGAGCGGACCCGATAATTAATGAACGTATAGGGGCGGAAGCGCTCCGATAGGAAGGTTACTGAATATATGCTCCGAAAAAAGATCGACCCGGACTTCACGAAGGTAACGGTCGTCGAGGAAGAAGGGAACGATGCTGGATACCTCGAAGGCTACGCTAGTGTATTCGACAACGTAGACCTTGGAGGAGACGTTGTTCGTAAAGGCGCTTTCAAGAAAACGATCAGAGAGCGACTGAAGAAAGGCATGATCCTTCTCTACGATGCTCACGTGATGCATGAGGGAACAAGCGCGGTCATCGGCGCGGTCACAGCGGCGGAAGAGCGCGATGAGGGTCTCTGGTTTCATGCCGCATTCTCCGCTGTAGCGCGAGCACAGGATGTCCGGACGAAAGTCAAAGAGAAGATCCTGAGAGCGCTCAGCTTCGGTTACGACATTATCAAGTCGAAGCCGTCGGTCGAGTTCGGTGAAGACGTTTCCGAATTGATAGAGCTTCGGCTCTGGGAAATCTCCGTCGTCCCTTGGGGGATGAATCCGAAGGCGGCGTCTGACGTTGTCAAGGGCGTCGGACTCGGGCAAGAGTTCGAGTTCGCGGCGAAAGATCATCCCTTCGACCTTGTCGGCGCTCGGAAGCGCGTCGCGGAATGGGCGGAGAATGATCCGTTTCTTTACTCGAAGGCGTTTGTATGGTCGGACGAAGAGAACGATCAGTCGCCTCTCGGGTATGCTCTCCAGGTCGTCGATATTGTTGACGGCGAACCGAAGTACATTTTGAACGCGGCGAAGACGGCTCTCGGGCGGACTCGTGGCGACGAAGAAGCTGTCTGGAAGAAAGACAGCGACGCTATCACGTCGGACCTGAAGACTCTCTATCAGAAGGTTGACGAAACGTTTCCGGAAGTAGAGGCTCCGGAAGACGAAGACTTCAAGGGTTTGTCCGAATTGTCGAAAGGCGTTCAGGACTTCGCCCTCGCAACTTCCCTCCGGAAACTTAACGAGGGAATGGGAGCAATGTCCGCGAAGTAGGCGGACGAACCTCAGTCACTACTCGGACACTTCTTCCGGAAGCCGAACGAGCAAGCCGACAGAGGGTCGAAGCAGCCGATCCTTGATCACTGCGAAAGAGAATTTGAAAAACAGGAAAGGGCAAACATGGACGTACAAGCGGAACTGAAAAATATCAATGAGACTTTCGCAGGGTTCAAAACTCTGAACGAGGAAGCTCTCGCACAGGTCAAACAGTATGGC
>SDBV01007144.1_pt1 | contig 15311 bp, 12 predicted proteins | sample 2277081 | NCBI WGS metagenome assembly SDBV01 (sample SAMN10402039, study PRJNA504765) | marine sediment metagenome | isolation source: marine sediment core GS10_PC15, 223 cmbsf | place: Arctic Ocean: Southern Knipovich Ridge | collected 2010
TCCCAGTGAGGATTCTGCACGGCGAATTTTTTCTACGAGAGATTTAAGTTTATCCGGTGTTATGGAAGAAGAATGGTCTGGTCCGGGCAAATTATTGTCCAAAGTGAAATGCTTTTCTATGACCCTGGCCCCTAAAGCAACGGAAGATATAGCTGCCTCTTCACCGACAGTATGGTCTGAATATCCGGTGAGAGTTCCAAATGCAGATTGAAAAGCCGGAATGACCCGGAGGTTTGCGTCTTCTATCCTTGACGGATAGTTCGTTGTACATTGCAATAGAATGACCTGCTCGTTTCCTGTTTCCCGGATTGCTTTCAGAGCCTCTTCAATTTCATCCATGTCAGCCATGCCGGTTGAAAGAAGAACAGGTTTGCCTGTTTCAGCAATCCTGCGTAGAAATGGAAGTTCGATAATCTGTCCGGAGCCAATTTTATAAGCTGATATGCCGATACTCTCAAGAAGATCAATATCCTCAAAATTAAATGGTGTAGACATGAAGATCATGTTTGACTCTTCAGCGAATTTCTTTAATTCCATATGGTGTTCAGGACTCAGCTCGATTTTTTTCAGCATATCGAGTTGAGACTCTGTTGCGTCTGTCGTTTGCAGCTGGTATTTGGCTTTCGGGGCACTTTTCGTTGCTATCCGTTCAGCGCTGAAGGTCTGAAACTTAATGCAGTCAGCCCCGCAGGCTGCAGCTTTTTCGATCAGTTCCCGGGCCATCTTCAGATCGCCGTTGTGGTTTACCCCGGCCTCGGCGATTATAAATACCGGCGAGGTTTCACTTATTATCCTGTTTTCTATGAAGATTTTTTGGAGCATTTTACCCTCCAGGCACTGCTCCGCCCTTTCAGTTACATTTTCTGTAACCTAAAAGAGCGCCTAGCTGCAAGCTAAAAGTTATTAGCCTGAAAATTAAAGGGAATAGACTTTCTTTTCTTCTATTCCCAGTTCTTTAATTCTCTTTATCTCCTTTTCACTAAAGGAGGCAATGAGAATAGCATCATAATTCAATTTATCAATATCTTCGAACGAATATATAGGATGCCCAAAAAAACCTTTTTCCTGTGTTTTACCGTCTATTACACCTACGAGTCTAAGCGGCAGGCCTCTCATGGAAATATAGGACAATTCGGCGACCTCTCCATCACCCCATATAAGTATGTTTTTTGCTCCTGAATCGATCATCTGTCTATAGGTGTTGTCGATTTTTTTACGTGCATCTTTGAAGAAATCGATAGAAGAATGCATATAATTGTAGGTTAATCTGACCCTGTATGTGAACCCCTTTTTTGTGAGAACATATTTGACCCTGTTCATAGGGCCCTTTGTAATCTTTATATAACCTTTTTTTGCGAGCCTTTTAATATATGTATTTACAAGGCCGAGCGCTATATTGAGTTCACTCGAAAGGGTCCTCTGTGTGATAACGGATTCACGGTTGATCTCATCAAGCAGTCTCAGGGTTATATCATTATCCGTGTTTTTGTCAGAGTTGTTCATGTCATGAACAAGATACTGGTTTTTGACTGTTTTGTCAAGGGGTTATTTAGCCACGGATTTACGCGGATTAACGCAGATACAAAATTATTAAACCTGAATCCGGCATGACAAGAAGGCTGTTAGGGTCAGACTCTAATTGTTAGCTTCATTTTATTATATTGAAAACCCGGATTTTGACAAAATCAAAGAATTGATCTCAAATATTTTAATTTCTTTTCTTGCAGAAATATCGTCTTAGTTATACAATATACAAATTTATTTTTTCTAAATACATTTGGAGGCTAACTATATGCATAAGAAATTGTTAATGGCAGTTATATTAATAACGGTGTCTTTTACTCTATCGGCAGGGCTGCAGAATATATATGCCGCTGTTCTGCTGGACAGGGTTGTTGCGACGGTCAATGATGAGGTTATAACCTGGAGCGAACTCATGAGTGTTATTTCCATTGAAGGGAAGCAGTTCCTTGAAAATGCGTCGAAAAGTGAAAAGAAAGAGAGAATTAAGGAACTTGAAAGGCCTTTTTTGAAAAATATGATTGAAATGAAACTGCAGCTGCAGGAAGCGCGGAAGATGGGAATTAATGTTGGTAATGCTGAAATAGACGGCGCTATTGGCGAGATCCGGAAAAAGTATAATCTGTCAGATGAAGCCCTGATGAAGTCTCTTGAATCAGAAGGCATTACCATGAAAGATTATAGATCAAGGCTTACAGAACAGATTCTTATGACAAAGGTTGTGAATTCCGCGATTAAGTCCAATATTGTTATTACTGACAGAGAGATTGAAGAATATTATGCAAACAACCAGGAAAGATACAGCGGTGAAGAGAAGGTCAAGATAAGACAGATACTCTTTCCCGCAACAGGGGATGATTCAAAAAGGGCGGCGATTGAAGGCAAGGCCCGGGATATAATCGAGAAAATCAATAAAGGGGAAGAATTCTCAAGGCTTGCGGTTGAATTTTCCGAAGGGCCGAGCAGGGAGTTTGGAGGGGACCTTGGGTATGTCGGCCGGGGGAGCGCGCTGAAAGAGATTGAAGATGTTGCCTTTACCCTGAAAAAAGATGAGGTCAGTAAACCGTTCTGGAGCCCCGCAGGCCTTCACATTATAAAGATCGAGGACAGGATAGAAAGAGGGATAGAGAATGTCAGGGACAAAATTAAGACTACCCTCTTCAATAATGCATTTGAAGCAAAGTTTCATGAGTGGGGTACAGGTTTAAGAGAAAAGGCTTATGTGGAGATAAAGCTGTAGCCTGAATTGCAAATTCAGGTATGATATAGAAACGGGAAGAGAGAGAAGGAGTGATATATGCTTGATGATAATGTGAAAATAGGTCTTACCTTTGATGATGTGCTTTTAATGCCTGCAAAATCGGACATACTTCCCGGTGATGTTGATGTCAGGACGCAGCTTACAAAGAATATAAGGATTAATTCTCCGATTGTCAGTGCGGCAATGGATACTGTAACAGACGCAAAACTTGCTATTGCCATGGCAAGAGAGGGAGGCATCGGGATAGTTCACCGGGCCATGTCTGTAGCAGAGCAGGCGTCTGAAATTGACAAAGTAAAGAAGTCGGAAAGCGGGATGATTACGGACCCTTTTACTATCCAGCCTGAAGACAGGATCTCAAAGGCGCTTTCTTTAATGGAAAAATTCAGAATTTCAGGGGTCCCCATTACGAAAAATAAAAAGCTTGTCGGGATTCTTACTAACAGGGACCTGAAATTCGAAACGAATATCCGAAAAAAAGCCTCAGAGGTTATGACCAAAAAAGGCCTCATTACTGCCAAAGAGGGGATAACTCTTGAGGAAGCAAAGGTTATACTTCATAAACATAAGATTGAAAAGCTGCCTATTGTAGGAAAAAATAAGGTACTTATCGGCCTTATCACAATTAAGGATATTGAGAAGAGGGAAAAATATCCGAATTCCTGCAAGGATTCCTTTGGCCGTCTAAGAGTTGGAGGCGCCCTCGGAGTAGGAAGGAGTGCGCTTACCCGTGCAACTGCCCTGGTCAGGGCCGGGGTGGATGTGCTCGTTGTAGATACTGCCCATGGACATTCCAAAAGGGTTATTTCTACGGTTAGGGAATTGAAGAAAAAATTCCCTGAAATTGAATTGATTGCCGGTAATGTAGCAACAGCAGAAGCAACCAGGGACCTTATTGAAGCCGGCGTCAGCGCAGTAAAAGTGGGGGTCGGTCCGGGTTCAATCTGTACTACAAGGATTGTTGCAGGTGCCGGTGTTCCCCAGATTACAGCAATAAAAGAGTGTGCAGAGGCTGCGGATGAAGCAGGTATACCGGTTATTGCAGACGGAGGGATTAAATTCTCCGGAGATGTGACCAAGGCGATTGCTGCCGGTGCAAGCTCCGTGATGATCGGAGGCCTTTTTGCCGGTGTGGAGGAAAGCCCGGGAGAACTGGTGCTTTTTCAGGGCAGGACATACAAGGTGTACAGGGGCATGGGATCAATCGGTGCCATGGAAGCGGGCAGCAAAGACAGGTATGCCCAGGAGAGAGTTGAGAGCAAGAAGCTTGTGCCTGAAGGTGTAGAGGGCAGGGTCCCGTATAAAGGGATGCTTTCTGCCAGTGTTCACCAGCTTGTAGGCGGACTGAGGTCCGGAATGGGATATTGCGGATGCAGGAATATTGATGACCTCCGCAAAAAAGCCCGGTTCATCAGAATTACTCCGGCCGGATTAAAGGAAAGCCATGTGCATGATGTGACTGTTACCAAAGAGGCTCCGAATTACAGGCTGGATTAAGAAATAATATTCAGTGAAAATATAAATAATTCTGTTTCGAATTCTTTAAAAATAATTAATTGAAAAATTCATAAAAATCTCCCCTGACCCCTCTTTGCCAAAGAGGGGGATAAAGACAGAGATTTCCCCCTTTGGAAAAGGGGGAGTAAGGGGGATTTTCCAATTAAAAAAAGGACCAATAATAATTATGGAGTTTAAGGAAAAAATATTAGTATTGGATTTCGGCTCCCAGTATACCCAGCTCATTGCGAGGAGGGTGAGGGAAAATAAGGTCTATTCTGAAATATTCCCTTACAACGTTACTATTGAACAGATTAAGGCCTTTAAGCCAAAGGGGATAATACTTTCAGGGGGCCCTTCAAGAGTCAGCGCAAAAGACGCTCCTTTCCCGGATAAGGAGATTTTCAATCTTGGAATCCCTGTTCTGGGAATCTGTTACGGCATGCAGCTTATGGCGCATTGCCTTGGCGGCAAGGTGGGAAGATCAGTGAAGAGAGAATTCGGACGGGCTGAATTAACGGCTGATGATTTCTCGGACCTGTTTAAAGGGCTGGCTTCTAAAAAACATAATGTGGTATGGATGAGCCACGGAGACAAAATCCAGAAGCAGCCTAAAGGGTTTAAGCGGATTGCCCATACAGGCAATTCTCCGATTGCCGCAATGGCAGACAAAAAGAATAAATTCTATGCACTCCAGTTCCACCCCGAGGTAGTCCATACTGAAAACGGTACAAGGATCCTGAAGAATTTTGTTTTCAATATTTGTAAGGCCAGGCCAAAGTGGACAATGCACTCTTTTGTTGATACAACTATTAAAGCGATCAGGGAGCAGGTAGGAAAAGATAAGGTTATCTGTGCCATAAGCGGAGGGGTTGATTCATCTGTCACTGCGGTTCTTATGCACAAGGCGATTAAAAAACAGCTCACATGCATATTTGTAGACAACGGACTGCTGAGGCTGGGCGAAGCGGACAGGGTCCGGAAGATGCTGAAAAAGCATTTTCATGTGAAAGTCATACATGTTGACGCCTCAGAACGGTTCCTTAAGAAATTGAAAGGCGTAACTGATCCTGAACGAAAGCGCAAGATTATCGGCAATGAGTTTATCAGGGTCTTTCAGGATGAGGCAAAGAAAATAAAGAACGCCAAATACCTTGCCCAGGGCACACTTTACCCTGACGTTATTGAGAGCATTTCCTTTAAGGGCCCTTCGGCAACGATCAAGAGCCACCACAATGTAGGCGGTCTTCTGAAAAACATGGAGCTGAAACTTGTTGAGCCCCTGAGAGAGCTTTTCAAAGATGAGGTGCGGGCGCTCGGCAGGGAGATGGGCATGGCTGATGAGGTCATTAACCGCCATCCTTTTCCGGGGCCGGGCCTTGGGATCAGGATTATTGACAAGGTCACACAATTCAGGGCCGATATCCTGAGAAAAGCGGATGCAATTGTCCTGGAAGAGATAAGGCGAGCCGGGCTCTACGATAAGATATGGCAGGCCTTTGCCGTCCTGCTTCCTATTAAGACCGTAGGCGTTATGGGTGATGAACGGACGTATGAAAATGTGGTGGCGATACGGGCTGTCTATAGTGTGGACGGCATGACAGCTGACTGGTCAAAGATTCCATATGACGTTCTTGGTATTATGTCTAACAGAATCATTAATGAAGTAAAGGGTGTGAACAGGGTGGTCTATGATATAAGCTCCAAGCCGCCGGGCACTATTGAGTGGGAGTAACATTTCTTCAGCTTCTTTAATTTCATTAAAGCGTAATACAGATCCTGCTCTGGTAAAATATTATGTTGTTTGCCCTATTAAGGTTTATTTATGGGGAATAAAAACATAAAGATCATAAAATCCCCCCTTGCCCCCCTTTTCCAAAGTGGGGTAACTGAATGCTTACATTGATTGTGAATTTTACCTGGAACAATTGTGCCGGTTAGATTATTATAATCACAGAAACGGAAATTTAATTAAGCGGGTGGTGAAAATGTTGAATAACAGTTTAAAGAACAACAGGCTGAATTTAATAAGTAAAATGGCGTGTTCCTGCATTGTATTATTTTTAATCTTTTTTGCTTTCCCTGTTATTGCGTCCGGTCAGGACAAGGAGAAGGAAGTTACTGCTACGGGCATGGCTGACGGAACGACTGCAAAGGCCCGTGATGCAGCTCTTGCCGATGCAATGCGCCGCGCGGTTGAACAGGCAATGGGGTCATTTGTAAGTTCAGAGACGCTCGTCGAAAACATGATCCTGGTCGAGGACAGGATATATTCGGAGACACGCGGATATATCAGGAGCTATGACGTACTTAAGGAAAAAACAGATGACGGCGCTTATCAAATAAAGATTTCAGCAATTGTAAGAACAGGGAAGCTTGCCAATGACCTGGAATCTATCGGACTGCTCATCAGGAAAAAACAGAACCCGAGAGTTATGGTTGTCCTGTCAAGCAGGATGGTAAGCGGGTCTTATTTTGAAGTATCACGGGAAGGGAACCGGAACGTCGAAAGCCTGATAGAGAGCCGGATGATGCAGAAGGGGTTTCAGATAGTTGACGCCGGCCAGGTCAGCCATAAGAAAAAAGTAGAGGCCGCCATATACGGAAACGATCTCTCAAAGGCCGGTAAGATCGCCGGGGATTTCGGGGCGGAAGTCCTGATTGTCGGAGATGTCAGAAGGGAATATCTGAATTCGAAAACATTGTATGGAAGGAATGTGCGATTCTTTTCAAACGAAGTCCGTCTGAAAGCCCTTGAAACCGATACTGCAAAGGTGCTTTATTCCGGGTTTAAAACTAAACCCCCTTCGGCAGTGGATTACCTGGAGCCGATGCAGGATGCCTCATCAGAATTAATAGGCGAGATGATATCAGGAATACTCGGGCAGTGGAGCAAGGATGTGTATCAGGTTGCGAGCTATCAGCTGAACCTTTCGGGTGCTTCATTTAAAGATGTATCACAGTTCAAAAAGGGGCTGAAAGAAATACGGGGTTTTGGCGGAGTCCAGACGAGAAGCTTTCAGTCAGGGATAGCACTCCTTGATGTTAAATACAAAGGAACCCTTGAGGAACTTGCTGAAAAGGTAAGTGAAATGAGTGCCCCTGCTCTGGAGATCGTTGGGATGCAATCCAATACAATTGAGATGAAAGTCAGTAAATAACTGCTGCCCTCCGACAGATGGTTTTTCAAGCAATATTATTACTCTATATCCTCATCCAGTTTAATTTTTGTCATCCAGCTTCCGTGAACATTACAGTTCTCAACCACGGTAAGTTTTCCTGTATTAACATTTAAGCACAGACTAACTTTAGGATGAATTTGTTGCGGGGTCAGAATAAGCCTTGCCAGGTATTTTTTGCTGGCATAGAAATCAATAAACTTAATAAAATGCTCTGTTTCCATTACATGCGCTATCTCCCCGATCTTAACGTGCACGTCTGCACATCCCTCACCATGCACTGAACGGCATTCCCTGCCTATAGATACAAGAGGTACATGCTTCTTTTCCGGTTCGGTGAGATTATTGGGGTCAGCAGGTGTTTTAATGGCATCAGGAACGTTTTCAAAGTTCTCTATCGGCATTCCGCAGACCGGACATTCTACCGGAGCTTCATCAAATGCAGTATGACCGCAGATTTTGCAAACAAAAGTTTTCATTTTGTACCTCCATCTATAATTTGATCAGGACTTGTTATTAGATGCAATTTTAACACGTTTTTTATCTTTTTTCGAATATTTTTTGGGTTAAAGGACTTATCGAACTTATTAGTTTTAAATATTTTTATATATATCCCCCATGCTTTTGTAGACAATTCATAGGCTAATTGCTATAATTAGCCCCGGATAAATTTCTTTATTGAACTCTCGCGGTAATCGCATTAATTCCATTTCATTATCTGCTGGAGCAGTTCCCGGGTGAATTTACAAATTTCTGGAGAGATACTAAAGTGAAACCATTAGGCAGACAGCTGATCGCCGAGTTTATTTACTGTTCGGAAAAGATGCTGAATAACAGAAAGGCCCTGGAACAGGTGCTTAAGACCGGTATTAAAGAAAGCGGCCTTAGTCTTGTAAACATTACCGGTAAAAAGTTTAACCCTGTGGGTGTTACCTTAATAGCCGTTATCAGCGAGTCCCATATTGCCATTCACACTTATCCTGAGGCACGTCATGCTTCAATTGACATATTTACATGCGGAAATGGTTCTCAATCTGTGAATAAATTACTTAAATATTTGAGGGTCAGGCTCAAACCCAAGACTGTCAGGGTTATGGAGATCCATAGGGGAAATCCTATAGAAGTAAAACAGAAAGAGTGGATAACCTCTTTTTCCGGAGCGGGGTTTGAAGTCAAGTACCATATTGATAAACTTCTCCTGAGCAAAAGGACCAAATATCAACAGCTGGACATTATCGAGAATTCCAGCTTTGGCAGGATGATGTTCCTGGACAAGGACCTGCAGATTGCTGAAAGCGATATCCATGCATATGATACGGCAATGGTTTTGCCGGTTATTGAAAGGGAAAACAAGTTTGGAAAAGTTGCTGTCCTTGGCGGAGGTGACGGCGGCGTGCTTAGAGAGGTCTTAAAGTATAAGCCCAAAAGTGCATATATGATTGAAATTGATGAAGAAGTGATAAAGGCGGCAAAAAAGTATATGCCCGGTGTATGTAAGAAGGCATTTGAAAGCAGAAAGGCAAAAATCATTATTGATGATGCTAACCGGTTCTTAAAGGAAAAGCATGGATTTGATGCAATTATCTATGATCTCACAATGCACCCGGAAGCCATAACAGACGTGGGCCGTACAGTATTCCTGAATCAGATTTTCTCCAGGATAAAGGAGAATCTCAATAAGAAGGGTGTAGTGAGCATGCAGTGCTGTGCTGAATTTGATACTGAAACACAAAAACTTTTAAAGAAAATGCTGCCGAAGTATTTTAAGAATATTATCTTTAAGACATCGTTCATTCCGTCATTTTGTGAAAACTGGATATTTGCCTCAGCAGAAGTAAAGTCAAGGTAAGTCCGACAGGCTCTTAACCCGCATTTATATAAAATCCGGGCTGACCCTTACCTGGAAATTTGATTTTTAGCTTGTATATTATATATTCTAATAAGTTCGGGGCGTAGCGCAGTCTGGCAGCGCGCCTGCTTTGGGAGCAGGATGTCGGGGGTTCGAATCCCTCCGCCCCGACCAATTAACCTCTTTAATAAACAGTAGACTTGCCTCATACCAAAAAACTCTTCGCCTGACCAATTCAGCCCATGTCGTGAAAGAGAGCTGTCTGAACTGCTTGAACTTTTTGTAGCTGAATCCTCGTTCTAATATAAAATCATTAAAGATAATCTATATGTGTGACGAAGATATACTGGTGTTTTTTTTATAGAAAGGAGGTATCACTATGTCAGGGAAATCAAAATCCAAGACCGATGTGGCCGCAAGATCGGAAGCCAAGGGTTCGGCACGGCACTGCAGTTTATGCGGAAACAAGGTACAGGTTGTTCTGTCTGTTTCACCGACAGGGAAAAGAAGTATGAAACGACTTTGTTGTGGGGGTTAATATGAAACTGCAGCATCACAGGGGCAGCCCCTGCGGGTTGCCCTTTTTGATTTGATTTATAATCGACTCAAGTCCCTTCCCTTTGTAATCTAACTGTTTGAATTTATTGCATAATCTCAATTATTGAAATCAGCAGATAAAAAAAGGCCTTCCGAAAGGAGCCCGGGAGGCTTTCGAATTAAAGTTATATAGTCAAATGTGCGATATATATACATATATATAGGTATCTATTGTCAATTGAGGAGATATGCAAAATGTTTAGGGATAGACCCATAGAGAGTAGATCAAATAAAAGCCTGATGATCACAAAAACCATAGTTGCGGTTATATTTTCAATTTTCGCAGTTGTCACTGTTTTAACGGACACCTCCCGTGCCGCTGACAAAGGCAGTATAGATGTTGTCCTTGTTATTGACAGTTCCGGAAGTATGAAAAAGACCGATCCTCTGTCTTTGCGTATACCGGCAGCAAAGCTGTTTATCTCACTTTTGGATAAGGACGACAGGGCCGGGGTCGTAAGCTTCAGCGGAACGAGCAAACCTCTTATCAGCCTGACACCTGTTGATAATGAGTTCAATAAAAAGAAACTATTTGAAGCAGCGGACAAAATTACATCAGACGGCCTTCTTACAAATCTGCACGATGCATTGAACACAGGGCTTGAGATCCTCTCCAAAGACGAAGGGACGGAAAGATCAAAAATAATAGTACTCATGTCTGACGGCATGATGGACGTGGGTAATCCTGATGAGGACAGGAGGCTTGCCGACCGGGCTAAAACCAATCTTGCTGTTGCACTCAAGGACAAAGGTATTAAAGTTTTTACAATAGCATTTACCGAACAGTCCGATATAAAGCTGCTTGAGAAGATATCGAAACGGACAAAAGGTTTTCATAACCTTGCCATAACGGACAGGGAATTCCATCTGATATTTACTTCTATATTTGAAAGTCTTAAAACTCCGGAGATGCTCCCGATGAGCAGTAATGGATTTCTTGTAGATAATTCGGTTGAAGAAGTAACCATTGTTGCTACCAAAGACGCACCGGACGTAATAATACAGATCGACTCAGCCGAAGGACAGAGTCACACATATAAAAGCAAAGGGGCCGGAATTAAATGGTTCGTATCAAACAGTTTTGACATGATAACGATAAAAGACCCTTCTCATGGAAGATGGGAAATACTGTTCAGTGCCGGAGAGAACAACAAGGCCTATATAATTTCAAACCTCAGGCTCCAGAGCGATTTCAATCAGATGCATGCAACCTTCGGGAAACCGGTCAATGTCAAGATGTGGCTCGAAAAGGAAGGTGCTACCATCAAGGAAAAGGACATCCTGGACAAGATAGACATGTATGTTGAACTATCCACACCGGACGGCAAGATCATGAAACTGAAACCCTACCCCGTTGGAAAAGGTATCTTCACCAGGAAGGTAGCATCATTTACCGCCGGGGATTACAAGTTGAAACTGGTTGCAAAGGGGATGACCTTTGAGCGGCAAAAGAGTTTTGTCTTTAATGTAGCGAGTGCGAAGCAAGCAAAAGAGGAGATCAAGTTCAAGGAAACCGAAAAGAAAATTAGAGAAGAAATGCATCCTGAAGATAATGAGCATCCTGAAGATAATAAGCATCAGGCGGACAAAGAGGTCGATGAAACTGATGAAACTTCATGGGTATCATTTTTCGTTCGGTTCATCATTCTTAATCTCATAGTTGGCATTGGCTGTTTCCTGTATTTCAAAAGGAAAAATTTAAAGAATTTTACCAATTTGAAGGCCATGCTCAGCCCTGGAAAGCTTTTAAGTTTGATTAAAGGAAAAAAGAAAGAGGAAATTCAGGAAGAACAGGAAGAACAGGAAGAACAGGAAGAACAGGAAGAACAGGAAAGCGAAGAAGCGCCTGAAGAGGCTGAACCGCAGCAGGAAGCAGAAAAAGAGAAAGTTCAGGAAATTCAGGAAATTCAGGAAGACGAATCAGCGCCTGAAGAGGCCGAACCGCAGCAGGAGGCAGCGGAAAAGGCAGCTCCGGAAATTCAGGAAGAACAGAAGAGCGAAGAAGCGCCTGAAGAGGCTGAACCGCAGCAGGAAGCAGAAAAAGAGAAAGTTCAGGAAATTCAGGAAATTCAGGAAGACGAATCAGCGCCTGAAGAGGCCAAACCGCAGCAGGAAGCAGCGGAAGAGGCAGCTCCGGAAAGTCAGGAAGAAGAAAAAAATGAGATAGCCCTGGACGAAGTTGAATCAGGGGAAGAAGTAAAAAATGAGATAGCCCTGGACGAAGTTGAATCAGGGGAAGAAGCAGAAGAAGCGGCAGCTCCGGAAAGCCAGGAAGAACAGGAAAGCGCAGCAGCGCCTGAAGAGGCTGAACCGCAGCAGGAAGTAAAAGAAGCGGCAGCTCCGGAAAATAAGGAAGAAAAGGAAAGCAAAGCAGCATCTGAAGAGGCTGAACCGCAGCAGGAAGCAGCAGAAGCGGCAGCTCCGGAAAATAAGGAAGAAAAGGAAAGCGAAGCAGCACCTGAAGAGGCTGAACCGAAGCAGGAAGCAAAGGAGGAGCCGGGCAGTGCTTAAGATTAACTCAACAGTATTTATGTTTATTCTCGAATTGCTGCTGGCATTTGCAGGCCTTTCAGTCTTTCTGTTTCTTAAAAACAGGAAGCTGCTTAAAAATGGAGTAATTCAGGATACTCCCATTGCTCAGGAAAAAGAGGCCCCAATCAGCCCCATTGATCAAGAAAAAGAGGCCTTACTTAAAGAAAAGGAAGCATTTGAAAAAGAAAAAGAAGCTGAAAAAATCAAAAAACTTGAAGAGAATATCAAAGGTCTGGAGAAAGAGAAAGATGAGCTAACAGACGTTAAATCAACCCTTGAAGATACGAAGAAAAAATTTGACATGCTAAGAGACACTAATGAGAAGCTCAAGAGAACCATTTCCGCGCTAATTCCGGAATCTGAAAATTCAAAAGAATATAAAGAGCTTATTGATAATCTTGAAAATAACAATAGAGAACTTGATTCATGTCTTCACGATATTGAAGTAGAAAGAAAGTTAATGGACAAAGAGGTTGCATCCCTTAAGAACGAAGTAGCCAAATTAGAGAAAAAACTGAGTGTTGCTGTAAGCAAGGCGGAGTATGACAGGCTTATAGCTGACAGCGAAAGACTCCAGATAAAGGTTGATCAGGCTGATAAAAGATTCAAAGAAAGAGACGATGAGTACAGAAAGCTTGAAAAAGAGCATATGTGGCTGGAGAAGGAATTCAATGCCATATACAATAATTTAGAAGAGGATGGGGCCGCACAATCACCGGCCGTGAAAGCTGCGCCGGCAGTGGAAGCTGAGCCCGATGAGGAAGGGCCGTCGGCCGAAGAAGTAGATTCACTTGTCGAAGCCGCACTAGCTGGGGAAACCGCGCCGGCTGATGAAGCACAATCAGAAGAGGAAGCAGCACCGGACTGGGAATCAGCGCTGGCTGAGCAGTCAGCACCGGCTGAAGAAGCGGCACCGGAAGCTGCATCTGATAAAGCTGAACCTGCTGTTTAACAGGGTTTTACCTGTAAGCAAGCTTGCCATATTGCAACATCTCGATTAAAATACTACATAGTGAAATTTGACAGAAAGTAATGCTTTCCAATAAAATTATTGTCTTGGTTAACAGTTCAAACTGAATAATTTATAATTATTAATAACTGAAAACTTATGCGTTGCGCCTGTAGCTCAGCTGGATAGAGCAACTGACTTCTAACCAACCCGATAATCCAACTATACAAGGACTTACACCCCCACTGGGCTAGCCGTGGGCTAGTTACCGCCGACCGCTGCTGACTCTAACTCGCTATTCCACTCATTCACTGTATTCTCATAAAGGTTCTGCAACTGCTCAATCGCATCCTTTAAAACATCGGCCCGAAATAATGAGTTTCCAGCTTTGAATTCATCAGTCAACTCAACCTTCTCTACTTCACCGCATTCAAAATTTGCTGTGATGTTTATAGCAGGCTTCACCATCCCTTTCAGTTCAGCAAACTCGCTGTCTGTCATTTTGCCTGCGTTTTTTTCAATAGCTTTCCTGTCCATTACTTACCTCCTTCCGGCATTTTTAATTTGTTTACATCTCCCCTGAGGGATTTCAAATTGACCTTCGCATATATCTCGGTAGTCTTAATATTGGCATGCCCCATGAGCTCCTTGATTTTCACAATGTCGGTGCCGGCCATGGAGAGAAAACTGCCGAAGGTATGCCTGAGGTCATAGAGCCTCTTATCCAGCCCGGCCTTGTCCCGATATATCTGGTAGCGATGTGTAATCGTGTCCGGATGACTCCACCATGGGAACAGGGGACCAATATCGTGAGCTTGCTTCAACGGCCGTATTCGTGTAAATTCCTTAAGGCAGAAACTCTGGTATTCATCAAGAGAAGCTTCCACCGATTGCAGGATATCCACACAGGCTGAACCGTCACACTTCCTTAAATAATATGACAGCATGGGTTTCAGATACTCATTAATGGGAACGGCCCTCTCCTTTCTGGTCTTCGTTCTCCTCGTTTGATTTGTAATATAAACCGCATTCCCCTCTTCACCGCCGCCGTCATTGCCGTCACCGCCGTCATCCAGGTCTATATCCGTAATTTTCAAATTCAGAAGCTCTGCCCTTCTCATTCCCGTATAAAAATACATATTGATAATGAGGTAGTCACGAGGGTCGTTAATTTCTGAGATTAATAACTTCAGCTCTTTGAGCTTGAAAAACCTCGGCAGGTTATCGCCAAGGTCATAGAACACCTTGTCATGCTGATGTTCCTTTACAAACGGATTCCGGTCTATATATTTTTTGCGATACGCATGATTGAAAGCTGTCTTTAAATGACGCATCATTATATTGATGGAACTCATTTGCAGTTTTTTCTTTCTGCAAAACGCTTTGAAATCTTCAACGGTATCTCTCTTTATAATCCTCAACGGCAGATTGCCGATCGCTTCCTTCATGGTCTTCAATGCGTATTGGTCGAGTTTGAATGTTTTCTCACTTAAATCTTCAATTTCTCTCTGTGCCAGATACTCCTTCATGAAATCTGCGAAATATATTCTCCGCATTTTCTCGATGCTCGTCACTTTGGAATCCTTCCACTTTTTCTTTGCATCTTTAAAAAGCTGACGAGCTACTTTTTCATTTGAAGTGCCAAGCGAACTACGCTCGTTTCCTTCATACCCGATGTAATAGACTTTCCCTCTCCTGAATAATCTTAACGGTTTCATTTTGGCCTCCCTAGCCTAAGTTTAGAGCAGTCCGCCTCTCGGCAAGCTCTGTTTTTTGACGTTCATAATATTCGTCAATACTGTAACGGTCAATTATAAAGTCACCATCATCTCTGCGTATTCCGTAAATGATGTTGTCATTCATGAGACGATTCAATAATCTCCTTGACATTGAAGAATAAAGCATCGCCTCGCTGAACTTCAGCCA
>SDBV01007145.1_pt1 | contig 15310 bp, 17 predicted proteins | sample 2277081 | NCBI WGS metagenome assembly SDBV01 (sample SAMN10402039, study PRJNA504765) | marine sediment metagenome | isolation source: marine sediment core GS10_PC15, 223 cmbsf | place: Arctic Ocean: Southern Knipovich Ridge | collected 2010
GCGGCCCGGGCGGTGCTCAGTCCGGCGCAGGCGCGACCGGGCTCGGCGGCGCTGGCGGTGCGATTTCCGTGACGGCGGGCGTCGGCGGAGTCACAGATAACACCGGGACTGACGCGGCAGGCGCTGGCGGTGCGATGACTTTCACGTCTGGCACGGGCGGCGCCGCGAGTGGTGCAGCAGCAAGTGACGGCGGCGCAGGCGGAGACATTACCCTAACGCCGGGCGGCGGCGGGACTTCTGCAAACGGAGAGGCCGGCGCGCCGGGCGACGTGGTAATCAGCACGGGCATATTGCGATTTGCCGTACAGACAATCCTGATGAACGATCTTACGGTGGTGACGACGCTCGTTCCCGGTACGCCAACCGGAACGTTGCTCACTGGTAACATTCTGTACGTGGACGCACAGGGGAATGTTGAAATCTTGAATCTTCCGCCAGAGGCCGATTGTACCGGCCTGTTCTTGATTATCGAGAACACGGGCGACGAGACAATCACTGTTCAAGATGATGCAGGCGGTGCGGTTGTGTCATTGGAAACCGCGAACGTCGCGTACGTTGCTTGCGATGGAACGACTTGGACCGGCAGCGTTGCCGTTCCGTAATCGGACGACCTAATCCGAAGGAGATTTCAAATGAGAGACGGTAGTACGCTGATCAAAGCATCAACTGCGATTGCGGCAGTAGACGCGGCCGACAACACCTTAGTCACTGGACTGACGATCGACACCGCCAACTTCGATACGCTGACTTTCGAGTTTAATGTCGGCATCATGGCCGATGCAGCGGCAACGTGGGTCGTGACGGTGTACGACGATGATGCGTCGGGCATGGGCACTGAGGCTGCCGTGAACGATGCGTTTCTTATCGGCACTGAGGCGTTGGTGTCGTGGGATCAGGCCGATGACGCGACCGTTCGCAAGATCGGGTACATCGGACCTAAGCGCTATGTCCGGGTGAAGGTGCAGCCCGCGGACAATGCCGGAGCAAGTCCATTTTCGTGTACTGCACTCCAGGGCCATTCCAAGAAGGGTCCGCAGACGAGCCAGAGTGTGTGATATTGAAAGGAAGACCCAATGCTTGTTCGTATGTGTTCAATTATGGCCGGTCCTAATCTGATGGCAAGGCCCGGCGAGGTCGTCAACGTCACGACTGAAGTTGGCGAAGACTTGATCAATAATCGGCATGCGATGAAGTATGCCGAAGAAGCTCAGAAGCCGAAGAAAGTTAAGGTGAAACGTGGACGGGGGTTTGGTCGTCAAGACAGCGCCGGCGGCTGATCCGATCACGCTGGCTGAGGCGAAGGCGTTTGCTCGTATTGATACGAGTGCAGACGATGCGCTGATCACTGATTTAATATCGGCAGCAAGATTCTATGCGGAGCCGATCTTGAATCGTACGTTTGTGAATACAACGTACACCTGGACTCTGGATTGCTTCCCGCCCGACGGTGGGCCGCTGTTGTTTCCTCGCCCGCCGCTATTGTCGGTGACGACGATTAAGTATGTTGATACGTCAGGAGCACAGCAAACATGGGACAGCAGCAAGTACGACTTGGATACAGCCTCATTAGTGGGCCGTGTTCTTCCGTCGTTTGGTGAGTCGTATCCTGCTGCGCGGTTGCAGATGAATTCGATTGAGACGGAGTACATTGCAGGCTATGGAGCGTACATAGCACAGATTGATGACGCGAAGTTGTTGATCAAGATCCTGGTAGCGGAGTCGTACGAGAAACGACTTCACTCGACCGATAGACGCGTTCACCTGAATAACGCAGCAGAAGCACTGCTGTGGGAACTTCGGGTGATGGCGGCATGATGGCTTGTGGCCCGTGGCGGGCTGACGGAACAGCGGCGAGGGGTTGTGGCGGCTGGGTTCTTCTTTCCGCCGCACCCCTCTCCGTTTCCTTGAACGGGGAATGCCATCATGGCAAGGACAATTGATCCCGGACGATTCCGGCGACGTATCGAGATTCATACGAACACGCCGGTGATGGACGATACGGGGCAATCGACCAACGTCTTCGGGCTGGCGACGACAGTGTGGGGCGCGGTCGATCCCGTTCGCGGGATGGAACGATTCGAGGCCTTACAGGTGAAGTCGATGGTGACACACCGGATCACCATTCGGGACTATGCGTTGACGCCTGAAGATTTGCTGAAGGATGCAGAGGATACGACGATTGAATGGCAGATTGACTCGGTGCTGAGGCTGGACGATCAAGGGGCGCGATACCTCGAAGTATGGGCAAAGGAAGTGGTGCTGGTACCGTGACTAATTTTTCAATAACGCTTGCCGGTGATAGGGAAATCAAGAAGGCAATGAGTCTAATGAATCCCAAGATTCACAAAAAAGTGCTTCGTGCTGCGATTCGGTCAGCAATGCGGCCAGCACTCAAGGCATCTAAGCGCATGATTCCTGTTGAAAGCGGCGCACTCCGCGACTCAATGAAAATCAACGTTAAAGCATTCCCGCCTCACATCATGGTCGGTAAGGTCTGGCCTGATAAGGACATGAGAGTAGGCTTCGTGCCGGAAGGTTCTAATAAACCTGAAATGCGCAGGCCAATCAACTACGCCCATCTTGTCGAAGCTGGCCATGTTGTGATTCGTGGCGGCGTCTGGATCGGCGATGTTCCTCCGCAGCCATTTATTCGAGACGCATTTGCTCAGACCAAAAACGAACAGATTGTAAGATTCAAGCGATCGTTCATTCGTGGCGCAAAACGCGAATGGGCGAAGTTGGTCGAAACGATACCGAGGAAACGAAAGGTTGTGTAAATGGCAATCGACGCGGGCATGGCACTGCGGAAACTGCTCGCAGACGATGCGACAGTTGCAGCGCTTGTATCGACGAGAATCAGCCCGCAGAAAACAGGGCAACGCAGTGCCAAGCCGTACATGGTCTATCGAACCATATCGGGAGTGCGGTCGGCACATTTGACCGGCACGGCGTTGGTAAATAAGGCGCTGATCCAGATAGACGGCTTTGCGGACACGGAACAAGAAGCAGTTGATATGGTAAGCGCGGTCCGCAAGGAACTCGACGGCAGGATCAGAACGTCCGTCACGCTGAGTTCAAATACGATAATCGTTTCGATCTTCTTGCAAGACGAGCGCAGGAGATTGGTGCGAAGCCTCGATGGCAGTGATGACGGCGAGTACGGTTTTCAGTTGGACTTTCTGGTAATGCATCAGGAAGCAGCGTAAGGAGATAATGATATGGCGGCAACTGACATTGGGACATCTGCAACTGTTGCCTTCGGGACCAGTTCCTGGGTATTTGAGATGGTCGATCTGTCGTGGTCGGGCATGGAGCGGAACTTCATCGACAGTTCTCATCTCCTGACTACGGTTGCGCGCACGTTCATCCTGGGCGACCTGTACGATCCCGGCTCGTTGACGATTCAGGGTCACCTGGATACCGACAGTACCGGGAATCCGATCCTGACTAACGCGCTCGAAACCATCACGATGACCTTCCCGAACTCGAAAACGTACGCGGCGAGCGGCGGTTTGCAGTCGCACGAGATCAGCGTCCCGCTCGAAGATAAGATGTCGGTGACGGCCACCATCAAGTTCTCAGGAGCAATTACCTTCGCTGTGTAAGGAGAAGACATGTTCACTCAGGGCGTGAAGATTAAGAAATCCTCTATCAAGGATGTTTGCACAAGCGGCAAGCAGCGATTGGTCAAGGGGGAATATGAAGTGGGCGGGATGGTGTTTGCTTCCGGCACTTTGGCGTTCTGCGGATTCCGTGGAGTCAAGGTTGCGAAAGACGTGTGGGGCGGTGTGTATCACTTTGACACTGTGGGGCATGTTGTGCCTACGGAATCAATCACTCCTGCCCAACTGGAAAAGGCACTCGCGCCGAAAGGCCACCAGAAAAAGAAATGAGGTAAGCGATGGCCCTCGACAGATCAATCACGATTACAGGACACGGCATCCAAGGAACCGCCATCACGTTGACGAACGAATCGGAGTTCGTTCTTGATGCTGATGTAGCCGATTCGGTGACTGACGGCCTGCACGCAATGGTACTTGATGTTACGCAGGTCAAGAGCATTATCATTACCAGCGATCAGGCAGTCACCTTGGAGTTCAACAACTCAACGACAGGAGTGCCGACTATCGTGCTCGTCGCGAACATGCCGTACGTGTGGACGACTAACTCGTACGACTCCTTGATCCTTGGGACCGACGTGACTGCCCTTTATATTACGAACGCCTCGGGCGCGACTGCGAAGGTGAAGATTCGTGCGCTGATCGATCCGACGGTGTAACTTGAAAGGACCCCAGCATGGCGAACAAGGCTAAAGACTTGTCGCTGCGAGATAGAATCAGAGAGTGCAACGATGTGGAATTCGAGTTGGTCGATTGTAGCACTGAATGGGGCTGCACAATCGAAATGCGGTCACCCACCTCGACAGAGACGAGCGAACTCGAAGAATGGGCGGCGGCCCACGCACAGGCGGACGAGGAAAATCCTGACCCCAAGCGATTCCGAGGGATGAAGGAAAAGTATATCGTCGCATGTGCGTTTGATCCTAACAGCGGCAAGCAACTGTTCAACGATGCGGACATGGAATGGTTGGCAGAAAAGAATGGCAAGGTAATCGAGCGGCTATGGGTTGTCGCGCAGCGCCTTGTCGGCCTGACGGAGGTAGAAGCTGATGCGTTGGGAAAAAGCTCAGGGAAGGAGGGTCCGAAAAACTCTGGTACGACCTGACGATTGCGCTGGGGCACAAGTCTATTGCGCAAGCTAAAGCATGGATCAGCCCACGTGAGTTCGCCCGATGGAAGGAATACTACAAGGTGGAACCATTCGGCGAGCAACGCAACGACTTACGAATTGCCGTTCTGATATGTTGGATGGTCAACGTCTTCGCGCGCCCGAAGACTGATTGGCAACCTGACAAAATATTGCCATTTATCAATACCGATCCCCCGGCAACTCCTAAGCAGGCAGAATATAACAGAGGCGTTGCGCTCGAACGAAAGTTCGCCCACTTCGCAATGCTCCATAACTTGAAACATGCTCAGGACAAAGCGAAGGGTGGTGCCTGATGGCTTCAGAAGCAACCATCGCAATGACGCTGATCGCCAAGACTTCGTCGTTTGATCGGAAGATGAAGCGATCTTCAAAGCGCATTGACCACATGACGAATCGAACCCGTGTGGCAGCGACTCAACTCAGAAGACTACAAACGGCAGCGAAGGGAGTGGTTGGTGCCTATGCAGGGCTGGCGGGCATCCGAATTGTTGCGCGCGGATTCCTCGCGGCAGGCCAGCGCGCCGAAGACTTCAACCAAGCGATGATGTCAAGTCTAGCCATCATGGGTGACGTGTCACAAATGATGCGACAGGATATGAAGCAGGCCGCGTTTGAGGCTGCGAGCGCGACAAAATTTGCCTCAAAGGAAATTGCCGAGTCCTTTTTCTTTCTCGCGTCTGCCGGCCTCAAGGCAGAGCAGCAGATTGCCGCGCTGCCATTGGTAGCAAAGTTTGCACAGGCGGGCATGTTCGATATGCGGCTGGCGACCGATCTGCTTACCGATGCTCAATCGGCGCTTGGGCTGACAGTTGAGGATGCGCAGAAGAACCTCGCGAACATGACTCGCGTCGCGGATGTGTTGGTCCGTGCAAACACCCTCGCAAACGCCAGCGTCCAGCAGTTCTCAGAAGCATTGACCAAGAAGGCCGCCGCCGCAATGAAGTTCCTCAATATCGAGGTTGAAGAAGGAGTGGCGGTTCTGGCAGCGTTTGCAGACCAGGGAATCAAGGCGGGCGACGCGGGCACAGCGTTCAATATCGTGACCCGCGAACTGACAACGAAGTCGATCCAAAACGCCAAGGCGTTCCGCGAAGCGGGGATCCGTGTATTCGATTACGGAGGCAATCTTCGCAACCTCGCGGACATCATCGGTGACTTGGAAACTGCGATGGAGCACCTTGCGCCACGACAGCGGAAAATGCTGCTGCTGCAACTCGGTTTCCAGGATAAATCCTCGATCTTCATTCAATCATTGATTGGCATGTCCGACAAGATACGCGAATGGCAGGCGGCGCTGGAAGATGCTTCGGGGACGACAGAAGAAGTTGCAGAGAAGCAACTCACGAAGATGGCAAAGGCAATAGCGGGCCTAGAGTCAGCATTCACTCGATTGGCCACCACCATAGATCTGTTTGACGAGCTGGCCCTCGTCGTGCGCAAGGTTGCGGATGCAACTAGTCTACTGAACGATGCAATCGGGAGAGACCAGAAAGAGGCGATGAAGGGAGCTACAAAAGGGTGGTTGACGTGGGGCAATGTTGTTAAAGGGCTGTTGCCGAAGCTTAACTTGGTGCGCTTGGTAGTTGGTGATTTGGCTCTCCAGGAAAAAAGACGACTGGAGGTATTGTCGGCACTTATCGACGTTGAGCGAAAGCACAAGAAGGCCGTCAAGGATAGCGCAGAGGCGGCCAAGAAACTCAAAGATGAAAACAAGATTGTATTCCAAAGGCTCGGTGAGCTAAATGACAGACAGCGGGTTGCGGCCGAGCTAACCCTCAAAAACGAAGAAGCGCAGGACAAGCTGATCGTCAAGCTCCAATCGCAGGCGGACATGTTCGGCAAAAGCGAGCGAGCCATCGCACTGTACAAGCTCGAATTGCTCGATGCGAGCACAGCCACGAAAGAATACGCTAATCAGTTGTTCGATCAAATGGACGCTCTCAAGCGCAGCGATGAAGTGCTGCGCGAGGCTTCTGATGCATACAAGAACTTCGCGGACGTGCTCGCGGAAACCCGTGCAGAGATTGAAGACTTTGGCAAGTCAGACATCGAGAAGACGATCAGCAAACTCGTTCGCGCATTCAAGGGCGACGTGTTGGACAAGGCGACCATCAATCAAATCCGCATCGCCGCAATGGCGCTTGCAGATTTGAAACAGAAGGCGAGCGCATTTGATACCTTGAAGCAAAAGGCGTCAAATCTGTTCCAATCAACCCGGACGCCTCTTGAGAAGTACAACGAGGAAATTGCGCTGCTGAGCAAATTGGCGAGTACGATTGATCCCAATACCGGCAAGGCGTTGATTGACACAGATACGTTGAATCGGGGCCTGAAGCTCGCCCGTGAACATCTCCGCGCATTGAAGCGCGAAGCGCGCGATGATTCCTTCATTACGGGCAAGCGCGAGTTCGTCCGAAGGCTGGTCGGCAACGGAGACGGTATCGCTGCAAACTTTGCCAAGCGCAAAGGCAGCCCGCTGTTCAAGCAGTTCGGCCCCACGCCGCCCGGTGGAATTCTCCAAGGAGGTCCGCCCAACCTATTCGGCGGCGGTCCAGGCCCAATCCATCCTCGACTGATCACGGCAGATACGAGCGCGCTTGCTGGGAGCAGCGCAGAGGCACACCTTGCTCGCATTGAGGCGCTTGTGCGTAGCGGATTAACTCGCGCCGAGAAGGTAAGGGTCAACTGATGGCGGCGTCTTATACGGTAGACCAAGTAACAAATCTGTCGTTCGTCGAGCAGCGCGGCGAGAATAATGGCGTCGTATTTGAGCTTCGGCGCGAGGCTCTGGTCACCGGCCTTGACGTGACGGGCACGCCCGACTTCAGGATCCTTCAAGAAGCACTTAACACATTGCCCGCCAGCACAGGCGTCGGGTTTGGTGATGCGCCCATCGGCCATCCAGATTTGATTCTCGTCGAGCGAGTCGTGCGGTTGATACCGGGCGAGACGACGAAGGTCATTGTCGAGTTGGTCTACAAGCGACAATTCTCGTCACTCGATACGCTTGAGATTGGTGTATTTATTCCTCGCGGCGGCTCAGGCTTGCGGCAATTCACCACTGCGCGGGACGCCTTCCTGAACGACATCGAAGTGTGCTACACCTATCCCGCAAAGTGCGCACCCGATCCGTGTGTAGAAGACCCCGCCTATCCGTTTACCGATCCGCGACTTGCCGGGCAGACGGTGTGCATGGCTGGTGAGGTGCAAGTCGATTATCCATCAGACACGCTTGAGTTTGAAGGCCGTCTTGTCGCTGAGTTCCCCGGCGTGATTGCGAGGACATGGCGCGGCAGTACGAATGAATTCACATGGAACGATGGTGCGCCGGGGACCTGGCGCTGCGCTGAGGTCGCGTTCTATCCTTACGACATTGCCCCGACTCAGGCGAAAGTTTGGGTGTTCAACTTCTTATTCCAGTTCGATCCTACAGGATGGAATCCTGATGCGATATTCAGAAACCAACTCACGGGCTTCCCGCCCATTGACCTCGTGGACGGCAACGGCGTTGTCGAAGTAGATTGGTATCCCACGATGAACTTCGCAGTATTATTTCCCCCGTAGGATGCGCCAATGCCTCGCAACTTTCCAGACTGGCGACGCGGCGATCCTGCTGACGCAGAGCGTTTGACTCGACAGCACAGGGCTCGGAATCAGGGCATTGTGGGCGGCCACGGCATTGACGTGGTGCGCGGTCACGACGGCGTAGTAATTCAACTCAAGAAATCGACGATCATCCCTTCGACCTGTTGCGACATAGGAGCATGCTGTGTTCCCGGCGAAATGACCGGCGATCCCGTGATGTGCGTGCCTGATGTTGCCGAAGCTGTTTGCCTTAGCGAAGGCGGGGAATGGACCGGACCCGGGGTGACCTGTGATCCTGACCCGTGCGTTGGTGCCTGTTGCATCGACGCAGACAGTCCTCCAGACGGCATTTCCGAGACGTGCGTCCCCGGACAATCGAAAGTCAATTGTGAAGCAATGGAGGGCGGGGAGTTCAAGGGCGTCGGGTCAAAGTGTATGCCCAACCCGTGCGACGAAGGCAACGAAGGCGCCTGCTGTTTTGGGCCTGCCTGCATTCAGAAAACAGAAAGCGAGTGTATGGATGAAGAGGGCATGTTCAAGGGCGTTGGCGTGCCTTGTGTGCCGAATCCATGCTTGTTAGGCGCGTGCTGTACCAGCGTTGATAATCTAGTCTGCGTCCCGCTTCAAACACCCGAAGACTGCGCTGCAGAAGAAGGCATTTTTCAAGGGGCAGGAACGGGTTGCGTTCCTGACCCCTGCACAGGCGATAAGGGTGCATGCTGCTTCGGCGGCGCATGCGTGCCTGACCAAACGCCCGGCCAATGCTCTAGCGAACTCGGAATTTATCAAGGACACGGAACTGTCTGCATGCCCAATCCGTGTATGGAGCAGAAAGGCGCATGCTGCACAGGGGCAGTACACAACGAATGCGTGCCTGAATTACTGGAGCCGGTTTGTGTTGCCCTGGGCGGGATTTGGCAGGGTCATGGCGTCCCGTGCGTGCCGATTGATCCGTGCCTGCCGCAGAACACGGGAGCCTGCTGTATCGAACTCATGCCCAGCGACGGGCACGTCCAGTGCGTCCCCAATCGAACCTCAGAGCAATGCGCAGATATCAACGGGTTGTTCCAGGGCATCGGGGTCAACTGCTTCCCAAATCCGTGCCTCGGTATGAAGGGTGCTTGTTGCTTCGGGCCGACCTGCGTTGCGGAGCAGACGGCAGACGAGTGTTCTGGCGAAGGGGGCATCTATCAAGGCGACAACGTGCCTTGTGTGCCGAATCCGTGCCCGATGGACCCTGATGATCCACTAACGCCGGGGGCCTGTTGTGTCGGGCCGATCTGCCATCCGAACCATACTCGCGAATCGTGCTGCCTGCTTGAAGGCAATACGGACTTCTTCCCGAACGTAGACTGCACGCCGAACCCGTGTGGTAACGACACCGGAGCTTGTTGTACCGGGGCAGCGCATAACGAGTGCGTGCCTGACGTGACCGAAGGCGAGTGTTGCCTGTTGAACATGATGCCCGGTCATTGGGTAGGAGCCGGGTCAACGTGCGAGCCTGACGACCCGTGCCTGAATGTTGATACCACTGGCGCATGCTGCTGGGGACCGTTCGATAATATGCCTCCATTCAATCAGGAGTGTACGCCGAATCTGACTCAAGCCCAATGTGACGATTTCCCTCAACCGCATTCATGGCATCCGAATGTCCCGTGCGTGCCGCTGCCGGATGCGTGCATGATGAATGTGACGACTGGCGCTTGCTGCTTCGGGCCATTTGATCCTTCACCGGGCGGCATGGGCGATCAGGAATGCGAGCCGGACTTGACCTTGAACGAGTGCAACGCAAAGCCAGCGCCCCATTCGTGGCATCCCGGTGAGCCCTGTATACCGCTGCCCATCGAATGTACCGAGGATTCCGTGTGGGCTTGTTGCACGGGTCCGACGCCGCCGCCCGATCAGAACTGCGTGCCGACGACGCAAGGACAGTGCGCCGCAATGGGCGGCGACTGGTACTTGGGCCAGAACTGTTGGCCCGACGAGTGCCTTGGCGATCCTGATACCGGCGCGTGTTGCTTACCGCCGTGGCCGGTTCCGAATCCCGAATGTGAGGACAACTGGACGGTCAACCAGTGCAACGCAGTCGGGGGGGGATGGTTCGTCAATCAAATGTGTATCCCGGCGGCGTGCAACGCAGACACGACGCCGGGCGCGTGTTGTTACGGCGAGTTTGATCCCGATCAAATGTGCACGCAGGAAACGGCTTTTGATTGCCTGGCCCTTGGCGGCAATTTCCTTGGGCCTGGCGTCTTGTGCGATCCGCTGCCGTTTGTCTGCCAAGGGCAGCCTGACGGTGCGTGCTGTTACGGTCCATTCGGTCCAGATCAAGAATGTGTTGAAGAACCAGAAGCAGAATGTGCGCTGCGTCCGAATAGTAACTGGCATGGGCCGGGTTCGTCGTGTGTGCCTCTGCCCGAAGACTGCACACAGACCGAGGGCGCGTGTTGTTATGGGGACTTCGATCCCAACCAAATGTGCATCGAAACTGATGCAGTTGACTGTGCCAATAACTTCATGGGCAACTTCCAAGGCCCCGGCACGACTTGTATGCCGCTGCCGGCCCCGTGCGTGGGGGCATTGGGTGCCTGTTGTATCGGCCCGACGCCGCCCCCAGATCAGATATGCCAGCAGTTGACCGCAGATCAATGTGGTGCTGCAGGCGGCGATTTCCAAGGAGTCGGCGTGCCGTGTGATCCGTTGCCGCCATCGTGCGAAAGCAAGGAATGGGCCTGTTGCTTTGGCCCCTTCAATCCCGTGCAATTCTGTGCCGAGACGGACGAGCTTGAGTGTGGTGAGATCAACGGCACGTGGTATCAAGGAGAATTGTGCGGGCCGCCTTTGCCTGATCAATGCACGGTTGATCAGACCAACGGCGTGTGTTGCCTCGGTCCTGAACCCGGCCCCGGCGAGCAGCAGGAGTGCAACGACACAGTAGATCAGACAATGTGTCTCGGCATGGGCGGCGATTGGCTGCCCGGCATTGCCAATTGTGATCCGAATCCGTGCCCGAGCCATCCCGAGCACGGAGCGTGCTGCCTGACCGGCCAAGGTACGCCGGGTAACCCCGAGGACTGCATAGAAAACCATGACAACGAATGCCTGGCTTCTGGCGGGGTGTGGCAGGGTGCCGGAACGGTATGCTTCCCGAACCCGTGTCGGATTATTCCGCCTCCGGGTGCCTGTTGCATCGGCCCCATTCCAGAGCCGGGCCTGCAACAAGATTGCCTCATCCTAACCCAAGCAGATTGCAAGATTGGTGGCGGCGATTGGCTAGGCATCTTTGTCCCATGCGATCCGAACCGGTGTCCGTTCACCCCGATAGAGCCGCAAGGTGCCTGCTGCTGCCCGCCGAGCGAAGGATGCACAGTGCTGTCAGAGGCGGAGTGTCTTGAAGGGCCATTGCCGTGCTTTTGGATTCCCGCCGGATTCCTGACGGACCCTTGCAACCCCAATCCCTGTTTGCTTGTCAAAGGGGCCTGCTGTGTGCGGGACCCGTTACTGCCGGGAGACGATCCAGATCAGGGATGGGAGTGCCTGGCTGGACTCACGCTTGACGAATGCGTTGACCCGCCGAGGAACGGCGAGTGGCAAGGCGCCAACACTAATTGCCGTGAAGTCGATTGCGCCCAGCGCGGCGCATGCTGCATCGGCGACCAAGGCTCCTGCATTGACGACCAGACAGAGTTTGAATGCACAACCGAAGGTGGTACCTTTCAGGGCGTCGGCACGCTCTGTGCTGATATAGAATGTCCGATCATTGATCTTGGTAGATGCTGCCTGCCAAATGGTGAGTGCATCTTCGTCACAGAGGAAGATTGCCTTGCCCAAGATGGCATGTGGACCGGCGGGCAAGACTGTTCTTTACCCTGCACCGGCGAAGCAGTTGATTGCTGTATCACAGAAGGCCCCTCTAGATGCTTATGCCTTGAGGTGGGAACACCGCAGGATTGCTTCGATCTTCAAGGCGAAGCTCATGTCCTGGGCTGGTGTGCGCTAGAAACTCCCGATAACCCGCAGACCTGCTGTAGCGCGTGCTGTCATGGCTTCTTGAGCCAGGAATGTGACATGTTTCTCAGGGCCGACGAGTGCCTGCCTCTGCCGGGCGGGATATGGCATCCCGGACTAGACTGTATCGCGAATGCGCCGTGCCCGATCTGCTGCTGCTTCTTCGACGCCCCAGGCTGCCAGCCGCCGGGCGAGATTTGCCCAGCCAAGCTGGGGCCACCCTGCGCCATTGGAGGCATGACCTTGTTGGAGTGCACTAACGCGGGTGGCGTGCCGTGCGCAAGTATCTGTTGTTCTGAAGGGTAAGCACATCAGCGCCTTATAATGTACTTGCCTAGAACGTCAAGAACGGTAGGCTTATGAGCACAGGGAGATTCAGCATGGAGACTATGATGGATTGGTTGCCGACAGTCGGGTACGCAGCGATAGGCGCTTTGACGTTCTGGCTCGGTCCGCGTGCCTTCACGTTGGTGCGGGCGGTGACGAGCGGCTGGAACAAGGACAACGTGAAGGCGAGGCTCGCTATCTGCAAGGTATGCCCGCGGGTCAAGCAGCGAGATTACGTTGATCCTGAAGGCGGGATGACCTCGTTCCTGTACTGTGACGAATGTAAGTGCGGATCACATCACATCGCGGAACTCAATACCAAGCTCGGATTCAACCATCTAAAGTGTCCGATGGACAAGTGGGGGCCGAAGAGCGGCACGACTGTCCATGAAGCTCACGACATGCTTGTCGAGCGCGGCAAAAGGGAGCGCGCCGTTGATAAGCGCGAGCGCGACAACATCATGGCCGGCAGGGATCGCGATTACGTGGGGCCGCTGAACGCTGTGCAGAGCGGCCCTGCGCAGTTGGGGGACAACGGGCAGCCCGGCAACCGCACAGCACAGGCGCAGACTCAGTTGCAGCCGACAGCCGAGGCTGCCGAGGCGCAACGCAACAAAATCCAAAAGGCTCGCGAAGCAAGAATCGAACAGCAGCGCAAGAACCATGAAGCACGTCTCGCCCGGCAGGGTGATCAGACGAACAAGATATGGGGAGATCGAGAAGCAACGTCTACCGCCACAGCCACCGTTCCTGAAGACTTGATAATCAAGGCCGCCCCGCTTGCCGGGGTGGATCACGAAGGACAAATTCTCGTAGATCAGAAGAAGGAGCAGAGCGATGGCGGACATTCATTGGACTAACGGAACCGCAGACAAACTTTGGGCGACGGCAGGCAATTGGGCTGGCGGCGTCCCGGCTATAGCGGACAACGTCTTCATCGGGGGGCGATCTTCGGACGACATCACCGGCGCTGCAGTGGTGGTTACTCCAGCTAGGATCACGTTCCGAAATTACTCAGGCTCGTTTGGTGAGGCCGGCAATCCAGTGATCTTTGAAGCTGCTGCTCCTCACAACCTGGACTTCCTGGAAATAAAAGGGTCGGGTAAGTTCTTCATAGATACCGATGCAGACGTGACCATCGTTGACTGCGTAGTAGCGATCACGCGACGAGCAGCTGCACAGTGCGTCCTCGAAGGACAGTACACGAATCTGTACGCACTGATGGGCAGCATGACACTCAGCGGAACCATCGTGGACATCTATCAGGAATTCCTGTCGAATTCGCGCGCCAATACGAGCGTGCTCGTATCTGCTGCTGCGACAGTGACGAACATGCGGCAATTCGGTGGTCGCTCGACGATTAACAAAACTCTGACGGGCGATCTTTACCTGATGAACGGCGCGCACATGACTTACGCTGTCGGCAACATCGATGGCGTGACAAAAATCGGTGAAGGCGCTCGGCTGGTATTCAACTCGGCTGGCGGAGACATTGACGAGGTTGAAGTGTTCAGTCGCGGCGTGCTGGACTTCACGCAGTCGCAAGACGCTCGTTCAATCGGTGTGACGTGCATCGTTCACGCGGGCGGGCTAATTGATGCGAACGGCGTTGATGAGCTAATCACGATCACGCCTACGATCAAGCAGATTGGTGCGGGCGCGAGCATTGTTCCTGCGAACCTCGGAACTCGTCTCGTATTGCAGCCCTCGTTCAAATAAGGGCATGGCGTGGCAGGGCATCACAGAATCCTCATCCCGCTTGAAGGGCGACTGGTCATTGTCCCAGCCGCGAATCAGCCACAGCCGTTGCTTGAGGATTGGCCGTGGCCCACCGCGACGATCTGGCTTGCAAGTCAAGTGGGGAATACCGGAATCATTTACATCGGTGGGCCACCGGACATAGAACAGCCAAGCGGCGAACAGTCTACCGGGCCGGTATCCACTGCCAGCAGCGAGAAGGGCTATCCGATACCCGTTGGCGAAGATCGAAGGATGCCGGGCAATCTTTCAGACCTTTGGGTTGCCGGAACCGAAAACGACGTGATATTGTTCTGCCTGTTCCCTCCAACACAGGGGTGATCCGTGCAAGACTGCGGGCGATTTCAATACCAGATTGAGAAGTTGACGCATCCAAAAATTGACGCCGATACGCTCGACGGCCTCGATTCGCTGGCCTTCTTGAAGGCTGACGGCTCGGTCAACCTGACCGGCAATCTGCAATGGGATGGGTCCAACGAAGCGCAATTCGCGGGCACGGCAAATCGACTATTTGCCATTGATGCAAATACGTTCCGCATAGACGCCGGTACGAACGCGGGCTTTGCTATCGGCGGAGTAACGCAAATCGAATTGATCAATGGGGTGTTACACCCTACGGCCGACGACGACATCGACTTGGGCAGAGCAGTTACCAACTGGTTCAAGAACGCACACCTCAAGGGCGCACTTTACTTCAACTCCACCGCAATCTCCATCGCTGCGGACGCTTCAGGTGACCTACTTTTCGACGTGGCAGTGTTTGACAATTATAAGTTCAACGTCGATTCTGCGATTGAAGTGACCATCGTTGCGGACCAGATGACCTTCAACAATGGAACAACTGATACCTCTCTGAATTGGT
>SDBV01007146.1_pt1 | contig 15310 bp, 12 predicted proteins | sample 2277081 | NCBI WGS metagenome assembly SDBV01 (sample SAMN10402039, study PRJNA504765) | marine sediment metagenome | isolation source: marine sediment core GS10_PC15, 223 cmbsf | place: Arctic Ocean: Southern Knipovich Ridge | collected 2010
GATAGGTTAACTTTAGGGGGAGGGTTGAAACAAGTTTTTGGAGGAAGTGGGCCATAAGAATTGGGCCGCGGAGGTAGGCAAGATGGAAAAAGATCTTAGGAAGACGGGGATAGATGTCCTTGGGGATGTCCCCTGGGGAACTCACCTTTGTCAGTTCTACCGGACCAACCAGGATCTCATCGACATCCTGGTTCCCTACTTCAAGAAAGGATTGGAAGAGAATGAATTCTGCATATGGATAACCTCAGATCCTCTCAATGAAGAAGAGGCGAAGCGGGCTCTAGAGAAGGAGGTTCCTCACCTCGACAGACTTATCAAAGAAGAACAGATCCAAATCATTCCTTACGATGAGTGGTATCTAAGGGACGATGCTGTAGACACGGACAGAGTCCTGAAAGGTTGGGTTGACAAGCTGGATGCAGCTCTCTCAAAAGGCTTTGACGGCATGAGGGTCACCGTCAACACCTTCTGGCTTGAGAAAAAAGACTGGAGGAACTTCACCCAGTATGAAGAGAGGGTAAACAACGTAATGGCCAAGTACAAGATGATCATTATTTGTAGTTATTCCCTCGAGAAGTGTGGTTCCCTTGAACTTATAGATGTCACCGCTAATCATAAGTTTGCCCTTGTGCGAAGAGAGGGAAAATGGGGGATCGTAGAAAGCTCTGAACGAACAAAAAGTGAGAAGGCACTGCGGGAAAGTGAGTTCAAGTACCGTTCCCTGTTTGACAATATGCCTAATGGCTTTGCCTATTGTAAAATCTTGTTGGATGAGAATAATATCGCCACAGACTTTGTTTATCTTGAAGTCAATGATTCTTTTGAAAGGTTGACTGGACTGAAAAGAGAAAACGTGGTGGGGAAGAAAGCTAGTGAGGCAATGCCGGGCATAAAAGAATCCCACCCAGAATTGTTCGATATTTATGGTAAAGTTGCTCTAACTGGAAAGGAGACTGCATTCGATATCTACTTCAAGCCCTTACAAATATGGCTTTCTATCTCGGCATACAGGCCGGAGAAGGACTGTTTTGTTGCCATTCTTAATGACATCACCGAGGGCAAGAAATCAGAGGAAGCAATAAGAGAATCTGAAGAGAGGTACCGAACACTGTCTCAGGGTGCTGCTGAAGGAATACTGGTCGTAGACATTGAAACAAAGAAATTCAAATATGCCAACCCAGCCCTGTGCAAAATGCTGGGCTATACCGAAAAGGAATTGAAAGGAATGAGTGTGGCTGACATTCATCCTAAAGAGAATCTGGCACATGTGATTTCTGAATTCGAGGCCCAAGCACGAGGAGAAAAATCACTATCTCCCAGCATTCCCTGTTTGCGAAAAGACGGAACAATAATATATGCAGATATCAATACAAACAAAATCCTCATAGATGAAAGAGAATGTAATGTAGGATTCTTTACAGACACGACTGAGCAAAGGAGAGCCGAAGAGGAAATAGAATTCCTCTCTCGTTTCCCGTCCGAGAATCCCAATCCTGTTCTCCGTGTCCAGGCGGATGGAGAGGTACTCTACGCCAATGATCCTGCAAAGAAAATCTTCCAGGTTAAAGTAGGAGGAAGGATGCCCAAGCGCTACCTTCCCATTCTGAAGAAGGCTGAGGAGTCCGAGGAAGAGGTGAGGCTTGAAGAGAAGTTTGGACAGCAATACTACGAAACTGCAGTCAAGTTTGTCAAAAGCCTGGGCTACTTCAATATGTACTCCAGGGACAGCACCTACCAGGTGGAAGCGAGGAGTGCCCTCAAGGAAAGTGAGGTAAGATATAGAAGGCTGTTCGAACTCTCACCCATTGGCATAATTACTTTGGATTTCAAGGGCGTGATTACATCCTGCAACTCTGCCGTCTATGAGAAGTCCGGCTACACTGAAGATGAGTTCGTCGGCAAGCACTTCTCAAAGGTAGCATCTGTCAGTCCAGGAAAGATTCCGGACTACATCAAAACATTCGGTTCGATCTTGAGAGGAAAAACACCCAAATCTTTCGAGACTCGCTATCGGCAGAAAGATGGAACCGTTGGCTGGACAGAACTTCACATCGCTATTATGAGGACGGAAGGTAAGAAGATGGGCATTCTGGTGCTTCAGAATGACGGTGCTGGAACACACGTCATCACGTTCGTCACTCCCAAGCTGGCTTCAGGAGGTCTGACGATCGAGGACCCCACCGTATCTCTTCTGACGGGTGAGAAGAGAGTCTACGGGAACTTCGACCCCGTGGTATTCAACCAGCCGTCGGGAGCTGACATCGGGAAGATCTACATGGACTCTGATGGCACTGAGTCTGAGATGAAGGCTAAGGTCTATCGTCCGTAATGTGCTGCCGCGAGGGTGAGATCAAGTTCAGCTTCAGCTTGGGGGCAGCAGATATCCCTGAGCTGACGGCTAACATCAAGGCTCTCACCCGAGCATCAAAAGAGGCGCTACAAGCCCTCACGGCTCTAAAAGAGGAGCAAGCAGGACATTCTGCTACGTCCTCTAGCAAAGCGCAGGAGGCTTCTAATGGAAGAGCAACCGAGCCCACCCACCCAGCTTCGTAGTCTTGATCTAGACGATCTAGCTGCGGATGCACCAGTTCTTAAGCTTGGCGGAGAACAGTACCCAGTAATGATGCCCAACCGGTTAGGTCTATCCAAGACCGCCAAGGCTCAGAAGCTGGGGACTAAGTTCGTGAAATTCGGGGCCATCATCGAAGGAAAGGAAGACGATCCCGAAGCGATCGATCTGGCCATCGCTGAAATGGAACCTGCCTTCGAGGAATTCCTCGACATCATCCTACCGACGATGCCTAAGGAAGTACGCGAAGGACTATCAGAAGATCAGAAGATGGCCATCTTCGGTTTTTTCTCCGAGGTGGGGGCGGCTTCGTCGGAATACCGGAAGGCGATCTTAGCACGTACTTCACGCGAATCTCCTTCTACTACGGAATAGGGTACGCCGAACAACTAGAGATACCCCCACATGTGTGGATAAAGTATCTACAGAATATCGAGCGACATCTAGCAGAGGTCACGATCATGCAGGCCCAGGCATCAGCATATGGGGCACTTGCAGAGCACAAGGCAGCTCTACCGGGCAGGCAATCCTGGATGTCACGAATGCAACGAACATCTCATCCCCCAGGAGAGGGCGTAACGCCTACACCTAAGTCGGTGTTCAAGGCACGAATGAAGGCGTCCGGGTTCGCAGTAAGGGAAGTACCCAAGAAGGAACCTGATGGTAAGTAGCTTCGGCGGTGGAGGTACCGTTGCCGAACCTATGATCGTTTGGCAGTCCGATTCGTCGGCTGCTCAAGCGGACATAGGCAGGATGAAGGGGCGGATGCAGGGATTCGCTACCACAGTACGTGGTGCCGGTATCCAGATGCAGATGTTCGGGCAGTCTGTACTTGGTCTGGTAGGTGGCGTGGTCGGCGCCTTCATGTCCTTCGAAGATGCCTTCGTAGGGGTAACACGCACCGTAGATGCTACTGAGGAAGAGTTTGCTGCTCTCGAACGTGGTCTCCGTGATATGGCATTAGTCATTCCTCAAACTGCTGCTGACCTAGCCGACATTATGAAGATCGCGGGTCAGATGGGTATCCGCGGAGTTGATAACCTCCTCATCTTCACTGAAACAGTCGCCCGGATGGGAGATGTAACAGACCTAGCAACCGAGGAAGCTGCATTCGGCTTCGCACGTATCTCAACAGTACTACAGGAGCCTATCGAAAATGTAGACCGCCTAGGTTCCGTAATAGTGGAACTCGGTAACAACTTCGCCACCACAGAGCCTCTGATCGTAAATGCCTCTGTGAGAGCTGCAGGTGCAGCTAATGTGTTGGGTCTTAGTACTGCTGAGATGTTGGGTATTGTAGCACAGGCAACCGTGATTATGCCTCGAGCTCGTGCAGCTGGTTCAACTCTTACAATGGTCTGGACTGAGATGGCTGATGCTGCATTTACTGGTGGCACTGCTCTAGAGCAGTTCTCAAACCTAATGCATCTGACTACTGAAGAGACAGCAGAACTTATTAAGACTAATCCAGCTGAGGCGTTCAAACTCTTCATTAAGGGGGCAGGCGAAGCCTTCGATGCGGGAGAGAACTGGGTAGCTATTCTGGATGATATCAATTTGAACCAGAGGCAGGCACGAGAACTAATCTTGGGTCTTGCTGGTAACTATCCGGAGCTTGCGAGGGCTATTTCAGAGGCTACTGGAGAGTGGGACGAGAATAACGCTCTCATAGAAGAGTCGGAGAAACGATACGCAACTTTATCGGCGGCACTACAGCTCTTCGATAACTTGTTGGGGGATATTAAGATTACTCTAGGAGAGGCGTTAGCTCCTACAATTTCATTCATCATGGATCGGCTAAGACCGTTTATTGATGCCTTCCGTCAGTTCGCTGAGAACAACCCTAAGGTAATGGCAGCTCTGGGAGCTATCGTAGCAGTGCTAGGTGCGCTCGCGTTTGCAGCTGGTACGGCACTTATCGTAGCAGCTATCGTACCCGTACTAAGCCTAGTCTTCTCCACGGTGGGTCTAGTCGTTCTAGCCTTAGTAGCCCTCCTAGCTATTGGCGCAGCGATCGTAATCTTCTGGCCGGAGATCACTGAAGCTATGAGGGAGTTCTGGGCTAATATCCAGATATTCTTCACGAAGAAGGGGTTCCGAGTAAGAATGGACCAGCTACGTCAAGTGATTGAGGAGTATAAGATTATCCTCAAACAGAAGTTCGACGAGTACGCTCCCATCGTGATGGAGTTCCTCAGAAAGTGGGGAACATGGATGCGGAATGGTCTTAAGGAGATCGGGATCATTATCCGTGACGAGCTAAAGGAGTTCGGGGTAAAGATACGTAACGGCCTCAAGCAATTTGGTATCGACATACGTAATAAGTTGAAGTCCACCTTCATGAACGTAGTTGATACGGCGGCAGACTTCGGGCGGACGATTCTACGTGTTCTAAAGGAATTCGGGATGGGTATTAAGAATACCCTCCGAGAGACATTTGATCAGATTATTACTCCAACTATAGAGGCGTGGAAGGAGATCTGGCTAACTGTCACGTTTTGGTGGGGTAAGATTACAAGTAGTGCTGAGACAGAGACTCAGAAGTGGACAGACGTTTTTCGTACGACATTCAATATCCTTAGGGCTATCTTTAAGTTCGTCTGGCCTATCATCTGGACTATCCTCACGAATGCGTTCGCGGTTATTAAGGGGATATTTACCGCGGGATGGGAAGCTATAACGCTTATCGTTCAGACTGCGTGGAGTATTATCCTTCCTCTCATAGTCTTCTGGGCAGAATTGATTCGTATTACTCTGGTCTTCTACTTTGAGACCCTCAAGAACCTATTTACTCTTGCGTGGGGAGGAATAGCAGTTATTGTTAAGATAGCTTGGGTACTTATCAAGAACCACGTACTCATAGCAATTCAACTCGTCTCCGGCGTTATACGTGTAGGTATGGCACTCCTTCGGGGGGACTGGGATGCTGCTTGGGATGCTATTAAGGATACAGTCTCACGTGTATTTGCGCTGATGCTAGACACAGTAGTAACGGTTGCGGGGGAGATCTTCACGGCACTTAAGCTAGTCTGGGGTTTTATTAGGACGGAAACCGAGACTATATGGCAGGCTGTTGAGGATGCAATCCTAGGTGCTCTACGGGCTGTGCGTGATACGGGTAAGGCTGTCTTGAACGGATTCATAGGCTTCTTTGAAAGTGCCATCAATAACATTCTAGGTGGTATAGCCACCTTTGCGTCGAAGGCTAAGAGCTTCCTGGATGTCTTCCCTGGCCCGAATCTTCTTGGGGATGATATGCAAAGGGGTATTGATCTTTTGCGGAATGGGATTACTATTCCTACGATCCTAGGTGAGGGGGCTCTGGTAACTGGACCGACACTTGCTATGGTGGGAGACGCTGGACCTGAGTTAGTCATACCCTTAGACAAGCTAGAAGGTTTGGGTCAAGGACAGAATTTCTACGGCCCCGTAACCCAAGTAATAAATGCTGAGGATGCTGATCACGCATTCGACATCATGAAGAGGATAAAAACGTAATGCCGCAGATTGAACTGAAGCCCATCTCGTATGCTGGTGTCACGCTTAACGATGCCTCTCGGTCAGTGTTCTTTCTTAAGGGGCACGGACTACACGACAATACACCCCCAGGAATAGTGAGTGTAGAACGTATTGGTGTATTCCCATCATATGTTAGGACTCAGCCCGGACCGGGTAAGATATATGTGCTGGCGCTCTTTCCTACAACTGATCCCGCAGCTGTAATTGACGCACTGCGTCCAACGTTCGATCCTGCTATTCAGACCTCCCCCGTCTTAATCGTTGAGGACGAGAACGGGGTACAGAAGACCTGCCCTATGGTTCCACAGGGTATGCACTTTCAGCCCGGAGGTTGGTGGGAAATTCCGTTGTGGGCACCCGAACCAGACTTCGTGTCTGTGGTAGTAAATACACATACCGTTACAAACCTAGCCGATGTGACGAAGTCCTTCACCCCTGCTATTGTTAATGATGGAGACGGTAACGCCTTTCCTCATACCATTATTATTGCTCCTCAAGCAAAGAAGAGTGCTTGGAGTGGTTGGCAGAAGATGTGGGAGCTTACGTTCGCGTGGCGGAGTGAGTTCCCAGCTACTAGTCCTGGTAGTGGTAGCTGGCTACTAGACGTTACTGATGGTGGTATTGATACATCCGTCCTCGTAGACATCGTGGGTATCACTACTACGTGTACTACTACTATAACCGAAGCACAAGCAATGACACGTGCAGCTCCTTTCTCCTTGGTAGTAGGTTCTACAGCTGGATGGGATACTAAGGGAATACTTCTTACTACTGATACTGAGGAGCAGTTCGAATACGAGGTTATTGATGCTACTCACATTGATGTGTCTGCTCGAGCCCTTGGAGGTACCACAGCAGTAGTACATACGGCTACTTTTACTATTCATCAGAGTCGGATGCTAAAGGACGGTCGTGACATAGCCGTCTTCATCAACAACGTTCAGGTGCCTCCCGAGAAGGTAAACCTAGTCGGTATGAACACCTCTAGTACTAAGATCTGGGTGGAGTATTCTCAAGGTCCAGGTTCGCAAGCAATAATTGAGGATGTTGGAGATGCCTCAGCATCTGAGACGGACTTCATACTTGATAGAGCCGACCACGGATGGAAGGTAGGAGACTATCTTGTCAGGGATTCAGGTTCCGCAGATGAGCAGGTACGTATTTCAGCTATTGATGGAGTGAACATCACCGTTGTGAGGGGAGTTCGCAATTCACCCGCAGGCACTGTAACAAAGTTAGACGTGTTCTGGAAGGTTGATACACACTTCCAGGTAGCCTACAACTCGTCAGTAGCACTCGAGGAGAGACCTACTAATCCTGATCCGCCTCTGATCAACTTAGCCCTGTCTACTAATCTTCAGTGGGAGTGGACTACAGCTCCTATCTGGGTAGGGTCATCACGTAGCGCAGGAGCTTGGACTCGTGGACTCTACGCTGGTTCAGCTGTAGCGCCTACAAAATTATCTGCCAAGGTAGGTCTAGACGATGATGGTACGTCTATTCGATTTACTGATATTGAGCCTAGTGCGGCGAAGCCGAACTTCGACATGGTTGAGTTCGCTGCCGCTTGCGGTATAGGGGCGGCGTCTGGAGATGTAGAATACGATGCCTCTCTAGGATGGCCCTTCTCCTTACAAGTAATTGGTAAGGATCTTCAAGGCTTGGAGGCTGAGATTCATAGTCGCGTAGGTCATGAAGCTGGAGGATCTCACCACTTTCCTGTAGTCTACACTGATCGTACAGAAATACCAGGGGCAGTTCTATCTGGTCTAATACTTCGAGCACGCAATTGTATTGTAACGGGATTCTACCAAGGATTAGATGCTAATGCTGAAGGACTAGTAATTGCTCTTACTGTAGGTACAGATGCCCAGCAATTTGTAATTGACGACGATACAGAAATCTTAGGAATTATCACCCGTCTCAAAAATACGAGTTCGTCTGAGGATCTGGAAGTTCAGATAAATAAGGAAGCCTCCGGAGGAGGTGTAGGAGCAACTATTATTGGGCCTTTCCAGCATACTGAAGCATCTAGTTCATTCCACCACATATGCTACAACGAAGCTATCATCGCGCGTCCTATATTAGTAGCTGGAACGTACTTCTTAGCTATGTTTGAGAACGCAGCCACAGGCGGACAATCAGTTAAGAGCTTATCACCTCAGTACACACGAGGAAGTCGATGGCAGTGGGAGTCTGGACCTGCTAACTATGAGGATAAGATAGTCGACGATCTCTACTTTGCAATCCTCAGTCTTATAGCAGATGTGCAACCAGAAGTAGTCTCTCGAACGGAGGAAGAGCTTACCGTTACCAATATCAAGATCATATTCGATACCGTACGAGTACCAATGATAGCTAAGCAAGCCGACGAGGATGCTTACTACATGGACACTTCCATTAAGAGGGCGGCTCAGAACGAGATGCGGATTAGGTTCCTTGATCGCTGGGCTGATATGGATACTTTCAACGTCTCCATCAATAACGTTACCCGCCTAGTGACCGCTTCTAGGTACGGCGACGAGATACGTTCGATACTCACGGTGCAGACGGATGACTGGCTGATCATTCCTTCAGGTGCTGTCACTATAGATGCCGTACCTAACCTAGAGGCTGAAGATGAAGACCTCACTCTTCAATTCAGAGACCTATGGCAGGCATAGCAGTAAGACACGTACGCGCAATGGTGAGGGATCCTGAACCCCCCTTTACGGTTATTGCAGGACCTATTAGCCTAGTATCGACATCCAGGTTCTACGCTCTGTCAGAGCCGATTGAGGGCTCAGTAGAAATATCCATCGCCGACATGAAGGCAGAGTGGGCACGTGTTGGGACGTGCTGGGAGATAGAATCGGAACTAGGGGAACCTCCTTGGGTAGGATTCGTATCAGAAGAATCTTGGACCTATGGGATGGATACTATAGAGCTTCCCCTCTTAGGCCCTATGGAAGGCTTATTGCAAGTCAAGCTACCCAACATACCAACGTCACAACGTCCATTAGGGAGCTTTATAGAACAGGCCGTTCAGGCAGCCAATGGGGTACACTCTACAGGAGTGTTCCCAGGAGAGATTGAGGTAGGAGAGACTCTCGACCTAGAATTCCGTCAGGAGACAGCTGCTGACTTTATCAGTAACATACGCGACCTATCCGACAAAGACTATCGTGAGAGGGTAGAGATCGATGACTTAGGGCATGTGACTTTCTTTATAGACTTCGGTGTCTTCGCCGAACCCACCCAAACAGAACTAGGTAGTAGAGAGATCGTTGCTGGAGTATTCCGACGAGAACGCCCTATAGAGACGCTTACCGTAGTAGCAGGTAGTGGTCTCCTGACCGAACGTCATATATCTACTGTGGGAAAAGAAGGCGCAACCTCTCCCGATCCAGTACGATTTATACCTCCTCCACCTCCACTAGTCTTTGTACCCCCCACACGTGGTATCAATCCACCCGTAGGACCTGGGGGTAACGTTCAATTCGTAACCCTGGAAGATCGACTAGAGTTCCAAGTAGACTCCGTAGCACTAAGGGTATATAGAGACAAGCTGCGGGACATTGACATGCTATTCCTAACCCTAGATACTTCCTTCGCCTCTGCGAGATCGGTTGCCGTAGGTCAGATACTAAAGGTGGTTGTAGATGATTGGACGGGTGGTATCGTAAGCCTTGATCTTTGGGGTAGGGTTATGGAAGTACATCCTCACGAAGAAGACGGGACTAAGGATATAGTAATGCAGGTGTTGACTAGTGCCATCTGATCATCGTCGGGAAATGTCTACGGCTAGGCTCCAGAGGCTGATAAAGAAACGTGATGCCCGTAGAGCAGCTAAGGCCCTCTCGCGCAGCATACGTAACCTGAAGCGGAGGCCCGTGTAGTGGTTACACCTACCTGGCTCCGTGGGGGCGTGTACAATCGTCGGATGAAGCTGACGGTTGACCCCTCGAAGGTACCAGCTGCACTTACTGATCTCCCCGTTCTGGTGCAGCTTAATGGAGCTTCAGGTGTTGGCAATCGAAACATGCATGAGCTGTTCGATGATGTCGGAGACGCTGGCGGACGATTCCAACTAGCCTTCACAACGGACGATGGAAAAACTGAGCTCCATGCCGAGATCGAAGAGTGGGATCAGGCTGGTAGGCAAGCTTGGATTTGGGTGAAGGTGCCTAGCATCTCCAACTCTGTAGACACCGACATCTACCTGTACTGGGGTATCCGTCGGATCAATAATGAGAACTTCGCCTTCATCCATGATCATGATAGTGGTGGAGCAGAGCTTGTATGGGATGAGGGTAACTATAGAACCGTCAACCATATGCGAGACAACCCTGCACTAGAGAACTTGGCGGAGGAGCTCGACTTGACTGTTAACCAGTGGCAGGGCGTTGCAACGGACGGTAGATTCTTCTACATGATCCAGTCACATACTGGAGATACTAGGGACGGAGATCCGCCTCTGGTGCGTGAGAACTCTATCTACAAGTACCGCATCAGTGATGGGGTATTAGTCCTAAGTGCTATTGATGTATATGACGATGCTCGGACCTTCAGTTCAGGCGAGGTTATCGACGGCAAACTATTCGTGACCGTTCGCGACTTCGGTACGGGTACTGCTTGGGCCCATGTAGTTGAATACGATTTGGACACCCTTACTGAGTTAGTAGACCACGAACTCGGTGATGGTACGGTGGGAGACAGGCCATTCGAGGAGGATAACTCGCCCAACGGATACAGGGTTATTGAGGGCATTGCAAAGCATAACGGCGACTTCTGGGTAATGTTCGGAGGCGGTGGTGGTACCGAGTGTGCGATAGGTCAGTACTCAGTCCTCGATAATACGGGAGAGATAGCTAGCTTTGAACTGTTTACCAATCCTTCAGGTCAGTTCGGTGGTCAAGACATATGGTGGGTAGGTGACGACGAGGTCGTCTTCCTGAACCACGAACCCCACGATGATCGTCCGTGGTTCGAACGTTGGAAGTGGACTGGTTCAGCCTTCGAGCAACGAGCAGTGTACGACTTCCTTCCTGAGGGTGCATCTTGGTTCATAAGCCAGGGGTTCACCTTTTATAAGGGCATACTCTATTGTGCAGGACGGTATGAGAACAAGCTCTATAAGGTCGACCTCACATTGAGAGCTGAGTCGGAAGGCACAGGAGACGGAGTAGCGGATGCTACAGAACACCGTAACCACGGCACGAAGGACTCTGACGGTAATCCCAATGAGGTGTCCGTAGCTGGTATTCCTGGACGTGCACAAGACTTCACAGGGGACGATCTACGCTTAGGTAATGATGTAAGTCTACGAGCACCCCTAGGTGCTATCACCGTAGAAGTTATGTTTAATATGGATTCCTTCCCGACTGCAGACGAGGGGAAGAATACTATTGTTCAGACACAGCAAGCAATGCTGCTGCAGATTAGGGGAGACACCGACAACGAAGGTAAGATTGCTGTTCACTTACGTAACGTTACTACTACTGGGACGTATAGATTCTCTCACGGCGCCGACGGTGTAGGAAATGCTGCACTCAATACAGGTCAGTCGTACTGCGTATCCTTCACGTGGGATAGGACTGATGGAGCGAACGGGACGATTAGGCTATTCATTGATGGAGCTGAGCACACAGCAGGAGACTTCCCTGCCACGGATATTATCGACGCAGACCTCTCCTATCCTAATCCGGTAACGGACTTCCACTCAGTTGGATGTCAGGATGGAGCTAGTAAGTTAAGGTTCATAGACGGTAAGATAGGAGAGGTCAGGATCTCAAACGTACAACGATCCGATGCATGGGTCATCGTTAGTCAGCTTTCGATGCTGGACAACCTCATAACATATGGAAGGGCGGAGAGAGTGCAGATTGCATTCCCCGTAATGGCTTACTAATGGCTGATACAGTAGTAGACGCTTTTGCTAGTAACGACGTAGAGCTGTCTGGAGGTACATGGGGACCGTATTGGACTAGTGATCAGATTGGGGCGATGGCTTTTCTTAGTGCGTCTGGCTACTCTGTACGACGTACGACGGACGGTGGTAGTAACTGGACAGAGCATGTAGTCGATGGTTCGGCATCGGTCGTCCATTGTGCGGCGTGGTATGATCAGGAAACCCCTGGTGTCGTAGGAACGATTCTCCACCTGGCTTGGCTTGACGGTCAAGGAGGTGTGGGCACCCACGAACTCTACTATAGGGACTTCGATATATCTGACGGCACGTACGGCTCTCCAAAGGTAGAGATAATAGGCTCCCTCAATACAGGTGCCGCAGAGCAGACGAACAAGGTAGGGATCACCAAAACTCGAAGTGGGAACCTCATTGCTGCCTATCGCACACAGGACGAGGACGGAGTTGAACGATCCACCGATGGCGGGGCTACTTGGGCTGCTCGTACAACAGTGTTTGAGGCAGGCGAGAATGACTTCGTGCTTCTCTTCCCCGCCGACACAGGCGACGATGATGATGCGGCGTGTCTCTTCCTAGATCAAACCGGCAACCAACTCAGCATCAAGATATACGACGAGAGCGCGAACTCTTGGCCTAACGAACTAAACGTCTTCATCTGCCCACATACGACTGGCTTGCGACGTAGCTACGATGGGTCAGTTCGACATTCTGATGGACATATTTTGGTGTCAGGGTGGGACTTAGAGAACAACGCCAATGCTGACCTACAGACCGCAGACGTTACACCGACACAACCTCCTTCTGTCACCGTCGAGACGGAGATCTTAACTGACCAAGGCGGCTCCGGCGGGTGTCCAGGGATATGGATCAATCAGCAGACCAATGAGGTTCGGGTGGTCTACCTTAAGGGCACAGACTTCTTCGGCAATAACATTGAGGTATTCTACCAGGTATCAACGGACGATCTTACGTCGTGGGACGGCGAAGTCGTCATGAGCGAGGACGGTGTGGACGATCTCCGTTCAACTCACGCCGGGCGTACAGTCGGCGATAGCGGTGGCAGGTTCCAGCCTAGCTGGTTCAACGACGACCTCAATGACGTCCTTATCAACGAGACCAATGACGAAGTGATAGCCGCAGTAGCAGGTGGACCAGCACCACTAGCAAAGGGGGGTATCATAGAGACTACGATTATACGTACGCCGGGAAGGATGGTACCGTCCTGAGACCCGTGCCGGACAGACAGACATGTGGTATAATAGAATTGGAGGTGTACTATGGCCAGCGGTGATCTACTAGCCATCATTATGCCCCTGGACGTCAACTTTCAGGCGTCAGCAGGAGCAACATTAGACTCCCGAGGTGATGACCACCCCGTACTGGACTTCGATGCTGCAGTCACGGAGGAAGGAATCTTTCCCTTTGTGATGCCGCCACACTATAGTGGTGGGGGTGTGACCGTAACGGTTGCATGGATGTCTTCAGACATTGCGGGCGGTACGGATGGTCCTCGTTGGGAGGGTGACTGGGAGCGTCACGAGGACGATAACTTCGACCTCGACGCGGGAGGATTCGTAGGAGGTACCCTCCAAGGAGTAAGTCCCGATCCTCCCAGTGCTTCGGGTGAAGTCAGCTACGACGACATCACGTTCACAGACGGGGCTCAGATAGACAGCCTTGCTGTAGGCGAATCGGGCCGATTCAAGTTAGTACGTAATCATGATCATGCAGATGATACAATGACCGGAGACGCTGAGATGCTGCGTCTAATTATTAAGGAGACGTAGATGGCTGTTCTACCTGACACCGTACGAGAAGAAGTCTGGGGCGAGTTCATGCGGAAGCTCAGTGAGCGGCGTGAAGCGATATTCCTTAACAAGATCGATCTACGTGCAGCCCTCAACGCTACTGATCAGTGGATCGATAATAACGCTGCGGCGTTTAATGCCTCTCTCCCTGTAGCAGCTCGGACGAACCTTACTACGGCTCAGAAGGCGGAGCTGTTCCTCTTCGTAGCCGCTCGGAGGTTTCTGGTAACGTAGCATGGCCATAGATTGTGATGCTGATACTGACGGTCTCGGCTATGGGGACCTAGCCTGGCACGGCTCTCAAACTCCAGGACGTAGTTTTGCTATTACCATTACTCCTCGTGAGACTATGCCTGCTGGTGGGAACCGGCGTATTATGGGGAAGTGGTCTGATGGCAATGCATTCCTTATTCAGTGTACGAGAATAGGCGGAGAAGTCTTCGACGAGATTGGATTCACGCTCCATGATGGGGTAAGCAACATTTGGGGGATCCTCACTGATGATGCTCCTCTTACTGAGAACAATGTCTTCCATATTGTATGCCGACACGATGGTTCATCCGGTGTAGGTGTAGCAGCAGGGAACATTTGGATCAACGGGGTGGAACGCAGCATTGAGCAGTGGTTCATAGGAGCAATTACTACAGACTACGAAGATGCCGCAGCACCAGTTGAAATAGGAGAGGAAACGAGCTCCGTAGCTGTAGGAATGATTGCGGAGTATGCTGAGGCAGCACTTTGGTTGGAGTCAATTCCTGATGCCGCTGCGCAATCTATTAGTGCTGGAGCATCTCCAATGTTCTGGCCGCAGGGTCTTCTTATGTACGCACCTCTTTGGAATGCTGCATTTGATGATGATATTATTGGTCGGGTTGATCCTACACAGAACGGGTCCGTAGGTAGTGCACCCCATCCTGGTATATGGTATCCTAGACAGAATCATATCGTTCATGCTCCTCCATCAGGACCACCACTTACTCCCGTTCACTTTGGGGAGTCGAATTTGGGAAACATGCCGATAAGGCGCGCCCGGGAGATGGTTGCATATTGACGGGAGATGACAACGCCCGACTAGCAGTGTCGGAGATAAGCGACCTGAGGTATAATATAGATAGCGTAGGATAAGTAACACCTACTAAGGAGGCTTAACATGGCAGATCGATTTGGAGCTAACGGCATACAAGACGTTACTACCGGAACTCCTGGGGACACAGCTCTGGCAGTCGAAGGAAGCGCCGTCGTTCGTGGGCGTATCTACGAGTTCGACCTCTCGCAACTCCTCGACCCGGCGGACGAGACCATCCAGTGGTTGATCCGGCGAGCCACAGTACTGGGTACAGCCACTGACATCGCAACTAAGCTGACGCTCGACTCCGACGGTCCTGCGTCTCAGCTCGGCGCCAGCCAAGACCACACAGTCGAGCCGACCTTCGCTGCAGGCCAGATCTACTTCGACCAAGCGATCAACCAGCGAGCAACGTTCCGCTTCGCAGTCGCCCCGGGGGG